>OLYA01000367.1_pt1 | contig 27053 bp, 20 predicted proteins | sample 1674361 | NCBI WGS metagenome assembly OLYA01 (sample SAMEA103958165, study PRJEB25191) | human gut metagenome | biome: human-associated habitat [ENVO:00009003]; feature: intestine environment [ENVO:2100002]; material: feces | place: Germany | collected 2013/2015
GCCACATAACCATATATGCCTGCATCCTTTCATTATTATTGGAAATCAAATATTTTATAGATTATATTCAAAAAGCTATACAATAGGAATCCTATATAACCTTATTTTTATAGATCAACAATATACAATCTTTCACTGTGAATATACTATGCTCAACTTGAGATTTCGTTTTTTCATTTCTATTTCATGTATTTCTCTGCAAAGTCATAACTCCCATTACCTCGACTCGTATAGCTACTCGCTTTAGAACTAAAGCCAAAAGCATACCATAAGCAACGGCGACAAAACCGCTTATCTTATCATCTACGTTATAGGAGCAAGCCAATACACAAACTATAGAAGCAATCCCAAAGATCTCAATTCAACTACCCTAACTAAAGCATCTTTGCTACATTCCCATGTGTTATCTACCGCCAACCACATGGAGGGATACAAGATTTCAAGCAATGAAGCTATAAGGGTCACACCTCTACAATTCAAATATATACTATATAGGCTTCGTTTTCAAGGCTAATAGGCAAAATCGGACATATATACATCCAAGTGTCCGTGTTAATCATCTATACTTTAAGGCAGAGGTGATTATAAAATGAAGTTTACTTTCAAACAATTCCATCGTCAGGATTCCGATGATATCTGGGAAGACATCCCAGAGAAGCGTCCTCTTACCCTCATCATCTTCGATCTGCTGCTCTCCCCTACATACCGCTTACCGAGGACCGTAAACACAGTCCGGATCTATAAAGACTGGAACTGCTTCTCGGTTTGCCCTCGGTGCAAGAAAGTCATCGAATATGAATACCAGTCTTACTGCGGCAGTTGCGGGCAATTCCTCGATTAGTCAAAACTCGATGATGCGGAAGAAGAATTCATCGGGTGGAGCGGCGTTGAAGATGATAGCTGATTTTCCCCTTGCACCACGTCATCATGGTGTATGCTGCCAGCACACCGATCCAACTGCCCATCGTATTACCGAACACATCATCGCACTCTGCGATGCCAAGTCCCGTAATATACTGGGTTGTTTCAATTGCTACAGACATAACGAAGGGAATCAGCAACACCCATTTCTTCTGAAACGACCTATATAGCCCCGTTCCAAGCGGAATGAACAGCCAGATGTTATTGATGACCCCCACTCTCACAGATTGCTCTTTCAAGAACTTCCCAGCATAGGAAAAGAGGACAAAGTTCGTCTTTGCTTCCCCTGTCTCGCGGAACATCAGTGTTTCATAAAGGATGAAAGCCACATAAACGATCGTCAGTACTACGCTTAAACTCTTCGGAAGAACAATCATCAGCAAACAGACAACGCAGCCAAAAACAACCACCATGCATGGTAAGCCATTCAGAAGGTTGTCCACACACAGCATAGCGTTGCCGTTTCTGTCAAGCAGAAGATTCACCTTTCCGCTGCGCTTGATGCCATACTGTCCTTTAGACAATGCCTTTGGGTTGACATTCGCATCAAAATACATATCCATGTCTGCTGTGCCATCTCTATAATAAGTGCGTTTGAGGATAGTATAGCCCGCATTGGTAGGGGCGGGGTTACCATCTGCGTCAAGATAGGTGATCTGGCTGATGTATCCTTGCTCGTTGCGCTGGTATAACTCGCCATACTGACCAAGCGAAGACCTCGCAGAATTCCCTTCTGTGTCAAAATGCTGCTCACCGACAACAGTTCCATTCCCATCACGCTGGTATGTCTTAATCGCATATCCAGATGGTGCACATACTGCATGTCCATCTTTATCGAGAAAGGTCAAACTGGTATTCTGGCCATCAGAGCTATACTCACGATGAATTCCATAGTATCCGCCGGAGCACTGTATCTGCTGTCCGTTCAAATCGTAGTAGAAATCATCGTAAGCCCTGCCACCAGACTGCGTTCTGATTATAGTAGAGTATCCGTCACTGCGTTCTATCGGGTTTCCCTCGGCGTCAAGATATGTTATCACAGTACCGGTTTTATCGTATTCATATGATAAGCCGTAATAATCGCCATATCGTGCCACAGTTCTTCCGCTTGCATCAAGATAACGTTCCTCTACAACTCGGCCGTTATCATCCCGCATTCTACACACGGTCGCGTAGCCCATATCAATGGCATCTGTGATTCCCCCATCAGAATTCACATAGCTTGTGCTGGTCACGTTTTCATCTACGGTTTCTCGGATACTCAGCTCCGAGGCAGTGTATCCTGCATCGTGGTCAACATCCGCATCAGGCAACAACGCCAAGATAGAAAGAAAAGCCACAGATGCAATCAGCAGGATTCCGCATCCTTGTTTCAAGTTTGTATTCAAACTCCATAACCCCGGCTCTTGATAGTCTCTACGACCTGAGACACATACTTCTGGCAGGTGTCATGGTCAGGTGCTTCTACCATCACGCGGACTACCGGCTCAGTGCCGGACTCGCGCACCAGTATACGACCGGTATCGCCCAGTGCTTCAGCCACAGCCTTGACTGCCTCCTGTACCGCAGGGTCGTTCTGCGCAGCCTTCTTATCGGTCACGCGGACATTTTCCAGAACCTGCGGATAAATCTTCAGGGGTTCAGCCAGTTTGCTCATGGGCATTTTCTTCGCCAGCATTACTTCCATCATCTTCAGACTGGTCAGGATACCATCACCAGTGCTGGCGTACTTGCTGAAGATAATATGACCGCTCTGCTCACCGCCGATACGGCAGCCGTTCTTAGCCATGTACTCATAGACGTACTTGTCGCCCACAGCAGTCTTGGCGTAGCCGATGCCCTGCTCGTCAAAAGCCTTGTACAGACCAAAGTTGGACATGACCGTGGTAACGACGGTATTGGTCAAGAGCTTTCCACGCTCCTTCATGTAGCAGCCGTAGATGTACAAAATGTGGTCGCCAGTGACAACATTACCCTTCTCATCCACGCACAGGCAGCGGTCAGCGTCGCCATCGAAAGCAAAACCGACATCCAGACCGTTCTCCACCACGAACTTCTGCAGACCCTCGATATGAGTAGAGCCGGCATTGTTGTTGATATTCGTACCGTTAGGCTGTGCATTGATGACGTAGGTGTCAGCACCCAGCGCATCGAAAACACTCTTAGCAATATTCCAGGAACTGCCGTTGGCGCAATCCAAACCGACCTTCACGCCCTTGAAGGAGTAGATTCCGAGGCTGATCAGGTATCCCATGTAGCGGTTACGACCAGAAACATAGTCCACCGTGCAGCCGATGTGCTCACGATGGGCAAAGGGCAGTTCCAGCCAGTCCTTATCGAACACATAAAGTTTGCCGTCGATGTAGTCTTCCACCAGCAGTAAGATTTCCTCCGGCATCTTCTCGCCGTAGCAGTCGATTAGCTTGATACCGTTATCGTAGTAGGGGTTGTGGCTGGCGGAAATCATAATGCCGCAATCGAAGTCATCCACGCGAGCAATGTAAGCCACAGACGGGGTCGTGGTGACGTGCAGCAGGTAGGCGTCTGCGCCGGAAGCGGTCAGACCAGCGACCAGACTATACTCGAACATATAAGAGCTGCGGCGGGTGTCTTTACCAATGACAATGCGGGCAGGATTCGTATCACCGTTGCGCTCACGCAGAGCATTGTAATACCAGCCCAGAAAACGACCAACCTTATAGGCATGGTCTGCGGTCAGAGTGATTCCAGCTTCGCCACGGAAGCCATCGGTTCCAAAATACTTTCCCATTATAATTTTTCCTCATCCAAAGAGTGAATTGACGAATATATGCTTTAGCCGGGAGAGAATCCCGTTGCCTGCCATCCGCCACGTAGAGGCAGCATATCAGGATGGCGTAGCCATGCTTTGAGCATGGCTGCATTGTCTTATCTTATCAATTTATTCGTTTTGATACGTTTCCAGCTCTGCTTGATATTTTTTAGCATCCTTCAAAAAGCTCGCCGCAATCATCACGATGACTGCGCCAATCGGGAATGCCGCCACGATGCTGACCGACTGCAGGTTGTTCATAGAGCTTTCCGCAAACAGCAATGCAATGGGCAACAGAATCAGCAGGATGCACCACATCAACTGGATGCCCTTATTGGGCTGTTCATCATCCTTGAGGGTGTGGTAGCTGTAGCAGGATGCCGTCAGTGCGATAGAATCAAAGGATGTTGCGTAGAAGGCGATCATCGTAATCAGAACGGCCACCATAACGACCGGTGCACCCGGCATAGTTTTGATCATATCCACAATCATGCCGTACATATCGCCGTTTTCCAGATACTTCGCGATAAAATCCGCCTTGTCAGTCATTTGCAGTCCCATGGAGTAGTTACCCAGCACAATGAAGCTGGTCAGTGTAGAGCCCACGCCAAACACACAGCCGCCCAGAATTGTCTGGCGTACCGTTCTGCCACGGGAAATGCTGCCAATAAAGAACGGTGCTGCCACACACCAAACCATCCAGTAGGCCCAGTAATAAATGGTCCAGTTTTGGGGGAAGTTGGAGGTACGCAGCGGGTCGGTAAAGGTGGAAAGGTCGATGAAATTCTGCATCATCCGTCCCAGCGAGGAAAAACCGGTTTCGATAATATACCGGGTCTCGCCGCCAAACAGGAGGACAAAGGCAAGCAACCCAAAGAAAAGATAGATGCAGACATTGGCCAATTTGCTGATACCCTTGAAGCCATGCAGCAAAGAGTAAGTATATACGGCGCAAGTGATCAACAGGATGATAATATTGATGACCGTGCGACTGACAGCAACATGGAATAGCTCTCCGATGATGGTTGCCATCAGCGGTGTTGCTACGCTGAAAGTAGTGGCTGTACCCGCCAGCAAAGCGAACACCGCCAGCAGGTCAATGATGCGACCTGCCCAGCCATCGGTGTGCTTGCCCAGAATCGGGCGGCAGGCTTCAGAGTATTTCTGGCGGGTTCTTTTTCTTACGTGCAGCATAAAGCCGAATGCTACCGCCAGCACCAGATAGAAACCCCACGGGATAAAGCTCCAATGGAACAAGGGATATACCCCTGCCCAGTCCTGAATGCTGCCCATCTCTGCCAGATGGGGGTCGGTTGCATACAGCACCCATTCCGAAAAAGAGTAAAACAGGATATCCGCAGCAAGACCGCAAGTAAACATCATGGAGCCCCATGCAAAGAAGGAATACTGAGGCTTTTCGTTGGGTTCACCCAGAACAATGTCCCCGTACTTCGAACACGCAATGTACAGTGACAGGATGAAAATACCCAGTCCGATCACCAGATAATAGGTACCAAAGGTATCTCCGAAAAAGAACCGGATCTGGCTCAGCACGGCATTGGACTGTTCCGGTGCAAAGAAGAACAGAATGCACAGGGCAATGATAATGGTCAGTGGGAGCAGCGTTATCATCCAATCAATTTTCCCACGCTCTCTATTTTTGTTCATTTATGCTTCCCCCTCATATTTTTTGTAGCTGGAATCCAGAGCAGCCAGTTCACTGAAGTTGTCCACCTCGATGATATCGTCCTTATTCATCGGACGGATTCCCAGTTGATATTCTTCCGGATAGCAGAATAATGCTACATCATCCCAGTAGATTTGGCGATTCTGCTTCTGCTCAAACTCGATTTCCAGATGGCGTTTCAATTTTTTTCCATCCTCGGCTGTCCAGCGAGAAATGCTATATAACTGCCATCCACCTTTGCCGCCTGTACGACTGCAGGAGGTCACGATGCCATCTTCTACGGTTTGCAGCCACTCATCCGTTTCCTCGTCAGTCCATACGCTGTTGTAGCCGGAACGCTCAAACTCCGGAGCCAGAATATCCGGGTTATAGATGATCTGATCGCCATCCAGAATAATAGCATTTTCGATATAATCTCTTGCCACATACAAAGATGCGATATTGTTGCAGGTATCAAAATAGGGGTTTTCAATCAAGCGAACGCCGGGATACTCTGTCACCAGTGGGGCAAACTGTTCTTTCAGATAGCCCACCACGATGTATATCTCCGAAATGCCGTTTTTGTGCAGCCCCTCAATTACCGTATCGATTATCCGCTTGCCATTTACTTTGACCAGCGGCTTCGGCGTTGTCAGCGTGACCGGGTGCATCCGGTTTCCCAACCCTGCCGCCATAATAATGGCTCTTTCTACTTTAGGCATTTTTCTGTGCCCCACTTTCCCCTGATTTCTTCAGTTCATCCTGAACCATTCTGTAGTAGTCTTTTGCGTAGCGATACTGCCGCAGGGAATACTCGCCAAATTCCACACCCAGATTCCGCTTATACTCGCACCAGTTGCTCCATAACAGGCCACAGGCTGCGATATAGCAGTAAATTTTGATCCGTGTCGCATCATCGCAACCGTCTGTGAAATATGCCGCAATCAAGCGATCCACCTGACGCTTATTGTAAAGCGAGTAAATACAGAACATTGCGATATCCACATGAGGGTCCTGCATACCTGCATACTCCCAGTCGATCAGACGAATTTCCTCTTTTCCATTTCTCTGGACAAACAGGAAGTTATCCGGTACTGCGTCAATATGCGTCAAAATCTTTTCGCCCGTGTGTGCATCAATATAAGGCTTCAAAGACCAAACATTCGCCTTGGTTTTCTCATAGTCCTTGTAAACAGAAGGCGTGCCATCCCACAGCGTTTCGTAGAACTCCATCTGCCCGAAAATATCAAATTCATGCGTCACTTTCAACTTCAATGCATGAAAATCACGCAGACGGCCCATGCACTTCTTGACATCTTCATAATCGGTGGGGTCGCATACCCGGGCACCCTCCAGAAACTCTGTGATTTTATAGCCATTCTCCGGGTTAATATAGGCGATATCATCACAGATGTTTTTATCAGCAATGGCATGATATACCGCTGCTTCTTGACGGCGATTGATGAGCTGGTCTGTACCCTCTCCCGGAATACGCATAATGTACTTTTTGTCCTTACAAGTGAATAGGAAGGAACGGTTGGTCATTCCCTTTTTCAAGACTGTGATGTCCGTGATTTCCTCCGGTTTTGCGCACAATGCCTTGCAGATTAAACGAATCGCATCCGTTTTCAGTTGGTTAGAATCGCTGTCGATCTCACGAAGCTGCTCATAGGTGTTGATCTCCACAACATCTGCCGAATGCACTACCCGGGCTGTGACGATCATGCGATCCTTATTATAGAGTGCTTCTTCCCAAAACAAACCATCATACTGTGGTTTTTTGCAGAGTTCCTCGATGCGTGCAGAAACCGTATCGGAGTCCTCTTTTGTAAGGTAGCTGATACCGATCATCGCATTACCACCGACATTTTCCGGCACAGTTACCAGCTCCATCTTGCGGTTCACACGGACATTACTTTCGTTTTCCACAAGATCGCTGACCATATACCATGAGTACAGCTCATGACGGTGAAACGGATTGCGGTCACACCAGATGTCGCAAGGGACGATGTACGCATTCTCCAGATGCTCTTTTACCAATCTGAGAGAATGCAGATTGTTCTTTGCGGCATAGTCCGGGTTAACCACCAGTTCTACGCCATACTCATCCATCAGGTATTCATATTTTTCCTTCATGAAACCCACAACAACATAGATTTCCTGAATACCTACTTCGTGAAGCTGCTTGATAATTCGCTCAATCAAAGGCTCCCCGTTGACTTCCAGAAGGCCCTTGGGCATTTCTGTATTGATGGGAACCATCCGCATACCAAAGCCGGCTGCCAGAATAATTGCACGTTTTGGAGTCTTATTCTTGTATTCCGCAACAGCCTTTGCTGTGGGGCAAATCGCTTCGTTCAGATACCCTGCCTTAATGAGTTCCTTTAGGGAACGGTTTACTACTCCCAATGAATGACCCGAAACCTCCGCTAAAACACGCTGATTGATGAACGGCTCAAGCAGCAGAGCGTTCAGAATATCGCTTTCTTGTTTATTCATGTACACTCCTCCATCGCTTTTTGTGAACGCAGTGCTAGCGTGAAACCACAACCCTCTGTTATGGCTTCACTTCTATCAAATTATCTTTAATGTTCTTCTGTTATTTTTGCATACACTTTATTTCCATGATGTGCAATCTGTTTTGAAGTTGGAGGCGGAGTCATGTAGTCACCATACTGCTTCGTTAGAATCATATCATATCCTACAGGTGCACTTAATAGATAGCCCTCAAATTCAACCGGAACCTGTGATGCATAGCATTCTTTGGGATATCGATCATCAAAAATGTCGTCCTTAGAGCAATTGCTTCCAACAACTCTTGCGGATTCATAATTCACCTCCGTCTCTTTCAAATGCATTTGCTCGAGTAGCCATTCCTTCTTCCAGCTTCTGAAAAAGGTGTTGCAAACTTTTCCGTATGCAATTGTTGAGGCACGCTTAATCAGCTTTAAAACGCTCCTCAAATCAAAATGAAGATCAGCCGTGTATAATTGCAATCCAATTACTTGATATTTATGATACAGTTTCTTCTTTGCATTATACGCAGCAGAATACCTTTGATCATCCTCATAAAGTCCGTCAATGGGAAAAACGTCAATGTCAATTCCTAATTCTTCACCCTGTTTGCACTTTACGCCATTTTCTATCTTGACTGTATCCAAGTCGCACACCTTCATAAAGGTATGTTTTGCATTAGGACTATTCGGCATAATTGCTACAATGTTATCACTTCGGTTTCTGCTGTTAAAAAGGGCTGCAAATTTCTCATAATCAGGTCTTGGCATCTGAATGTCGACATCATCATCCCACGGTATAAACCCTTTGTGTCTTACCGCCCCAATCAACGTTCCATAAGCAAGATAATATTTAATTCCGTTTTCATCACAAAAGGAGGCTACTTCCAATAATATATGAAGCGCTCTTTGCTTGTGTTCCTCAACCGAAAGCTCCTTCCATGTGGCAATATCATTAATACCACCGTTCATCAGGTCTTCCTCCACACCATCTTATTAACTACATTCACATAACCCTGAATGATTCGAACCACCTTCATGGACACGGTCTCGTCCACATAATCGGGGCAGGGTTTGCCCAGAACGCCCTTCTGCTTCATCTCAATGGCCATATCGGTGGCGTTGAGCAGCTCCCGTGTGGTAATACCAGCCAGAATGAAGTCGCCGGCTTCCAGTGCCTCAGGACGTTCCGTACTGGTACGGATGCACACGGCGGCAATGGGATGACCAATAGACAGATAGAAACTAGACTCCTCGGGCAGCGTGCCGGAGTCGGAGACGATTGCCAGCGCGTTCATTTGCAGCTTGTTGTAGTCGTTGAAGCCCAGTGGCTCGTTGACCCGGACGCGAGGGTCCAGCTGGAAGCCGCTCTGTTCCAGACGGTGCTTGCTGCGGGGATGGCAGGAGTACAGGATGGGCATATCGTATTTTTCTGCCAGCGCATTGATGGCGGTGAACAGGCTCAGGAAGTTCTTTTCAGAGTCGATGTTCTCCTCCCGGTGGGCGGACAGCAGAATATACTTGTCCTTTTCCAGCCCCAGACGCTCCAACACATCGCTTTTCTGGATCTTCTCCAGATTCATGCGAAGCACCTCTGCCATGGGAGAACCGGTCTGGTAGGTGCGCTCCTTGGGCAAACCGGTATCTGCCAGATACTTCCGGGCGAACTCGGAATAGCACATATTCACGTCAGAGATCACATCCACGATGCGACGGTTGGTTTCCTCGGGCAGGCACTCATCCTTGCAGCGGTTGCCAGCCTCCATGTGAAACAGGGGGATGTGCAACCGCTTGGCACTGATGGCGGACAGGCAGGAGTTGGTATCGCCCAGCACCAGATAGCCCTCCGGCTGCAATTCGCTGAGCAGCTCATAGCTACGCCCCAGAATGTTACCGCAGGTCACACCCAGATTCTCGCCAACCACGGGCACCAGAATGTCCGGGCCATACTCCCCGAAGGTGTTTTTCAGCTCGAAATCCTCCCAGAACACGGTGGAAAGGTTTCTGTCCCAGTTCTGATTGTAGTAGACCACGCAGCAGTCAAAGTATTCCCGGCAACGCTTGATAACCGCAGCCAGTCGGATAATCTCCGGACGGGTGCCGCAGCCAATCATGACCTTGGTGCGCCCATCATTTTTCCAATTAAAATTGTGTTCCATATCATTCTCCTATTGACAACCAGTATCTTCTTTTACACCGGCTCGAAGAAGGTGTCCGGGTGGTTTGGGTTAAAAATTTCGTTGCAGGTCATCACCGTCACCAGATTCTCCGTTTCCGACAGGTTGATAATGTTGTGCGTCCAGCCGGGAATCATGTGGACAGCCTCAATTTTGTCCCCGGAAACTTCAAACTCCACCGTTTCTCCAGTGTTGATGTTTCGCTCCTGAATCAGTCCGTGACCTGCCACCACAATGAACAGCTCCCACTTGGAATTGTGCCAGTGCTGCCCCTTGGTGATGCCCGGGCGGCTGATATTGATGGACACCTGACCGCAATCGGCGGTATGCACCAGTTCCGTGAAAGAACCGCGATTATCCACATTCATCTTGAGGGCGTACTTAAACTTGTCGGTGGGCAGATAGGTCAGATACAGGGAGTACAGCTTCTTGGCAAAAGAGCCGTCCGGCATTTTCGGCATCATCAGGGTGGTGGGCTGTGCTTTGAACTCCTGCAGCAAGTCTACAATCTCGCCCAGCGTGACCTTGTGGGTCACGGGAACGCAGCAGTAGTGGCCGTCTACTTTCAGAACCGTTTCTACGCCATCGAATTCACAGTGCTGCTCCTTGCCTTCCAGCAGATCAAACATACCTTCTACCAGATCGTCAATGTACAGCAGTTCCAACTCGGTGCTGCGGTCGTTGACGGTAAAGGGCTCATCGTTTGCCACTGCCCAGCAGAAAGTACTGACGGCACTGTTGTACTTGGGGCGGCTGTGTCCCATCAGGTTGACAAAACGGTAAACCGCAACCTTAGCTCCAGTCTCCTGAGCATACTGGAAGAACAGCTCCTCGCCAGCCTTCTTGCTCCGGCCGTACTCACTGTTACCAAAGCGTCCAGCCAGTGTTGCCTGAATGGACGAGGACAGCATGATGGTGGCCTTGTTGTCGTGCTTTTTCAGGCAGTTCAGCAGATCAGATGCAAAGCCAAAGTTGCCCTTCATAAAGTCTTCTGGGTTTTCCGGGCGATTCACGCCTGCCAGATTGAACACGAAGTCCGCCTTCTGGCAGTACTCGTCCAGTTCCTCCGGCGTGGAATCCAAATCATATTCGTAGATTTCTTCAATATGCAATGCCGGGCGGGTCTTGTTCTTACCGTCCCGGATGTTTTTCAGGTTGTTGCACAGGGCGGTTCCCACCATGCCCTTGGCACCTGTGACTAGAATGTTCATCCTATCACCTCTTTAATGTACTGCGGTGCAGTCCGGAATATCTGCGCCATCCGGCACGGTTGCATGATTGCAGATGGTGCAGTTGCTGCCGATGCGAGTAAAGTTTCCCACAGTCGCACCGGTGCGAACAACGCTGTTGGTGTAAACTAGGGCGTAGTCCCCTACCGCTGCATCACAGTGGATTTCCGTTCCGGCATTCAGCAGAACACCGTTTCCGACAGATGCACCATTCTGGATGCAAGCGTTTTGCAGCACCACACAACCGCATCCCATCTTGGAATACGGACTGATATAGGCGCTGGGAGCAACGATATTGGGAAAAGCAAAGCCAAGAGCTTTTGCCTTTTCATACACCTGTGCCCGAAACTTGTTGTTGCCGATGCCGACAACTAGCAAGCCATACTCTTTCCGCAGCTCAGGCAAATCAGCAAGGCCACCAGCCACTGGAATGCCACAAATTTCGACACCCACGGCTTGTCCATCATCCACAAAGGCACAGTCGTACTGGAGCATCGTCTGCTCCGCCACCATGCGCCCAAAGCCGCCGGCACCAATCAGCAGTAACTTTTCTTTAGACATTCGGGATGCCCTTCAGTGCATTCTGAACATACTCGGTGGTGAGAATCTTCTTGACAGTGCCTTCCACATCCAGACGCTCGGTATTGTGGCTGGTGTAGGACTCGTCCGCCATGGTATGTACCTCGCCTTTGACCACGAACTTGTCGTAGTTCAGGTCACGGTTGTCAGCGGCAACACGGAAATAATGACCCATGTCCTGACTGCGCAGACGCTCCTCACGGGTCATCAGGGTCTCAAACAGCTTCTCGCCGTGACGGGTGCCGATGATGTTCGTGCCGGTATCGCCGAACAATTGCTGGACAGCCTTAGCCAGATCGCCGATGGTGGAAGCATCAGACTTCTGGATGAACAAATCACCGGGATTTGCATGTTGGAAAGCGAACAAGACCAGATCCACAGCCTCGTCCAGGTTCATCAGGAAGCGGGTCATGTTGGGGTCGGTGATGGTGATGGGATTGCCAGCCTTGATCTGGTCAATGAACAGCGGAATGACGGAACCACGGCTGCACATGACATTGCCGTAACGGGTGCAGCAGATGGTGGTGCCGCCACGCTCGGCCGCCACACGGGCGTTGGCGTAGATGACGTGCTCCATCATGGCCTTGGAAATGCCCATGGCGTTGATGGGGTAAGCTGCCTTGTCGGTGGACAGGCAGACAACACGCTTAACGCCTGCGTCGATTGCAGCGTGCAAGACGTTATCAGTACCGATGATGTTGGTCTGGACAGCCTGCATAGGGAAGAACTCACAGGAAGGAACCTGCTTCAGTGCGGCTGCGTGGAAGATATAGTCAACACCGGGCATTGCGTCACGGATAGACTGGGGATTGCGGACATCACCGATGTAGAACTTGACCTTCTTGGCGTTTTCCGGGTGTTTAGCCTGAAGCTCGTGACGCATATCGTCCTGCTTCTTTTCGTCACGGGAGAAGATGCGGATTTCCTTCAGGTCAGAATCCAGGAAGTGCTTCAGAACGGTAGAACCGAAAGAACCAGTACCACCAGTGATCATAAGGGTTGCGTTATCAAATGCAGACATTTTAATTTTCCTCCTGTTATTTCAACAAATAGTGTTTATACTTGAAGAACAGCTTTCGTCTGTTCTCTTCGACTAATTCTCTTCAACTCATTTTTCATGTTCAAAAACACATCAGCAGTTTCATGATACACATCCATATAGATTCGATGGATCTATATATTTAATCGTTAGACTTGAAGTCGAGTCAAATCACTAATAAAATTCAGTTCATTGACCTCTGAGCTTATTTTCATTCCTAACATTCAAATTCATTTTAAGAACTCTTTCTAAGTTTTTTCGCTGCATCCAGAAGATATTTTGGCTTCAACGCTTCCTCGATTATTTTATTGTTCCCTCTTATGGGCTTTATAATATAGCCCACTACAACATTAGTGAAGAATTGCGTAATTAGAGACGCCACCGCCGCTCCATTGATCCCCATTTGCGGAATTAAAAGCACGTTTATAATCACATTAGCAATCGCACCGAACATATTGATTTGCCATAAATACTTTTGTTTGTCATTCGCAAGAATCCATATATTACGAACCGATCCCATGTAGGAAAAAGTTGTATACCATACTATAATTTGAAGTGCGCTTATTGCTGGATTATATGCCGTCCCGTATAGAATGAAAATAATCCATCTTGAAAACAGCGTCATGACGACACTCTGCGCCAATGAAAGATATATAACAATCGAATATAGCATCGTCAACCGATGGCGAAAGACATCCTTTCCATCTTTTAGACCTTCAAAAATTGACGGTCGAAAAGAATCTATAATCGCTGTAAAAACAAAGCCCGTCATACCCGCACATGTGACAGCCGCCCCGTAATATCCAGTTGCGGATTCGTTCAGCATCATCTTTAGCATTATCTTATCTGTTTGAGCAAAAACCGTAACCATCATGGATGACAGAATATAATGCTTGCTCTTTTCAAACATCATCCTTCCTGTCTCAATTGAAAATTTCAATTTACTTCCACCTAGTTTTCGATAAAGCAGTAACCCTCCCGAAGATATTAGGACATAGTCCAATGCATTAGAGATTGCAAACCAGTACACACTTTTTCCATTTACAAGCAGAAAAATTTTATAGATTGATACGACAATATACGCCACCAAGCTAATCATTGATGTGTATTTTGACATCAATTTGGCCTGATACCAGTATTCCACATAATCAAATGCCTGGAAAATCAAAATAAGGCTGTACAAAAAACAAACCAAAATTGTCGTAGGCTCATCCGGATTCGCAACAAATGCAAACGCTGTGACTCCTACAATGCAGCAAATTGATGAGATGAAGCTCAAAGTAATGGATGTTCCCAGTATCTTTCCTTCATCATTTGGATTATTGACTATTTCCTGTACCAACACATTGCTCAACCCCAGTTGCATGATTGGAAGCACAAATGCAACCAGAGAAGACGCATATGTAATCAGTCCAAATCCTGATGGACCTAGATACCTTGCTGTCAGCATATTAATCAGCATCGCAACAACTGCTTGTACGACTCTGATTCCTATGATCCAGACCGCATTCTTGGCAACTTTATTCATACCCTACTCTATGCTGTCCTTTCTTCCTTTAACTTTTTACCAAAGGGGAAGATGAATCCATTACATTCAATATTCCCTATCGAAATTTAAAAAACTTCCTATACGCATATAGCATCTATGGACACCCTTTTCTATTGGTTTCTCAAGATACGTGTTTCGAATTTTTTCAAACATATAACATGATAGAAATACACATATTGTTGTCAGTAACGCCAGAATCGGATAATTTTTCATCGCATAAAGATTTTCTATTTTTACAATATCATGCCAAATAACATTTCTTGTAAAAGGGGAATCATGTAATAAGTAGATTCCAAAAACACTTCGTCCAATGGTCACAATCCTTTCTGAGTTTATATTAATTTGTAAAAATAAACGGAACAGGCAAATTGCTTCAATAATTACAAACACCGAATTAATCACGCAGCTTGATGCAAAAACTGTTATTTCATTTGTGATTCCAGTTTTTCCAGCAGATATTGCTGCATCGCTGAAATACTGTACAATTCCATTTAGACAATATGTCAATGCAAAACCCATAATATAATATATTTTTCTGCCGAGTGAAGTGTTTTGCTTTCTTAGATATGCCCCAATCAAATAAAACATTACCGCTCTCTGCAGTTGAAAATATTGGTTCGTTGTGATATTGCCGACAGTGTATTCAAAAAGCCAAAATGCTCCGACCACTAATAAGAACTTGGTACTGCCAATGTTTGACAAATATTTGTTCAACGTGGGGGAAATCAGTGTAAGTAGAATATATGCCGTCACAAACCACCAGCATCCCCCCATTACTGGTGACAAAAAGCTGCGCAAAATACTCTTGATGCTATCGGTTGAAACGTTTCCTCTTACTATTTGCAAAACACCTATCATTCCGCATAGGAATCCATAAAAGATTGTCACTTGTATCGTTCTCTTGGCAGACACCTTCTCTTTACACACGTTAAAGTATCCTGTAATCATAAAGAAAACAGCAACACCTATCCCCCCCCCGGGTTTCAAAAAACTGGTAAATACCCGATTAATCCTATTACCAGCACTCCATACATTCCAGTCGCTCTGTACACCATGAAGCGCCAGATGGCTGCCGATAATCATGAGCATAGCCACAATCCTTAATAACTCAATGTTCGCTTGTCGTTTCATTTTGTTTTCCTCACAGATAGCTCATCAACAAATACGCAGGACCGTGTATAACAACGGCTGTTAGCCATGCACAAAATATAGCAACTGATATTACGTTTTTTCCGAGGTAAGACCTGAAATAGCTATACAAATTATTGACAATAATCCCAGAAAGCATCGCTAGAACATACATGGGACGCAGAACCAAATCATAGTGTCCGATTTGTGTCATAATAACAAGTGCATAAATTAACACAAACCTATATAATAATCTGCTATTATCCCTCTTATTGACGTGGTAGAACGCATAAGTTATCAGTAATATAAAGATAATATCAACTATTAGATAACCATACGAAAAGAAATATGCATCAGATTTTATGTAGCGTAAATACAAGTTAGCTGCTTGGGAAATACCCGGAATTGACTGAGCATATATAAGTTGTGCAACAGGCTCCAATAGTGCCAGTCCAATAGCAAGGATGAAAACGGTTCTCATTTTAACTGTAAAGTGAGCAAGAATCCAGCACGGGATTACTATGATAACAGCATTGTGAATTGTGCAAGAGAATACTAAAAGCATCGCTGTCACAATTGGCGATCCATTCTTTTCAAATTCCCGATATAAAGCCAACGCCACTATACTTGCTGCCAAGCCATTCCGAATTCCTGTATTGACATACACGTAAGGCATCGTAGCCAAGCAAAGCATAAAGGATGGAGCCAACAATTCTGCCTTATTATTTTTCCTTAACCAGTCCTGTGTAATATAACTCCATATTCCATACACTATAATAAGCGTGAAGAACGGCAGTATCCTGTTACTATCAAATCTACTCACAATAAAGCAAACTAATTTATACCCATATAATCCGCTTCTAGTGCCACCACCTAACAGATTATTAAAATTAAACATGTAGTCAAAAAAATCATAATTAGCGGCTCGTAGGCTATTGATATATTGATAATGTCTATATAAGTCCCACCCATGCGAGGGAGGATTAATACTACTCCCAAACACAGCCATTGCAATAACAAGTATAATTAAATATCTGTTATCTCTTTTTTGATTTCTCTTTACTCCAAATGCAAAGGACAAATTCAAATACATTGCATATAAAAAAATATACGCAATAGACACCCACAAGACTATTTTCACTTACTGCACCTCTTACTATACAGTGTGACATATTCGTTGAATCTAGTTTTCATAGCAATGCCTGCCAGATTTTCACAGTCGTTTTCCTTCTCCCGTCTTACGCACATATCTTGGATTGCATTTATCATCTCATCAACATCATCCACTGGAACAACCCTGCCAACCTTTTCATTTAACATCTCCGGACTTCCACCTGTATCAAAAGTCACAACCGGCGTTCCGCATGCAATCGCTTCCATATTGACCGTCGGGTAGTTTTCCTCTCTTGTCGGCATGGCAAACACATCCGCTGTACTATAAATCTCGGCAAGTTCTTTCTGATTCTGTGTTCTATGGATTGAAATAATATTCTTAGGCAGGTTTTTGTCAATTTCACCATCTGTGCCGACAAGAACAATTTGATACTTATCGCCCAGTTTTTCTGCCATCTCGGCAAAGCAGTCTAGCCCTTTGCGATAACCCCATGCAAAGGAAACACCCAAAACTATATATTTATCTCCCGGAATCCCGTACTGTTCGCGGAAGTTGCTATGGGTAGGTTTGAACATATCTAAATCAATACCGTTATTTATGACCTGAATCGGATACTCCTTCAAATAAGATTCCTTCGCTAATCCTGCCAACCATTCAGACGGCGTAACAATCGTCATGTTCTTTACACCGGTGAACCACTTCTTTTTTAGTTGCCACATTTTCTTCGTATTGTCATAGAGCGAAGCAGGATATTCCTTATACTGCGGACAGTTGTGGCAGCCTGCCTTCCACCTATCGCACTTTGCTATGGTGAAGTATGGGCATTGCCCAGTAAATGACCAGCAATCGTGCAATGTCCATACTGTCGGAACATTGTGCTTTTTTATGTACGAAAAAAGCATAGGGAGATTGATATACGAATCATGCAAATTGTGCAGATGAATAATATCGGGCTTGAATTCATCAATCTTCTTCAAAAGTTTATATGTCTCAAACCATGCGAAGCACCCATTGAATCCCGTGATTCTGGCAAGCGCAACATTTAACCGACGACTATTAAATGTTCCGATTCGATAATAGCCGCAGTCCTCACCTGCATCACGGTTCGTTGTGGTAATAGGCGACGCACACATTACCTCGTGACCCTGCGCTCTTGCTACCTCGGCAATCCCCATCATGATTTTTCCGGTGCTTCCTTTTGCCCCACCGTTAATCTGCACAATACGCATCCCTCGTACCTCTCACTGATTATCGCTAAAAAATGTATATCCTCTACGCCTCATGATTGCCTTTGAGAGATTGAACAGCGGCTTCGGAAGCCACTCACGAAGCCACGTCCGGAATTCAAGCATCCATTCATCTTTAACTCGCATATCCTCTCGGTCACCTTTATAAATAGGATTCCCATCAAAATACTTGCGTGCTTTCGTCAGCACCTTTCCCTTACGAATCACGTCAAGAATAGGGAATTCCCCGCGTCGGCTATCTGCGCAACGGGCATTCAGCTGTCGTGCCATATTCGTCAACGCAACCTCATACTGCCAGGCATTCAACGTTTTTGTCAGTGTCTTTTCCATGAAATCCTTACGCCAGATGCCCGCATACAGACTGACAATGTAATCGCCTGCATGATTGTCCAGCAGAAAAATACCCTGTTCCAATTCCTCAGCTTTTCTGTTTCTCAGACTCTTCATGGTCATAACAAACAGACGCAGATAATCAATCTGATGCTTTTCCATGATCTGAATATCTTCGTTGACCGCCTGAGTCGAAATCCTTTCCGTCAGGAAATAGTCATCCAAGGTAAAGAGAACATACTCTGTCTTAATCAGCGGCATCACTGCTCTCAGACGTTCCGTTATTTCCGTGCCTTCGCCTGCTGCCACCACTGTTACATTTTCAAAAGTACGATCAGTGGGTTTATCGGTTACTAAAAACGTCTCCACGTTTCGGTCTGCCCAATTCTGATTCAAAAGCAAAACATGTGCATCCCACAAATCCGAAAACTTGTCGCACGTCGAAATAATAATTGAAAAGTTGTTCTCCATCACCATGTATCCTCTGCCACTTATTTCATATGTTGGATTGCCTTTGCAACCACATTTTCTGAGGTCTTGCAGCTAGCCTGCAGATTATGATGCTCTCTTGTCATCACAATCGCCTGTTCGTAGTATTTCTTTTGAATTTCCTGATTAGAAATCAGCTGTGTAATTGAATCCACCAATTTAGCTTTATCCGTACAAACCATTGCCGCATCCGTTGACTGCATATACTCAATGATGCCGCTTTCTAGCGAGCCATATGTTAGAATGGATGCGCCACTCGCCAATGCGTCCGCTGCCTTCGTAGAGAGTGAATACCGTGAAAGGTTGATGTCCTTTTCCTCAAATCCCTCTACAATAACAGTTATGTCGCTTTCTGCCATGCGCTTTTGAACCTGCGTGTACGGCACAGAACCCATATATTTGACATTTTTATTGTCCTTGAATACAGAATAGACCTGCTCGTCCTTTTCGTTGGAATAAACCTCCAGCATATATTCTGGATTGATTTTTCCAAGGGCGTAGCCAATATCGTTCAGGGAGTTGTTGCGTCCCATACCGATATTTCCGAAGTAAGTAATAACCGGGCAATCTTTGTTAATCACGCTGAACGGTTTGCGCTGAACCGTAGAAGTCAAATAAACCGTTTCGCCGTCCAGTCCAAATTCCGAATTATACTTATCCCGAATCTTGTCGCTGATGTAAATCGCACTACCCGGCCAAGCCAGAACCTTGTCAATCAACTTCTTGTAGGTTGATTTATAAAGGTGATAGATCGGATTCAGCGTCTTCTCCACATTGAAATAATAGTCATCGCCAATGCAGGAGACAATTGGCACGTTATATCTCTTGGCGACATACATTGCAATCTGCGGGATAAAATAGTCATCCGAAAAAGCCAGAAACACGCATTCTGGTTTGAAGTCATCTAGCCAATTATTTAGCTTCTCCGTGCACCAGAATCTCTTACGCCAGAGGATTCCCCTGAGCAAATGTGTAAGAGGCGTATGCTTTCCACCGAACTTGTAGGCAGCTTCTGCTTTTGCATTTCCGAGTTCCAAATCATTGTCTTTCCACTCGGTGTCAAGCTCATCATAATGATAAATTACGCCAGTATCGACTTTCTTCCCCATCCACCGCTGCAACACACGGTGATCCGTAATTTGGAAAAGCGTTTCGCAATGCCCCTTGCACGGCTTCTTTGTATTAGAGAATATCTGTGCAATATTCTCTTTCTCCCAATAGTGAAAGTACGCATCAAAAGCGCGTGACGTTGATTTTGTGTTATATGGAACCGTTCCTACGATCAGCACTCTCGGATGCATATCGTTTCTCCTTTGAACTTTTATCGAATATTTAATACTTTCTTGAGTACGGCATTTTGATCGAGCAGACAGATAACTACTGCACACAGCCCTACTGTCAGGGCGAAGTTTCCGGCAGTCAGTAAATACCCTTCAATACTGCTAAATTGGATTGCAACACTGCTTTTGAAGATATTGAGAAGCAGACCGTGCATCATGTAAATTTCTAAGCTTTGTTTTCCTGCCCAAAGGAAAAACTCCCTTACTTTTTCTTTCCGGTTAATACAAAGCTCAGCACGGCATTTGGGTTCATCATCACTATTGCCATCACAGTAAGTGCTACCGTAATCACATAGTTGACCAGAACCAGGCCCAGCCCCACCGGACTGTACAGAATCGGCACTTTGTCCGACTTGATCAAGCTGAGAAGCAGATAGTGCGTGAGATACACTTCCAACGAGTGCTCTCCGACCCATGCAAGAGTACCCCCCGATTTTACTGGAGAAGATTCCCCTACAGAGACCACATACTGCAATACATCCAGCCAACGATGTTGCCGCACGCAAGATAATCGCAAAGCCGCCATCCGACATCTCATAAAGCGGAAATCTAAGAATAACGAACAGCCACACTACAAAGCAGATTGCAACTACACTATCAATAATCTTTTTGCCAATCTCAGATTCCTTCATCCTGTCATCAAACTGACCATACAAGAACCCTGCATAGTAGAAAGGCATATAATAGAGCGTCAATTTGATTGCAAAGAACGAAAGCCCTAAAATTGCGCCAATTCCCACCAGCAGAACCATTCCCACTAAGTAGCACCCCAAAAGTACGGTCTGCTTCTTCAGCAGGTTTTCTTTGCTCACCCGCTCTGCAATGAAAGAGGCAATGCCAAAAATCATGCTAATCGTCCAAATCGTTGCAAGGAACCAATAACCTGAATCCATATTCCACAGGAGATGCTTAACGTTTAAGAAACCATCCTCTCCAAAGATGATGCCTCTAACCAAAAAGCTCCATACAGCCCACGGCAGCATATACGCAACCGTTCTGCGTTTCACATATTTCCACAGTCCCTTGCTGTTAGAGATGGGGCGGCTATATTTCGTTACATATCCGCTGATTAAAATAAACAACGGCATCTGCAAGGACCATGCAATATTAAACACAAATGTGTTTTCTGCTCCGACCGTACATCCACTCATTGTATGTTGCAGAACAACCAGAAGCATCGCTATGCCACGCATGACATCCACAAATTGATTTCGGTTTTCTGTCTTAGCCTGCATCCCTTAATACCCTCTCAAACATAAACTTCCGCAGCCAGTTGGGAGCCAGCGCCGACCCGCTGCGAATCACGCAGCTCTTTATGTACTGTCCTTCTCCAATAAAGCCTTGCTGTTTCATAAATTTGAACAACTTGGCCTGCGTCTTGGCGTATTTCCAACCGGCTCTTCTTAAATACATATCCGAGCCAGCTCTCATATGGAGCAGCGGCTCTTGAATGTTGTAACCCTGATATCCTGCCATCAGCATTCGAAGCCAGAGGTAATAATCCTCCAGAAGATAGAAATCCTGATAGGAGCCAACTGCCTCGACTGCGGATTTCTTATACATCACGCAGGGGTGATTAAACGGATTGCGCTTCTTTGCAAACTCTACGATTTCCGCATTTGTCTCGGGCGGCACACGCCTTGTATCGACGGTGTGCGGATCAGTAGTAAACTCCTCCACGATACCGGAGCAAATACTCACCTCCGAATGTATGTTAAACACAGCGATCTGTTTTTCACATCGATCCGGATAAGCGATGTCATCGCTGTCCATCCGGGCAACCAGCTCATTTTTGCAATGCTTGATGCCTTCATTGAGTGCGTTGCCAAGTCCACCGTTCTTCGCGAGGCGGACAACATTCAGAGATTCACCCATCTCCTGTTGCTTCGCTGCGATTACGCTATCCAATGGTTCGTTCAGAGGTCCATCACATACCAGCACGAAATCATTTGTGGAGAGCGTCTGCGCTTGTATGCTCTCTATTGCCTGCTTCAGATACTCCGGCTTCTCTTTGTGATAAACCGACATAAGAACGGAGTATCCTCTGTATCCCACAACACTCATAGTCCCTCTCCGCATATCAAAGATTACAGCCCAGACTCATTCTCCAAGAATCTGAGTCGTTTATTCCTTATAAAGCTCTACTAATCGTCCTCGGCAGTGTGAGTCACACTGCCGCTATGTCTTGTACCGTCGCAACAAACGTTGCTACGGCAAATTTACGCTACGGTAGCTTCTGTCTTTAGTCCTGATAGCACCAACACTCGTTACGGTAAGTCGTGTGCTTATTCCAGATTCCGCTCATCCATGCCACAGTAGCTTCCTTGCTTATGCCGACTTTCCAGCTTGACGCTACTGTAAGAGCCGCATTTATGCCTGACACCACTCTGGAATTTTTTCCAATTTTTAACAGTTTAAAATGCACAAAAGCATCGATATTTAGTGGTTTTCTCCACTCATAGCAGTGGTTTGACCCTCAGAAATCCCCTCGGTACTTTCAGGCGTAAACAGGATCTTCACGGTCGCCAGCATGATTTTCAAATCCTCGATTAGACTGGGATGCGCAATATACATCAGGTCCATCTGCAGCTTATCGTAGGGGGTGGTGTTATACTTGCCATACACCTGCGCATAACCGGTCAAACCAGCCTTTGCCTGAAGCCGCAGCGCAAACTCCGGCATTTCCTCGCAGTACTGTGCAGCGATCTCCGGGCGCTCCGGACGAGGGCCAACAACGGACAGATCACCCTTTAGGATGTTCAGCAGCTGCGGCAACTCGTCCAGACGGCAGGCACGGATAATGTGACCGATCTTTGTAATACGGTCATCCTTGTCGCCTGTGGAAAGACGTGCCACGCCATCCTTTTCTGCATCCACACGCATAGAGCGGAACTTCAGAATCTCGAACTGCTTGCCGTCTTTGGTCAGGCGCACCTGCTTGTAGAAGGCGGGCCCACCATCGGATTTGACCGCAATAGCTGTGATCAAGAACAGCGGGCTCAGGATGATCAGTGCCACCAGCGAGATCACAATGTCCATCGCGCGCTTGATGAACAAGAACTCCGGGCTTGCCATGTAGCGACCGACGCGCAGCATCGGCAGATGAAACATATGCATCGGCCATGCGCCGCTCATGATAACATCGCCAACGCGGGGGATGACGAACATATTGATGCCCTTCCCTACGCAGTGCTTTAGGATAATGTTTCGCTCATGGCTGTGAACACCACTGACAAAAACAGTCTCCATGCCGTCCAGAATGCTCAGGTCTGCCAAGCACTCCGACACGCTCAGGGTGACCTGCACATCATATTTCTGGCTCAGACCGTACTCGTTGATGAGCTTTTCCATACCGTGTCGCACATCGTAGACCACAGCGGTCTTCTGCGGCGGGAAGGTCGTGTAGTACCATTTATGTGCGCAGAATGCCCAGATTGCAGCCATCACCAGTTGCCCCACAATTGCCGCAATACCCGGCAACAGGTTGCAGAGCTTTGCGGACATCAGGCAGATCACGATGTACAAAATACCATCGGTTGCCATAGCGCCAAGTATCTGGCCGTACACCAGTTCTGAGACCCGCTGCATCGACATCCAGAACGCATCGTAGATTTTACCGAGTACAATGTACAGGATAAAAAACAGGCCTAAAATCGCAAAATGACCCTCCCATGCCAGATTTGCATAGGTCTGGTGCGAGTAGTACAGGAACCAGCAGCCCGCAAACGGCAGCTCGATCATCAGAACATTCAGGATCTTCACGACCCTCAACATCACATCATGCTGAATCTTTGACATAATCCTCTCCAATAACTCCTTTAGATTTTCTTTTTACGACTCACGTAACTTCTCCGACCCAAATTGCAGCAAGTGCTTTGGATCGCGCTATCAACTACACAAACCGATATCTTCCCCCGTTTTGTGGTTAGCTGAAACATTCAGTTTTTCGCTTTCCCTATGAGGTCCTTGTGCCAACTCCAACCGGCGCGGTCTCGAGTCCGCTTTCTCCCACCGCATCCCGATCTCATCCAGCTTTGCAATCCGTTCCTCTGTCAGAACAGCGCAGCTTTTTTCAGGATTCTGGCGGGTGTACCGCTGCCGCTTGACCCAATTTCCGAGGTTGTAACCGCCCGGTGATACATAATCGGCAGGGACGTTCAGATTGCCGTGGGCATCAAAGTAGCGCTTCGCTTCCTGATACCCTTCGTTCCACTGGCGGTCATTGCGGTTGCCCCAGTACATCCCAATCCTGTTGAGCCGCTCGACCTGTTCGTCCGTCAGCTTTCCTTTCGGGTACGCCCATTGCTGGCTTGCGACCCATTGTCCCAGCCGTTCACCAGCCGCTGTCACATAGGAACGCGGGATATTCAGGTTTCCGTTTTCCTCGTAGTAGGCTGCTGCCAGTGCATAAGCCTTTTCCCACTTGGCATCGAAAATGTTCCACACCATGCCGATCTCATCAAGTTGCGCGATGCGTTCTTCCTTCAAGCGACCGTTCAGCTTTTGCTGCCGGGTCTTGATGATCCACTGTCCCAGTGGGTAACCGTCTGGGTCGGTGTATTTGCCGGGCACCATCAGGTTCCCGTAGGTATCGTGGTATTTTTTGGCAACCTCAAATCCGTGCTGCCACGCAATTTCCTTCCGGTTTCCCCAGACCATCCCGATGCTGTCCAGCCGCGCGATCTGCTGCTCAGTCAGGTTGCCTTGGATCTGTCCCTCGCGCACACGGCGCTGGGTCACCAACCACACCCCAAGGCTCAGACCTCCGGGCGTGGTATACAGTTTCGGAACGTTCAGGTTGCCATGCTCTGCATAGTAGATGCTCGCCTCAGAGAAATAGTGCTCCCAGCCAGAAGAAAGGCTCGCCTGCAGCTGCTCGAACAGCACCCGGCAGTCGTGCACCTGCTCGATGACCTCAAAACGCTCGGTGACGATTTTATCGCCCTCGCCGTTGGCATACAGACGATGGACTGCTTCCTGCATCTCGCTTTGCAGACCGGAAATGCTGGTCAAGCCCTCAAAGTTGTTGACCACATCGAGAATCAACGGGGCTGCGGTATCTCCGGCGGTCAGGGCACGGCCGATTTGCTGCTTGTAGATGATGGGAGAGATGGTAGGTCGGAACAGGATGACCCCGGAAATGCCTTCCACATGGACACCCTCATTGAGCATATCAATGCAGAACAGCAGCTTGAGCTTGTCACTGGTGTCTGTCTTGAAGTCCGCAAAAGCTTTGTCAGTGTTCGGATCATCCGAGTAGGCTTCATACACTACCACATCCGGGTTGACCCTTGCGAACCACTCCGGCACATGGGACACCATCTCGTCCATGTGCTCCTTGTTGGCGCAGAACACAATGTACTTGCCAGCCTTATTCGTGATATGATGTGCAAAGACCCTATCCAGACCATCCGCTTGTTCCAAAGCGCGGCGCAGGGCGTCCAGATATTTCTGGTTCACATCCTGAATGCCCGGTGCCCGCAGGTTATCCACCCGTGCCTGATACTTTGCAAGGGCTTTCTGATACTGATAAACTGTGGTCACATACTTCGGAGCAGGCAAAATGCCCCTGACGACTGCTTCGCCAAGGGTCATGTTGCTCGCAACACGGCTATCGAAAAGTTCTTCAGCCATGTCACGGTTATTATCCAGATATCGAATGTTTGTTGCCGTCAGCCCCAGAAGCTTTGCATCCGGGCATAACTTTAATAAAGCCACCGTGCTTTCGCCCCAACATTCCGCACCGGCACGGTGGAATTCATCGAGTATAATATAAGCAGGCTTCTGCGCCGCTATTTCGTCCAGCTGCGCCTGCGTGCAGCACATCAGTTTGGCATAGGTATAAAAGTGAACGTTTGCCAGCGAAAAATCCGGGTCGTTCCTTTTCAGGCTTTCCAGCTGGGTCTTGAAGATATATTCACTGGGAGAAAGCCAGATTACGACCTTCTCCGGGTTGTCCTCGATCAGCTTGAACGCAATGTAGCTCTTTCCGGTGCCGGTGGGATGAACAATGGCGGCTTTGCCATACTGGTCCATCATCCGGACTGCCGCATGATATGCCTTCTCGTTGTGCTCAAACAGACATAATGCCACCTTGTTCACCCCTTCCCGCATAAAGGGGTATCCTCCACAGTGATAATGGAGGAACGACGAAGAAATCATGCGTCACTACGTCATATTTAGTGCGTTCCTGCCCCTCATGGACACCTGATGGGAGAAAATTCGGTTCATCTCCCGGCGCTTTCGGGTCAGGTCAGAGTGCACATAGCGCTGCAAGGTGATGTTGGCGTTAGCGTGTCCTAACAATTCGCTGAGGGTCTTTACATCGCACCCCGCCTGCAGACAGGTCGTTGCAAAGGTATGGCGCAGCGCGTGCGGACGTACTTGCCGGACAGTTGCCTGTTTCAGATATGATTTGATGCTTTTTCGGTAGCAGCGGGGCTCGGTGGGCTTGGACTCGTTGCCGGACAGAAACCATGCAGCATTGCTGACACATCCGCGCAGCTTTTTCAGCATAATAAGCAGCTGCTTCGGGATTGGAATTTCCCGGCGGGAGGTGCGGGTTTTAGGCGTTTGGATGACCACCTTTGTATGCCCATTTTCACAGGAAATTCGGCAGACCGTCCGGTTGATTTTCAGCGTTCCGAGTTTCAGGTCAAAATCGCCCCACTGTAAGCCGCAGATCTCGCCAATACGCAGCCCCAATTCCACCCCTAATAATAAGCCAATTTTGCGGGGCGTTGGGTTTTCCTGTACATACTGATAAAGCCGCTGCTGCTCCGCCGGGGAGAGGGGTACAGAAATTTTGTCGATGGCTTTTGGAAGCGCTACTTCTAGCTCCATCGGACGGAGCAGGCGCAAGTGCGCGGCATATTTGCAGATACGGCGCAGCATGGAGAGGCATTCCCGGGCAGAGGAGTTCCCTAGCGGCTTGTGTGCAG
>OLYA01000394.1_pt1 | contig 25452 bp, 19 predicted proteins | sample 1674361 | NCBI WGS metagenome assembly OLYA01 (sample SAMEA103958165, study PRJEB25191) | human gut metagenome | biome: human-associated habitat [ENVO:00009003]; feature: intestine environment [ENVO:2100002]; material: feces | place: Germany | collected 2013/2015
GAAGTACATCTACTTTGCCGCCGGCGACTCCACCGACCGTCTGGCAAAGCTGCCCGCCGCCGAGCTGGTCATGGACAAGGGCTACGATGTCCTGCTCCTGACCGAAGATGTGGACGAGTTCTGCCTCCAGATCATGCGCACCTATCCCCGCAAGGATGCCGAGGGCAAGGACGGCACCGTGGAGTTCAAGAACGTCAACAGCGGCGACCTTGGCCTTGAGACCGAGGACGAGAAGAAGGCCGCCGAGGATGCCACCGCCGAGAACAAGCCTCTGTTCGACGCCATGAAGGACGCACTGGACGGCAAGGTCAAGGAGGTCAAGGTCTCCACCCGCCTGAAGGAGCACCCGGTCTGCCTGTCTTCCGACGGCCCCCTCTCCATCGAGATGGAGAAGGTCCTCTCCAAGCAGCCCGGCAGCGAGGGCGTCAAGAGCGACAAGGTGCTGGAACTGAACATCAACCACCCCGTCTTCGCGGTGCTGAAAGCCGCGCAGGAAGCGGGCGACACCGACAAGGTGAAAAAGTACAGCGCCCTGCTCTACGCACAGGCTCAGCTCATTGAGGGTCTGCCCGTGGATGATCCTGCCGCCTACGCTGAAGCTGTTTGCAGCCTGATGAAATAAGGCTTTTACTCCCCTATTTGCTCCCAAAGAAAATATCTCTTAACAAAAGAGCCGCGTTCCGCTATAATAAAGTGGAACACGGTTCTTTTCATTTAGGAGGATTTTGCCCCATGGAGCCAAGACGCAGCAAACATTATCTCGCCCGCATCCCCACCATCGCCCTTCTGGTGCTTTTCGCCATGTCGCCGGAACTGAGCATCCTGTTCTTCATCCTGCGGGCCATCGATCGGGACGCGCTGAAAAAAGAGCAGGAAAACGCCGACTACGCCAGCGATTTCCGGGCCGAGGACACCCGCGCGGACCAGAGCGCCCGCCCCGTCGGCTGCGACGACGAGACCGTTTACGGCCACGACATCCCCACCGCCGAGCAGAAGAACGCGAAAAAGTGGCACAAGAACCTGACCACCCTCTGCACGGTGTTCGGTGCCATCTTCCTTGTGGTAGGCCTTGCCGGGCTGGGGGACATCATCGACTTGTGGGGCTACTGGTTCGACTGGGGCGAGTTCCTTACAGCGCTGACCCAGATCCTCGGCGGCGGCGCGGCGCTGGGCATGGGGCTGCGGATGCGCAATGCCAGCAAGCTGGAACGCAAACTGGATAAGATCGTCGGTGACCGGAGCAGTATCCCGCTGGACGAGCTCTTTGCCGCAGCGGGCATCGACTCCGCCAAGGGCATCTCGGTGGTGGAGCGGGCCATCGACCACGGCTATTTCGGAGCCGATGCCTACATCGACCACCGCACCGGCACCCTCATCGTGCGGGGTGCAGCACCCCAGCCGCCCCAGACAGAGGAAGAACCCAAGGCGGAGCCCGCCCCGGAGGACCCCTATGCTTCCCTGCAAGCCCAGCTCCGGAAGGCCAACGAGGCCATCCCCGATCCGGTGATGACGGCTAAGATCTCCCGCTTGGAGGAGGTCAGCGCCCGCATCTTTGCGCTGGCGAAGAAGGACCCCGGCAAAAAAGCCCAGCTGCAAAAGTTCATGGACTACTATCTGCCCACGGCCCTCAAGCTGCTGAACACCTACGCCCAGCTCTCGGCGCAGGATGTGCAGGGCGAGAACATCTCCGAGGCCAAGCAGAGCATCGAGCGCTCCATGGACCTGCTGATCACGGCTTTCGAAAACCAGTTGGACAAGCTGTTCCAGTCCGACGCGCTGGACGTCTCCGCCGATGTGGCCGCGCTGGAGGGGATGCTCAACCTCGACGGGTTGGCCGCCAGCGATTTCAAGCCCGGAAACGCAAGTTAAGGCTTCATCGAGAGGCAACAATAATACATGGTCTTTTCCGCAGAGATTCTTTATTATTAGGGTAAGAGAAACCGGAGCAGCACTTGCCCCGGTTTGGGAATATTGATCGCTCAGAGGAGGAACTTCACCATGATGAGATCCGTTTCTGTCTGGAAGCAGGAGCTGGCCGACGGCACCCACACCAGCCGTCTGGCTGCGCTGTACTGCTGCGCCCCCGAACAAACGCCCACACAGGCTGCCCGCTATGCCGCCGTGCTGGACGGGCTGGAAACCACCTTTGGCTCCCACACCGAGGCCGGGCTGTACAGTGCCCCCGGCCGCACCGAGATCGGCGGCAACCACACCGACCACCAGCACGGCCGGGTGCTGGCGGGCAGCGTCAACATTGATATGATCGCTGCTGCCGCCCCCAACAGCCTGAACCAGCTCCGCGTCCAGAGCGAGGGGTACGACCTGTACGTCATCGATCTTTCGAACCTTGCCGCCCGCAAGGAGGAAGAGAACACCACCATGGCCCTGCTGCGCGGCGAGTGCGAAGCGTTCCGCCAGCGGGGAGCCAAGCTCTCCGGCCTTGACGTGTACATCTCCTCCAACGTGCCCAAGGGCAGCGGCGTCTCGTCCTCGGCGGCGTTCGAGGTGCTGATCGGCGTCATCCTCAACGACTGCTTCATGGCCGAAAAGGTCTCCCCCATCGCCATCGCGCAGATCGGCCAGTGGGCAGAGAATGTTTACTTCGGCAAACCCTGCGGCCTGATGGACCAGATGGCCTCCAGCGTCGGCAACATTATCACCATTGACTTTGCGGACCCTGCCCACCCCGCCGTCGAGCCGGTGCAGGTCGATTTCTCCAAGGCGGGCCTCGCGCTCTGCATTCTGGATTCCGGTGCCGACCACGCCGACCTGACCGACGAGTATGCCGCCATCCCCAGCGAGTGCCGCGCCGTGGCCGCTGTCTGCGGCGGCGAGGTGCTGCGGGATGTTCCCTTTGAGACTTTCCTCGCAAAGCTCCCGGAGTGCCGCAAGCAGTGCGGCGACCGCGCCGTGCTCCGCGCCTTCCACATCTACGCCGACAACGAGCGGGTGGCAAAACAGGTGGCCGCCCTCCGCGCGGACGATTTCGACACCTTCCTGCAGCTGGTCACCGAGTCCGGCCTGAGCAGTTGGGAGTACCTGCAGAACGTCATCCCCGCCGGGTACAAGGAGCATCAGGAGGTGGCCGTGACCATCGCCGCCGCCAAACACTTCCTGCGCGGCAAGGGTGCCGTCCGCGTCCACGGCGGCGGTTTTGCGGGCACCGTACAGGCCTTTGTGCCGGTGGAAGAGCTGGCCCAGTTCAAGGAGCAGATGGAAGCCATCCTCGGCGCAGGCCGCTGCCATGTCCTCTCCATCCGCCCGGAAGGAGGTGCTGTCCTGTGATCTCCACTGCCATCCAACAGCTCGTCAATTACGGTCTGGACACCGGCCTCATCCTGCCGGACGATGAGATCTACATCCGCAACCAGTTGCTCATGACCATGCAGCTGGACAGCTTCACCGAGCCGGAGGGCGAGGTCTGCTACACCGACCTCGAAGCCATCCTGAAAACGCTGGTGGACGATGCGGTGGCCCGCGGCGTGTGCGAGGACAACTCCACCGCCCGCGACCTCTTCGACACCAAGCTCATGGGCGTGCTGACCCCGCGCCCCTCCATCGTCCGCGCCAACTTTGAGGAGCGGTACGAGACCGAAGGTCCCGAAGCGGCGACCAACTGGTTCTACAAGTTCAGTCAGGACACCGATTACATCCGCCGCTACCGCATCAAGCGGGATCTGAAGTGGGTCACCAAGACCCCCTACGGCGATCTGGATATCACCATCAACCTTTCCAAGCCGGAAAAAGACCCCAAGGCCATTGCCGCCGCTAAGCTGGCCCCCCAGAGCGCCTACCCCAAGTGCCAGCTCTGTGTGGAGAACGAGGGCTATGCGGGCCGGATGAACCACCCCGCCCGCGAGAACCACCGCATCATCCCGCTGACCATCAACGACAGCGCGTGGAATCTGCAGTACAGCCCCTATGTCTACTACAACGAGCACTGCATCGTCTTCAACAACCAGCACACACCCATGAAGATCGAGCGGGCCACCTTCCGCAAACTGCTGGACTTCGTGGCCCTCTTCCCCCACTATTTCGTGGGCAGCAACGCGGACCTGCCCATCGTGGGCGGCTCCATCCTGAGCCACGACCACTTCCAAGGCGGCCACTACGAGTTCGCCATGGCGAAGGCCCCCATCGAAAAGGCATGGGTCTTCCCCGGCTATGAGGATGTGGAAGCAGGCATCGTCCACTGGCCCATGAGCTGCATCCGCCTGACCTGTGCAGACGACAAGCGCCTTGTGGACTTGGCGGACAAGATCCTGACCGCATGGCGCGGCTACACCGATGAGAGCTGCTTTCTCTTCGCCGAGACCGACGGTGAGCCCCACAACACCATCACCCCCATCGCCCGGATGCGGGACGGCAGGTTCCAGCTCGACCTCGTGCTCCGCAACAACATCACCACCCCGGAGCACCCGCTGGGCGTCTACCACCCCCACGCCAAGCTCCACCACATCAAGAAAGAGAACATCGGCCTCATCGAGGTCATGGGTCTGGCCGTTCTGCCCAGCCGCCTGAAGCAGGAGCTGTTTGATCTGGCCGACGCACTGGTGGCCCGCGTACCCACCGCCGAGTATCCCGAAGCGTTGCAGAAGCACGCCGCATGGGCCGAGGAGATCCTTGCCAAGCACCCCGACCTGAACGGTGACAACGTCCACCTCATTCTGCAGGACGAGGTCGGCCATGTCTTCGCCGAGGTTCTGGCAGATGCCGGTGTCTATAAACTGGACGAAGCCGGACGCGCTGGCTTTGTGCGGTTCCTCGCTTCCGTAACCTAAGCTTTTTTCGCAATGCAAAACCCGTCAGCAGTTCCTGTTGGCGGGTTTTGTTGAACTGTTAAGCAAGACGGTGGGTGTTTTCCCCAGCAAGTGTCCGACGGGTGGGACCCTGTTGCCGTAGGCAATAGGGCGGGGTATGGAATCCCCGTCTCACTTGCGGGGGAGAATCCCCACTGGCTCGCGAGTATCGATGCACAAAACAGAGGAGATTTCCATGGCGTATATATTAGAAGTTTGTGTTGACAGCACCGCCAGCGCCCTTGCGGCGAAGGAGGGCGGGGCCGACCGGCTGGAACTCTGCGCCGACCTCATCGTAGGCGGCACGACCCCCAGCCTTGCGCTGGTGCGGCAGGTGAAGGAGACCACCGGCCTCCCGGTCCGCGCCCTGCTCCGCCCCCGCTTCGGCGATTTCTGCTACGACCGCTGGGAGCTGGCGCAGATGGCTGCTTCCGCTGCGGAGCTGGTGGCTGCCGGGGCCGACGGTATCGTGACCGGCGTGCTGACCCCGGACGGCGCACTGGATGTGGAAGCTCTGGGCCCCATCTACGACGCCGCCCGCGAAGCCGCAGCCAAGGCGATGCGCCCCGTCGCCCTCACCCTCCACCGCGCCTTCGATGTCTGCCGTGACCCCTTCGCCGCGCTGGAAGCGGCCTGTGGGCTGGGCCTTTCCACCATCCTCACCAGCGGCCAAGCCGCCAGTGCCCCGCAGGGCGCTCCCCTGCTCCGGCAGCTCGTGGAGCGGGCGGCGGGCCGCATTGAGATTCTGGTGGGTGCTGGGGTCTCCCCGGCCAACCTCCCCGCCCTTGCAAGGGAAACAGGCGCTTCCGCCTTCCACCTCTCCGGCAAGCAGGTGCTGGACAGCCGGATGACCTTCCGCCGGGAGGGCGTCCCCATGGGGCTGCCCGGTTTCTCGGAGTTCGAGCTCTGGCAGACCAGCGAGGACACCATCCGAAACGCCCGCACCGTTCTGGATACGCTGTAACGAAACGATCCCGCCACATTCCATGGCGGGATCGTTTCGTTTATTTGTCCTGTTTTAAAGCTTCCTTGACCTCGGCGTAGTACAGCCCCCCGCGGCTCTTTTGCAGCTCCTGCTCAAATTCCGCTTCGGTGTGGGTCTTCCGGTATTCTTTCAGCCGGTCGATCTCCGTCTGATGGCTGTACTCGCTCCGCCGCTCGCCGACTTTCCAGCCCGGTTTCCGCTGGGGCATCGGAGCCGGGCTGGAAAGAAGCGCCACGTTCTTTTCCACGAACCGGATCAGGGTGTCGAATTCTTTCTGCAAAAACGGAACAGTCTGCTTTTCCCGTTCTTCTTCCAGCGCCTGCTTCAGATATTTAAGCTGCTCTATTTCATGTTCGGCAAAACCGTCTTCCCCCGAATATGCGAACATGAAGCTTTCCATCCGTTCGCAATAGCGGTTCAGCACGATCGCTTTCATGGCATTTTGAAAGAACGTCCGGTAAAATGGGAGATGTTCCGGGTTTTTCCCGCCGTTCAGGGTGGCGAAGAAATCCGCCATCAAGATCAGATCCTGCCCGTTGAACCAATTGCAGTAGGAAAGGCATTCCAGCAGCACATCCGACACCGCCGGGTTCTCCTTTGCCCGTTCCAGCTCGATCAGCAGTTCCAGCAGCTGCGTCTGCACCTTGGCATATTTCCCTGCACGGGCCATGGCGCGGAAGGAGCACGCCAGCGCATTGTCTCCCCACATCATCACGGTCGTGTTGTCCTTCGGGAAGCGGCCATGGATGCGGTCCAGTTGATACGCTTCCCAGCGGGCGGGCCACTCCTCTTTTTTCGCGTCATAGAAGACCTTGTGCAACAGCTCTTCCACCTCGTTCTCCTCGTCGGTCAGCTCCGAAAGGCCGTTGGCCATCACGTTCCAGACCAGATGGTCGATCTTTGCGTTGTGCAGCTCGGTTCGCTCTTTCTGCTCCCGGTTCCGCTCTTCATCCCCTCCCTGAAAGGGGATCTGATACCCCAGAAGCATCAGCAGCCAGAGGTGCTCGGAGTTTTCGCCCCGCTGCAGCACTTCTTCCAGCGCCGCGCGGCGCTGTTCCTTTCCCGCCGCCGACTCCCACTGCCGCGGCTTGCGGTACCGGTCGGCCAGTTCCAAAAGGGTGAGCGGCCCCTCCTCGGTCTCAAATACAAATATTCTTAGCGGGCTGGTCTTCGCTTGCAGGGCCGCGTACTCCTCCCGGAAAAAGTGCTTGACCAGCAGCACCATCGCCACGGTCTCCGCATTTGTCTGCCGGGCGAACTCCTCGTTGGAGGTCAGCAGGACCTTGACCTCTTCCAGATAGAACTGCACCTTCCGGATCGAGACCAAGGACGTAAGGTCAAAGGATGCCTTCGCATCCAGCCCCACCGCAGAGTTCAGCGTTTCGTAAGATGGGCGGGTCACGCCGATGAGGCTCAGCGCGTCTTTTTTCAGCGGCAGGGGATCCATCTCGAACCGATCCCAGAAATACCCCACCAGCGAGGCGAAGGAGATCGGCGTCAGGCCCACATTGAAGGGCACATACTTTTCCAGATACTCCTTCTCCTGCAAGCGGCCCGGCAGGGCCTCCTTGTTGTACTGGAAGACCACATGCACCCGGTCCGAGGCCAGCTTCTCCGAGATGGCGAAGATCTTCTGGATGACTTCCTCGCTGCGGATGCGGTCGATGTCCTCAAAGTTCAGCAAAACCTTCTTGGGCAGCCGCTCCAGCTCCTGCTGCAGCGAGTCGAAGGTATCCGAAAAGCCGCTTTCCCCCGCGATGCCCCCCAGCTTTTCCAGCGCGCTGTTCTTGCCTAGCTGTGCCTTGAGGTAGTGGGCGTTTTCCGGGTAGATTTGGCCGCGCTCCAACACCTTTTCCAGCTCCCGGATGAGGAAGGCTTCGATCTGGTCCAGATCACAAGCCAGCAGGTCGATCTGAACGATCTCGAACTGCGCCTGAAGGTCGGACCGGAGATTTTCCCACAGAAAGCTTTTTCCGTTGCCCCATTTTGCGTGGATGCCCACGATCGGCAGATCCTGTATGTATTGGATGAGCCGCGCTTTATCCGGCACTTGTTCCTTGAACAGCGGCGGCTTCTCCCGTTTCGGGGCTGCATCCGCCCGGCAGCTCCACAGCAGCAGGCCCGCCCAGAGCAAAAAGTCCAGAAAGAGCAGGGCGTATTCCGACGCGGAGACCATCCGCAGCGGCCGATCTTGCAACATAGTCCGCGCCAGCACAAAGCCGCCAAGACAGCCGATGCCGCCCGCCATCACCCGGCCAAAGAACCGGGACGAGGCGTTCCGGTACAGCAGCCCCAGCGCACAGAGCCCTGCCGCCAGCAGCCCCAGCAGGTGCACCAGCCGGAGGCCGGGCACCGCCGCGAAAACGACCAGAAAGGCCAGCACCGCCAGCACAAGCCGTTTTGCCTCCGCCAAAAGATAGCCTTTCATCCTGCATTCCTCCCGCTGAGATGAGAAATGTCCCGCCGTTTGGGCGGGACAGGTCGTGTAGAGATCGTCGATTTAGAGGATCGGGCTTTCCAGATTGCCGTTCTCCTGAATGTGGTGCTTTTCCACATAGCCGGTCAGCATCAAGGTCAGCGCGCCGTCGCCGGTGATGTTGCAGGCGGTGCCGAAGCTGTCCTGCAATGCAAAGATCGCCAGCATCAGAGCCGTGCCCGCATCGTCGAACATCAGCACGCCGGTGATCAGGCCCAGCGACGCCATGACCGTGCCGCCGGGGACGCCGGGAGCACCGATGGCGAAGATGCCCAGCAGCACGCAGAACAGGATCATCGTGCCGACACCGGGCAGCTCACCGTAGAGGATCTTCGAGATGGTCATGCAGAAGAACACCTCGGTCAGCACCGAGCCGCAGAGGTGGATGTTTGCGAACAGCGGGGTGCCGAAGCTGACCATATCCTTGCGCAGCACCTTGCTCTTGCGGGCGCAGTCCAGCGCAACGGCCAGCGTCGCGGCGCTGGACATGGTGCCGACGGCGGTGAGGTAGGCCGGGCCGTAATGGCGGAGGACCTCCCACGGGTTCTTGCCGGAGTAGGCCCCGGCCAGCAGGTAGAGCACCGCCAGCCAGATATAGTGGCCCGCCATGACGATGAGGATGATCTGAATAAAGGCGGGGAGCTGGTGGGTGATCATCCCCTCATAGCTCAGGTTGCAGAAGGTAGCCGCAATGTAGAACGGCAGGATGGGGATGATGATCTTGCTGACGACGGACAGAACGATGTTCTGGAACTCGCCGAGGAGATCACAGGTCAGCTTGCTGTTGGTCCACGTTGCTGCCAGACCCACGAGGACGCTGAGCACCAGTGCGCTCATAACGCTCATGATCTGGGGGATGTTCAGCTCAAACACCACCTCCGGCAGCTCACGCAGACCGGCCACCTCGGTATCGATGGACAGATGCGGGATGAGCGCATAGCCCGCGCCGGTGCTCATGAAGGCCGCGCAGACCGAGGAGGTGTAGGCGATGACGATGGCAACGCCCAGCAGCCGGGAGGCATTTTTGCCCAGCCGGGTGATGGACGGCGCGATGAAGCCGATGACGATCAGCGGCACACAGAACGTGATCAGCTGGCCCATGATGTATTGCAGCGTTACCACAACCTTCATGGCTCCCAGCGGGAAGACCTGCCCCAGCAGCACGCCGACAACGATGCCCAGCAACAGCCGGAACGGAAGACTGTTCAGTAGCTTTTTCATCTGGTTCCTCTCCTTATCCTATCCTGAAAACCCTGCTTAGACCTTGCGCCGCAGCAAGCTCATGGGGGGCAGCTCCGGGGTGGGGATGGTGTATTTTTCCATGGCGTGCGGGGTGGAGTCCACGCTCTCCCCTGCCTCGTTCTTGATCCACTCCGGGTGCAGCGGGATGCTGCGGCCGTCCGGGCAGAGAGCCTCCAAGGTATCGCCAAGGGTCCACTTGCCCCGCTGCTGGCAGCTGGCAATGCCATTTTCCCAGCCGTCCACGGTGCCCACGAACTCCCACTGGCGGATGTAGGTGGCGCTGTCGGTGGCCTGTCTGGCCTGTTCGCGGCCGAAGTAGAAGCCCGGCGAATAGTGGCGGTGGCTGGTGCGGGTCAGCTCGGCCAGCACCTCGTCCGGCAGCTCGAAGTTGTCGTTGAGGGGGTCGGCAAGGTACTGATCCAGCGCCTTGCGGTAGGCCGCCGTGACGCTGGCCACATAGTAGAAGGTCTTGGCACGGCCCTCGATCTTCAGGCTGTCCACGCCCGCCTTGCAGATGAGGTCGAGGAAGGGCGCGGTGCACAGATCGTTTGCGTTGAGGATGTAGCTGCCGTTTTCGTTCTCGCCGATCTCATAGAGCTGGCCGGGGCGGGTCTCCTCGCTCAGGTAGTATTTCCAGCGGCAGGGCTGGGCGCACTGGCCCCGGTTGGAGTCGCGGCCCGTCATGTAATTGGAGAGCAGACACCGGCCCGACACGCTCATGCACATGGCACCGTGGACAAAGGCTTCGATCTCCAGTTCCGGCGGGGTCTTGTCGCGGATGGTGGCGATGTCCTGCAGCGTCAGCTCACGGGCCAGCACCACACGCTTGGCGCCCATGTTGTAGGCAGCGCGGGCTGCGGCCCAGTTGGTGATGCCGGTCTGGGTGGACATGTGGATCTCGATGTCCGGGGCGAACTGCTTGCACGCTTCCATCACGCCGAGGTCCGCCACGATGAAGGCATCCACGCCCGCAGCGGCGGCATTTTTGATGGCCTCCGGCAAACGGTCTGCCTCCTCGTTGGTGGGCAGGGTATTCATGGTCAGGTAGACCTTGCGGCCGCGGGCATGGGCATAGATGACGCCCTCGGTGAGCTGCTCCGGCGTGAAGTTGGCCGGGGCAGAGCGCATCCCGAATTCGGGCAAGCTGCAATACACGGCATCCGCGCCGTAGTTGATGGCGTAGCGAAGGCGTTCCAGATCCCCCGCCGGGGAAAGAAGTTCCGGGATTTGTAGCATAATGATCCTCTTACTTATAATTTTTATTCACCTGCGCTGCTTTTTCGCAGTTGGCTTGGTGCTCCGCATAGGTGCGGGCATAGTAGTAATGGCCGGAAAGGTCGGTCACGAAGAAATAGCAGCCCTTGACGTCCTCGTCGGGCTGGGGGGCCAGCGCGGCTTGGATGGCCGCCAGACCGGGGTTCGAGATGGGCCCGGCGGGCAGCCCGGTGCAGCTGTAGGTGTCGTAGGCGTTCAAGATATTTTCCGGGATCTTGTCCCAGCCGCCGTACCACGGGGCCACCCAGTTCCACAGGTAGTTGTTGTCCTCATCGCTCTGGACATAGCTCGAAGTGTTGCTCTGGAGCTTGGGGTAGGGCGAACCCTCCGCCAGCCGGTTGCGGAACACCTGCGCCACATTGGAGTCCTGCTCGTTGCCGGCCTCCTCCTGCACGAAGGACGCCAGCGTGACGACCTCCGAAAGGCTCAGATCCTGCTTGTCCAGTTCTTTGTACATTTCGTCGGTGAACTGCCGATCAAAATGAGAATAGAACGTTGCCACGTAGTTGTGTACGGTATCTTCCGTCAAGAATTCGTAGGTGTCCGGGAAGAGATAGCCCTCGCACTTCATAAAACGGCCGGGAGCTTCCTTGTTGTCCGGGACATACTGCCAGAATTTGTACGCGCTGAAATCGCCGGTATTGGCTTCTTCCAGAAACTCCTCGGCGGTGCACAGGCCAGCCGTTTCCATCCTCTGTGCGATGTCGATGGCGGTGATCCCCTCCGGGAAGGTCAGGCGGACGCTCTCGGCCTTGGCGTATTCGGAAAGGGCTGCGATGATCGCATCGTAGGAGCTGCCGGGCTCCAGCGAAAATTCGCCGTACTGGAGCTTTGCCGCCGCGCCCTCGCGGCCCACGTACCAGCGGAAGAGCTGCGGGAAGCGGATGACCCCCGCCTCCTGCAATTTCTTGGCAATGGTGCTCACGCCGCTGCCCTGCGCGATCTCGACCGTTACGGCCTCTTCCTGCTCCCCGCTGCCGTCGATCTCCCGCTTTGCCAGCAGAAGGGCGGCGCCCGCCGCCAGCACCAGCAGCACCAGAATGACCAGCAGGATCTTCAGCGCACCGCCCTTTTTGCGGGGCTTCGTATGATTGCTTTTCGCCATCCGTCCATTCCTTTCAGTCCAGCATCAGCCGCATGTAGCTCTCGCTCACGTCAAAGGGCTCGCCCTCAAAGCGGATCATACCGTAATCCTGCCGGGTGCCCTCGCCGAGGAAGAGGTTCTGCGCGGCCCCCACGGTGATGACAGCCTTTTCCACGATGACTTCCTTCTCGCGGGCCGCTTCCATCAAAATTTCGGCAGCGCGGTCGTTCTCGGCCATCAGCTCCACAAAATAAAGGGTATCCTCTTTCCGGAAATAGATGCCGTAGCCGTCGTTGTTGGAAACGATGGTGGCCCCGCGGGAGTACAGATCCCCCAGCACCACAGTCATCTGCTCCGGCGGGAGCTGGACGGTATCGGGCCAGAACCTTGCCCGCAGCTCGCCCAGCTTCCGGGCCGTCACGGAGTCGAACTCCGCTTGGCTCCACAGGTTCCGCTCCACTTCCCGCGGGAGGCACCGCAGCGGGAACGCCCACTGGAAGCCCTTGTCCTGCAAGAGAGCGGCCTGTTCGGCCCCGGCGGGCACCACGACCACGAAGCCGGCGCCCCGCAGCTTCTGCTGCGCGCACAGGTGGTCCACAAGGCCCGCCAAGATCAGGCTCCCCTGCCCGGTCAGCCCGTACAGGCAGCAGCCGGGCCGCCCCTGCAGCGTGACCGGCACAGCCATCGCCACAGCTTCGATGTGGTCATTTTCCTCGGCCACGTAGACATTTTCCACTCCGGCAAAGCGCTCGATGGCGTTGGTGACGAAGGTTTCCCCGTCGCCCCGCTCGCGCTGCCACAGCGCCAGAATTTCCGCCCGGTCGGACGGCTGCATCAAACGGTACATGAAATAGGATTCCTCCTTACGCATTCGTTATTCAAGGGCAGAAAGGGCAAGCTGCCGAACTTCCTCCCCAATTTCCTCGATGCTGCGCATCTGCCCGCCCGCATCGCAGCGGACGGAGCACCAGCCGAGATGGGCGGCGCAGAACTCCGCAGCTTTGCGGCTGCGGTTCAGGTACTCGACGTCCTTTTCGTGGACGTCCTTTTTGGTCTCATCGCCGTGGTAGCGCTGGGTCATCAGCTTCTGGCTCACGGCGGGGTCCACTTGGAGGTAGATCACCCGGTCCGGCGCGGGCAGACCCAGCAGCCGGAACTCGTAATCAAAGAGCCAGTGGAGGAACTCCTCCCACTGCTCCGGCGGCAGCTTGGAGCACTGGTGCACCGCGTTGGAGGTGGTGTACCGGTCCGCAATGAGGATGCCGCCCTCTTCGTAGAATTTTCCCCAGTCGGCCTTGTAGCCCGCATAGCGGTCCACCGCATAAAAGCTGGATGCCGCATAGGCGTTCACATCGTCGGGTTTTTCGCCGAACTGCCCGGCCAGATACATCCGGACCAGCGCGCTGGAGTCGCTCTCGTAGTTTGGGAAGGTGATCTCCCGCACCGGGCGGCCTTCAGCAGCCAGAGCCGCCGCCAACCGCTTGGCTTGGGTCGCCTTGCCGCTGCCGTCCAGCCCTTCCAGCACAATCAGTTTTCCCCGGCTCATACGGCTTCCCCCTTCAGCGCGGCGTATTGATCCCGCACCTCGGCGGTCTTGCCGCAGCACATCTTGCCCTCCGGGCAGGGGCCGGACACGCAGGCTGGCCCCGCCGTGCGGAACAGATGGGGTGCTACCGGATAGACCAGCCGCAGCATTTCCTCGGCCAACGCCCGGATCTCCCACTGAGCGCGGTTACAGCAGCGCAGGTGGAAGAAGTTCTGTAGGCTGCGGGCGTTCATGGTCACGACCATCTTGGTCTCACAGGCGTTGGGCAGCACGAAGCGGGCGTCCTCGTTGGCCTGTTTGGAAGCCTTGGCGCGGGCCTGTTTTTCAGGCATTCCCTCGGCCATCAGGCGGGCGGTGTGGCCGTCCTCCAGCTTCTGCACAAGGTCAAGGTAGCGCTTAGCATCCTCGTCCATGCTGGCGATGAATGCCTCCTTCGCTTCGGGGATGGCCTCGATCTCCGGCGGGATGACGTAGCGGAAATCGTCCAAGCGGACATAGCGCTGGCTCTGAACGCTGAAGGACGCGATGCGGTGGCGGGTGATCTGAGCCAGCAGGGTGCGGCTGACGCCCTCGATGCCAAAGGTGAAGCTGGCGTGCTCGATGGGGCTGGCGTGGCCAAGGTCGCTGAGCATGGTCAGGAACTTGGCGGTCTTCTCCTCGGTCAGGCCGTCCAGCAGGTCGGTGATGTGGGCATCGGAATAGCAGAGCTTGGCCGCCGCCGCCACCACCTTTTCGGGTTCCGGGGTATGTGCGATCAATCGTACCGTCATCATCTGTCATTCCTCCGTGATCTTCACAAGCGGCGCAAAATTTGCCATGGTCTTTTTCACGCCGACCTTTTCAAAGTTGATCTCTACGATCTGGTCGCCCGCTGCGGGCTTGACCTTGAGCACCTTGCCGCGGCCGAAGACCTTGTGCTCCACGATATCCCCCGGCTCGTAGTGCTTGGGGGTGTTGGCAGCGGGTTTCTGGGCCGCCGGTGTTCCGGTAAAACTGATGGGCTTTGCAGAATTTTTGCTCGTACCTGCGCCGGAATATCCAGCACCGAAGCTGCCGGTGCTGCGGGGGGCCGAGCTGCCGAAGCCGGAGGAAGAGCTTCCCCGCCCGGCGTACTCGGAGCCGAAGCCCCGGCTGCCGCCGTTGTACTCGGAATTCAGGTAGCCGGAGCTGTAACCCGAACCGTAGCCGCCGGTCCTGCTGCGTCCCCAGCCGGAAGCGCCGGAGTAGCCCGACGCGCCGCCCGGCACCGTGTCGCTGTAGGAAGAGCCCCAGCCGCCCATCTGAGAGCGGCGCTCCAAGGCGGGGCTGCGGGTCTCCTCCATGTACTCCGGCTCGATCTCCCGCAGAAAGCGGCTGGGCTCGTTGCGCTGGGTGCGGCCGTAGAGCATCCGGGTCACGCTGTCGGAGATGTAAAGCTCCTGCTTGGCGCGGGTGATGCCGACGTAGGCAAGGCGGCGCTCCTCTTCGAGGTCGGCCTCGGAATACTTGCTCATCTCGCTGGGGAAGACACCCTCCTCCATGCCAATGAGGAAGACGTAGGGGAACTCCAAGCCTTTGGCGGAGTGGATGGTCATCAGCACCACCTGATCGGCGCTCTCGTTGTAGCTGTCGATATCGCTGATGAGAGCGATATCTTCCAGATAGCCTTCCAGCGTGGCGTCCTCGCCGTGCTGGTCGCAGTAGTTTTTCACGTTGTTGACCAACTGGCCGAGGTTCTGCATCCGGTCGGCGGCGTCCTCGTGGCCCTTGGCCACCTCCTGCTCCAGCATCGCTTTGTAGCCGGTCAGCTCAATGACGTCGGACGCGAACTCGTCCAGCGTCCTTGTCTCCAGCGATTCCTGTAATCTCTCGTAGATCTGCCAGAATTTCAGCAGCGGCATCATGGAGCGGGACAGCCGCGCGTATTGGTCGGCGTGGCTGATGATCTCCAGCATGCTGGTGTTCTCCTGCGCGGCCAAGTCGGCGATGACCTCGATGGTCGTATTGCCGATCTTCCGGGCGGGCTCGTTGATGATCCGGCGCAGCCGTACATCGTCGCGCGGGTTCGCCACGATGGACATGTAGGAGTGGATATCCTTGACCTCTTTGCGGTCATTGAAGCGCTGGCCGCCCACGATCTTGTGGGGAATGCCCGCGCGGGTGAAATAGCTTTCGATGGGGGCCGACTGGGCGTTCATCCGGTAGAGCACGGCGTGGTCAGCCAGATGTCCACCTGCTTTCAGGTGCTGGCCGATGACGTCCGCGATGTGCATGGCCTCGTCCTGCTCGTTCTCGGCGGTGTAGACATGGACCTTATCGCCCTCGCCGTTTTTGGTCCAGAGGGTCTTGCCCTTGCGCTCGGTGTTGTGCTGGATGACACAATTGGCGGCATTCAGGATGTTGGAAGTGGAGCGATAATTCTGTTCCAGCCGGATGGTCTTGGTGCCCGGATAGATCCGCTCAAAGTTGAGGATGTTCTCGATGGTCGCGCCGCGGAACCGGTAGATGCTCTGGTCATCGTCGCCGACCACACAAATATTCTTTTCCGGCCCGGTGAGCAGACTGACCAGCCGGAACTGGGCCACGCTGGTGTCCTGATACTCGTCCACAAGGAGGTAGCGGTACTTGTTCTGGTAGAACTCCCGCACCTCGTCGTGCTCGGCCAGCAGCTGCACGGTGTGGTAAATGAGGTCGTCGAAGTCAAAGGCTCCGGCATCCTTCAGCTTTTTCTCGTAGGCAGCGTAAACCTTGGCCGCGATGGCACCTTTCGTATCCCGTGCCGGGGTGCGCAGGGCCTCTTCGGGGCTGACGAGCTGATCCTTCCAGCGGCTCATCTGGTTGATGGCGCTCTTCACCGGGAAGAATTTATCGTCGATGCTCAGCTCTTTATAGACCGTTTTCATCACACGCTGGGCGTCGTCGGTGTCGTAGATGGTGAAGCTGCGGGGGTAGCCGATCTGTTCGGCCCAGCGGCGCAGGATCCGCACACATGCCGAGTGGAAGGTGGAGGCGAACACCTCGTCCCCCTCTTCGCCGCCCAGCATATTCCGCAGACGCTCCTTCAGCTCCCCGGCCGCCTTGTTTGTAAAGGTGATGGCCATCACGTTCCAGCTCCGGACGGCGTCCTTGCGGAGCATCCCGTCCAGCCAAGCCGGGGCATCGGTGCCGGTCATGATGGCCATCCGCAGGGCCTTGACGTCCTCTTCGGTCACCTCGCGGGGGGTCCAGTCCGAGCCGTGGGCCGAACCGAACCGGATGAGGTTCGCGATGCGGTTGACCAGAACCGTGGTCTTTCCGCTTCCGGCACCGGCCAAGATCAGCAGCGGGCCGTTGGTCGTAAACACCGCCTTGCGCTGCATCTCGTTTAGGCGGCCAAACTGTTTTTCAATGTAGGTATCGCGCAGGGCACAAAATTCCTGCTTGAGATCTGTTGCCATTGTTTCACCTGTTCTTTTTGCTATTTTCGCATGAATCACTGAGATATAGTATATCACATTTGCGGCTCATTGCACAGGGTTTCCAGTATAAAAAACCGCCCGTCCGCGGCAGTTGCCAGCAGACAGGCGGTTTAAGATTTTTTATTGGAGGATCACGCTTAGCCGAAGATGTTGATCAGGATACCAGCAGCAACGGCGGAGCCGATAACGCCAGCGACGTTGGGGCCCATGGCGTGCATCAGCAGGAAGTTGGAGGGGTTCTCGCTCTGGCCCACCTTCTGAGAAACACGGGCAGCCATAGGAACGGCGGAAACACCGGCGGAACCGATCAGCGGGTTGACCTGACCACCGGTCAGGGCATACATGACCTTGCCGCACAGCACACCGGCTGCGGTGCCGAAGGAGAATGCGATCAGACCCAGCACGATGATGAACAGGGTGCGGGTGTTCAGGAAGGTGTTGGCAGAAGTGGTGCAGCCAACGGACAGGGCAAGGAAGATGGTGATGATGTTCATCAGCTCATTGCCAGCGGTCTTCTGGATACGATCCACAACACCGGATTCCTTCATCAGGTTGCCCAGCATCAGCATACCGACCAGAACGGCGGCATCCGGGACGATCAGGGAGACGATGATGGTGACCATGATGGGGAAGACGATCCTCTCGGTCTTGGTCACGGCACGCAGCTGCTTCATGACGACGGTGCGCTCTTTCTTGGTGGTCAGCGCCTTCATGATGGGCGGCTGGATGACAGGCACCAGCGCCATGTAGCTGTAGGCCGCCACGGCGATACTGCCCAGCAGCTCAGGAGCCAGACGGGAGGTAACGAAGATGGCGGTCGGGCCGTCGGCACCGCCGATGATGGCGATGGCAGCGGACTGCTTCTGGGTGAAGTCCACCAGACCGGTAGCGGCCAGCAGACGGGCGCCCATGTAAGTACCGAAGATGCCGAACTGAGCAGCAGCGCCCAGCAGCAGACTCTTGGGGTTGGAGATCAGGGGGGCGAAGTCGGTCATGGTGCCGATGCCGAGGAAGATCAGCGGCGGGTAGATGCCCAGCTTGACGCCCATGTAGAGCATATCGGCCAGACCGCCGTTGTTCAGGATCTCGACCCACATCGGGTGTTCCAGACCATCGCCGACGAAGTACTGCATGTGGATGATACCGCTGCCGGGCAGGTTGGCAAGGATCATGCCGAATGCCATGGGCAGCAGGATCAGGGGCTCATATTCTTTCACAATGGCCAGATACAGCAAGAAGCAGCCGACGCAGATCATGATTGCGTACAGCCAGCCGCCCGGCTCGCCGAACCGTGCGAAGCCGGAGCTTTGGAAAATACCGACCAGAGTATTGATAAACTGTGTCATGTTCTTCCTCCTGTGTTAAAAAGGTGCGGTGGTGTCATTGACACCGGCCTTGCTCCAGCCATTGCGGCTGCGGCGCACGGCCTTGAGGGTGTACTTGCCATTGCCCATGGCGTGAATGGCTGCCATGATCGCGGCAACCACATCACCGGGGATCCCCTCCTCCACCACAGGAGCGGGTGCTGCCTGCTGCACGGGGGCTGCAGGCTTTGCCTCAGGGGCCTTTGGCACAGCCGCCTTTGCTGCAGCCTTCTTCACGTTCATGCCGTCGAAGATCTTGCCCTCCAGCGTGACGATCGCCATCAGCAGGATAAGGATCGCAAACACCAGAACGATACCGGTTATCGTGATAACCACATCCGAACCCAAATTCATGGTCTTCCTCCTAGTCATTTATTGTTTCGCAGCCGGGGCACGACCCCCACCCGCAAAAAACCGATTTGAAATCATTATACAATATTTTCCGGCCCGATTCAACAACTATGAACAAAAATCGTCACAATTTTTTCCAAATCGTGAAGAGCCGCTTCCCTGTTCCGGCCCCTCAGCGGCGGCCGATGCGGGGAGTAGCGTCGGTGAAGCCGGTCTCCAGCTTATCCCGCACACCAAGGCTCATGGCCGTGCCCAGCGCCACGCAGTTGACGGGGTCGGGCGAGACTTCGACGTCGACCTTCAGCTCTTGGCTCAGGTACTCCGGCAGACCGTGGAGCTGTGCGCCGCCGCCGGTCAGCACCACGCCGTTGCGGAAGATATCGCCCGCCAGCTCCGGCGGGGTCTTTTCCAGCACCTGATGGGCGGCGGTGCCAATCTGCTCGCTCAGCATCATGACCGGCTCGTACAGATCGCTGGTGGAGACGTTCACCCGGATGGGCAGACCGGTCAGCAGACTGCGGCCCTTGATCTCCATCGTCTCGTTGAAATCCGCTTTCTGGGGGCAGCACGCCACGTTCTTTTTCAGCTGCTCGGCGGTGCGCTGGCCGATGGCAATGCTGAATTTATTGCGCACATGCTTTAGAATTTCATCGTCGTAGTGGTTGCCCGCCACCCGGACGCTGGTGGCCTTGACCTTGCCGCCAAGGCTCAGCACGGCGATATCGGTGGTGCCGCCGCCGATGTCGATGATCATCCGGCCATCGGGCTGGGTGATGTCGATGCCGGAGCCGAGGGCTGCAGCGATGGGCTCGTCGATCAGGTAGACCTGCCGGGCACCGGCGGCCATGACGGCCTCCACCACGGCGTCGCTCTCGATGCCGGTGATGGCGGCGGGCACGCAGACCGCCACGCGGGGCTTGACCATGTGGGAGCTGTACACCTGATTGACGAAGCGGCAGATCAGCTCGCGGGTCATGGTGTGGTCGCTGATAACGCCGTCCTTCAGCGGGAAGATGGCGGAAATATAGTTGGGGGTGCGGCCCACCATGGCCAGCGCCTTGTCGCCCACCTCCAGCACCGAGTTCTTGCGGGTATCCACCGCCACCACGCTGGGCTGGTTGAGCACGACGCCCGTACCCTCCTGCGCGATGATGATGGTCGTGGTGCCGAGGTCGATACCGATATCATTCTGTGCCATAATGTGTTGTTCCTTTCTCTGCTTCCCCTAGTTCGTTTTGTATGGGCAACGCCCGCTGTGGGGCGTGATCTCAAATCATCTTATTATAACACACCGGTCACACTTTTTCCACTGCAACTTGCTCCGGCGGAATGGCTTGCTGCAGCAGCGCACACAGCCCGCTGTACCGCAGGTTCTGGCGCACATTGCCCATCATCCGGTTCACGACGTCCCGCCGCCCGGTGACGATGCACAATTTGCGTGCGCGGGTGACGCCGGTGTAGAACAGGTTCCGGTAACACAGCCGGGGCGGCACCTGCGCCACCGGCAGCACCACCGCCGGGAACTCGCTGCCCTGACTTTTGTGCACCGTGATGGCGTAGGCGATCTCCAGCTCGTTCAGGTTCTCGGCCGGGTAAAGCAGCCGCCGGTCATCCATCCGCACCACCATCGACCGTTCCCGCGTGTTGATGGACTCCACGATGCCGATGTCGCCGTTGTAAGCGCCCACGCCCTGTTCCCCGCCGATGCGCTGCCAGACGATCTCATAATTGTTGCGCACCTGCATCACTTTATCCCCCACCCGGAAGACGCGGGCCGCGCTTTGCAATTGGGGTCTGCCCTTCTGTTCCGGGTTGAGCAGGTTCTGCAATTCCACATTCAGCGCCTGTGTGCCGGTGGGGCCGAGCTTGGTCGGGCAGAGCACTTGGATGTCCTTGATGGGGTCGAAGCCGTAGCTGCGGGGCAGCCGGGTGGTGACAAGGTCGCAGACCAGTTTCTGCGCCGCCTCGCCGTCCGACTCCAAGAAGAAGAAGTCGTCGGTCTTGCCGCCCTTCTGAAGCGGCTCGCTGGAAATGATGTGGTGAGCGTTCTCCACGATGAGGCTCCGCTTGGCCTGACGGAAGATCTCGTTCAGGCAGACGGTGGGCACCAGCTTGGAGCGGATGACCTCCCCCAGAATGTTTCCGGGGCCGACGCTGGGCAGCTGGTCGGCGTCGCCCACCATGATGATGCGGCAGCTATACCGCAGCGCCGTGATGAGGGCCTGAAACAGCTTGACGTCCACCATGCTCATCTCGTCGAGGATGACCACATCGCACTTGAGCAGGTTCTTGTCGTTGTGGATGAAGCTGACCACGCCGCCGGTGTAGTCCACTTCCAGCAGCCGGTGGATGGTGGAAGCCTTCCGGCCCGTCAGCTCGCTCAGCCGCTTGGCCGCGCGGCCCGTGGGGGCACAGAGGGCCACCCGCTCCGCCTGATGCTCCAGCAGCTGCAAGATGGCGTTGACGGTGGTGGTCTTGCCGGTGCCGGGGCCGCCGGTCAGTACAAGGCAGTTCTCGGTCATGGCCTTGCGGATGGCTTCCTTTTGGAGCGGCGCATAGGCGAAGCCCTGCGTCAGCTCCAAGACCTGAATGTTCCGGTCAAGGTCGCAGACGGGGTTCTTGCCCCGCCGGGTCAGCAGAGCCAGCCGGTCGGCAATATCCTGTTCCGCCGCCAGCAGGTCTGGCAGATAAACATACGGTGTGCCGTCAAACATCCGAACGCAGAGTTCCTCGGTCTCAAGGCAGCGGTCCAGCGCGGCCGCCAGCTTTTCCGGCGGCTGGTGGATGAAATTGGACGCCGTGTCCAGCAATTGTGCGCGGGGCAGACAGGTGTGGCCGTTGCCCGCGTTATGGCGCAGGGTGCGCAGCAGGGCCGCTTCCAGCCGCTGTGCGCAGTCCCCTTCCATATGGTAATACTGGGCGATGCTGTCGGCGTGGCGGAAGTCGAGCTGCAATGGCTCGCCGCAGAGCAGGTAGGGGTTCGAGGAAATGGCGTTCATGGCGCCGGGGCCGAAGACTCGGAAGACTTCCATGGCGCGGCGGGGGCTGATCTCGAACTGGGCGAGGTAGGCGATGAGTTCCCGCATCCCGAACATCCGCTTGAACTCCTGCTGGATGCGGTCGGCCTTGTCCGCCGAGATGCCGGGGATGGTGACCAGCTGATCCGGGTCGTTTGCAATCATTTCCAGCGCCTGTGCGCCGAATTTGTCGATGATCTTGTTGGCCGTCCGGGCTCCGATGTAGGGCAGCGACCCGCTGGCAAGGAAGGCGTAAACGGCCTCCAAGTCCTTGGGCATGTCGGTCTCGCACTCCTGCGCGTGGAACTGGCGGCCATAAGCAGCGTGGTTCTCGTACTTGCCGCGGCAGACGACGCTCTCGCCCGCGTGCAGCTCCCCCACCACGCCGCAGACCACCGTGAGCACCCCGCCGCCGGAGATCTCAAAGACGGTGTAGCCCGTGTCCGTATTTTCGTAGATGATGTCCTCGACCGTGCCCTCGATCTGTTCCAGTTCCTGTTCCATCGGCTCCACCACCCTTTCTGTGACATAAGTAATTTTAGTATAATATAAAAGGAAGCGTTTTGCAACGCATCGTGTGCAAAACGCTTCCTTTTATGTTTATAGGTTTGCGTGGGGCGTCAGCTTCTCCTTTTGCAGCCGCCGATAGACCACGATGTAGGCGGGGATGAGGAAGAAACAGGCGAAGAACCACGCCACCGGGCTCGCGATGCAGGCGGCAAAATAACCCCACAGCGGCACGAACAGGAAGCCCACCAGCGCGCGGGCCACCATCTCGGCCACACCGGCGAACATGGCAAGGCTGGAATGGCCCAGACCCTGAATGGTGTACCGGTAGATGATGAGGACCGCCAGCGGGATATAGAAGACGCTGTTCCAGAAGATGAAGCTCTGGGCGTTGGCCATGATCTCGGTCTGGTCGCCCTCAAGGAAGAGGCCGATCAGGGACTTATCCAGCACCCGCAGGATCAGGAAGGAGGCCACGCTGTAGACGCAGCCGATGCCCAGCGCCGTGTTGACGCCCTTGTTCACGCGGCCAAGGTCGTGGGCACCCATGTTCTGACTGGCGTAAGTGGTCATGGCCGTGCCGATGCTCTCCAGCGGGACGGACAGGAAGGAGGCCGCCTTGCCGCCGGCGGTCTGGGCCGCCACGATGTCGCTGCCCAAGCCGTTGACCGCGCCTTGCAAAAGCACACTGCCGATGGCGGTGATGCTGCACTGCAAGCCCATGGGGATGCCCATATTGCAGAGCTTGGCACAGTGCCTCTTGCTCAGCTTGCCCTCTTCCTTCGACCAGCGCAGCTCACCGTAATGCTTGAGGATGTAGAACAGACTGCCAATGCCAGCCACGGCCTGACTGAAGACCGTCGCGAAGGCCGCGCCGAAGGCTCCCATCTTGAACACGATGATGCACAGCAGATCCAGCCCGATGTTCAAAACGCTTGCCACCAGCAGGAAATACAGCGGGCGCTTGCTGTCGCCGAGGGCACGCATCAAGGCGCTGGTCATGTTGTACAGCAGGGTGAACGGGATGCCCACAAAGATGGTGCGGATGTAAATATCCGCCAGATCAATGATGTTATCCGGCGTGTTGGTCCACACAAGGATGGAGCGGGTCATGGCCACCGTGGCCACGGTGAGCACGGCGGCGAAGAACACCGACAGCCAGACCGCGTTGGCGGTGTAGCGGCGCATCTCGCGGTAGTCCTTCGCGCCGAAGGCCCACGAGATCGGGATGGAAAAGCCGCACGCGATGCCGTTGACGAAGCCCAGCACCAGATAGTTCAAGCCGCCCACGCTGCCGACCGCCGCCAGCGCTTCCACACCGACGAACCGGCCCACGATGATGGTATCGGCCAGATTGTAGAACTGCTGGAACAGGCTGCCCAGCATCAGCGGCACCGCGAAAGCGAGGAGCAGCTTCAGCGGGCTGCCCTGTGTCATATCTTTTGTCATGTCAGCGCCCTCCTTTGGGAGTCATCAAAAGGCAGAAAAAACGATTTTTTACCGACAAAAACGTCCTGCCGGAAAAGGGGCAGGACGTTGTGGGATTCACGAATGTGATTATAACAGATTACAGGTTTTTTTCAAGCGTCTTCTTTTGATAAGCTTCACTAAAAAATTGATGCAAAAATTAGTGATTCTGCGCATGACCGTTCACCGGGCCAGTTGACGGCAGACATTCACGGCGTCATCGACGTGGTAAGGCTCGGTGTTGTGGTTTCCCTGCGCCCCCGCCGTGACGAGAATGTACCGTTTCCCCTTCACCTGTGCGGCACTTGCCAGACAAAGCCCCGCAGCGCTGGTATAGCCCGTTTTGCCGCCCAGAAATTTTCCCCGGCGCAGCTCCGTGCCGTCCAGTTCGCTCCAAAATGTGCTCTCCATCGTAAAGCCGTCCGGGTGCAGATTCGTGGGCGGCACGGTGTAGCGGGCTGTTGCAAAGATCGTACGGAACATCTCATTCTGCATCGCCGCCCGCAGCAGCCGGGCCATGTCCCGCACGGTGGAGACATGCTCCGGGTCGTGCAGACCGGCGGGGTTGCAGAAGTGGGTGGATGCCATCCCCAGCGCTGCGGCCTTTTGGTTCATCGAGGCCACGAATGCTTCTTCCGAGCCGCTCACCTCCCGCGCCAGCGCCTCGCAGCACTCCGCGCCGGAGGGCAGGAGCGCACCGTATAACAGGTCCCGCACCGTGGCCGTCTCATCGGGCAGAAAGCCCGCCATGGAAGCTTTCTCCGTCTGCAAGGCCGGGAAGATGTCCTCCGGCAGCGTCACCGGCGTATCCAAGTCGGGGTTTGCTTCGAGGACGAGCAGTGCCGTCATCACCTTGGTCATGGACGCCGGATAGATGGACGCATCCGCGTTTTTTTCGGCCAGCACTTCCCCGCTGTCCGCGTCCATCAGAACCGCTTCAGGGCTGATGAGTCCTTCCAAACTGACCCGCCGGGGCCAGAACAGCAGCAGCGCCAGCAAAATCAGCAGAAAAATCAGCCACCGCCGCCGCGTGCGACGCTTTTGCGCAGAACGTCTCCGTTTCATAGAACACACATCCTTTCGCTCTATAAAACGATGCAAAAGGGCGTTTTACTGCATGGAGCACAAAAATCCGCGATTCCCCGCACGCCCCCTTCTTGGCCGAAGCGCCAATTTTTGCCGATGCGGCCAGCAAGGCAGGGTATCATAGAGGGGCATGAAATTCATACTTTTTTGCCGGAACAATGATGGACAGAACCATGCTTCCAAGATATAGCGCCCAAATCACCCAGCCGAGCTCCACGCCGACCCGTTTCCCGATCCATGTTCCGACCGCAAACAGCGGCGGCATGGCCAGTGCGGTGACGACCGTCCAGATCCGTGCCCACCGCAAAATAATCGGCCAGTTATGATTGTTGAAATAGACTCCCGGAATATTCATCCGGAACGCACCCTGCGCAATGTAATTGATGCGGTTTTCATCATAGTAGCTTGGAAGAACTTCCTCTGTAAAAAAATAGTATGCTCCGAAAAAGAACCCGAAAAAGCAGCTGACCCACAACAGCGTTCCCATTTTTTCAGACACCCACCCCAGATTCCAGACAGCCAGCGCTTCCACCGCGCCCAGCACGTTGCAGACCAGATACACCGGCAGGTATTTTTTCACTCGTCCACGCCGGACTTCCACCGGCTCCTTGGGGATGGTCAGCGCCTTTTTGACCAGCGCTTCCACCTCATTGGCTGGGAGCTGCTGCTCCTCCAGCCGCCGTCCTTCCAACAACTCCGTCACCGAAATTCCCAGCAGTTCGGCCAGCGGCAGGAGCAGGGAGACGTCCGGCACGCTCAGCCCCGTCTCCCTTAATTAAAGATATTGTTGGGTAAAAAAGAAAGGTCAGTCGATTT
>OLYA01000404.1_pt1 | contig 24658 bp, 22 predicted proteins | sample 1674361 | NCBI WGS metagenome assembly OLYA01 (sample SAMEA103958165, study PRJEB25191) | human gut metagenome | biome: human-associated habitat [ENVO:00009003]; feature: intestine environment [ENVO:2100002]; material: feces | place: Germany | collected 2013/2015
TGGACTATATGACATTGAAAGAGGCCGCCGAAAAGTGGGGCGTGACACCTCGTAGGGTAAATTATTATTGTGCTGGTGGGCGTATCCCCGGCGCTGTGAAAATGGCCGGTGTTTGGCTGATCCCTAAAACTGCGGAAAAGCCGATTGATGGCCGGACAAAACAAGGAAAGGAGCAAAAGCATGAGTAATATATTACTTCTTGAAGATGATTTGAGCCTGATTAACGGGCTTTCTTTTGCGTTCAAAAAACAAGGATTTGAATTAGTTGTTGCCAGAACCCTCAAAGAAGCAGATAGTTTGTGGGTGGATGGAAAATATGATTTGCTGGTGCTTGATGTATCCCTGCCGGATGGCACCGGATTTGAATTTTGCAAAAAGGTGCGGCAAGTTTCCAAAGTCCCCATCATTTTTTTGACGGCGGCAGATGAAGAAATGGACATTATCATGGGTTTGGACATTGGTGGAGATGATTATATTACAAAACCGTTTAAGCTGGGAGTGTTAGTATCCAGAGTAAATGCACTGCTTCGTCGGGCAAAAGATTTCAGCTCCGCAGATACACAACTGGAATCCAACGGAATGAAAGTGCTTTTACTGCAAGGGCAGGCGTTTAAGAATGGAAAGCTATTGGATTTGACTGCCGCAGAATATAAGTTGCTGTGTCTATTTATGAAAAACCCGAACATGGTACTTACCAAAGAACAGATTTTAGATAAGCTATGGGACTGCGACGGAAACTATATCGACAGCAGTACCCTTACGGTCTATATGCGGCGGCTGCGTATAAAGATTGAGGATAATCCGAGTGAACCGCAAATGCTCCTGACAGTTCGGGGAATGGGATACAAATGGAATGTGATTGGGTGAGGTGGTCTATGAAAATATTTGCAAACAAGGAAATCAAAAAATTGTTTCTTGCAGTATCCGTTATTTGGGTAGCCTTCCTTCTGTTGACACAAGGGTTTTTATGGTTGTGCTATCAGCGGTTTTCTTTGTTCCTATTGCTTGTTTTCGTATTGTCAGGAGGAGCGATATTGGCGGTGGGTTGTTCTTATTTCAAAAAGCAAAATCAAGTCATGGAACAGGCGGTATCACAGATCAATGCGTATCTTGACGGCGATCACAATGCCCGTATTGAATGTGATGATGAGGGCGAACTATATCGGTTGTTTCATACCGTCAATTCTCTGGCGGCTGTCTTAAATGCTCACGCAGATAACGAACTCCGGGAAAAGGAATTTTTGAAAAATACAATCTCTGATATTTCCCATCAACTGAAAACACCGCTGGCTGCTTTGAATATTTATAATGGTCTGCTTCAAGACGGGGATATGGAATTAAGTGCTGTAAAAGAATTTGCTGATTTATCCGAGCAGGAACTTGACCGCATTGAAACACTGGTACAAAACTTGCTCAAGATTACAAAACTGGATGCCGGTGCCATCGTGCTGGAAAAGGCCACAGAGAATGTGGCGGATATGATGCGGGATATTGAACTGCATTTTGCATATAGAGCCAGACAGGAAAAGAAAGAAATCATTCTGTCTGGCTCGGATCATCTTTCTCTTTTTTGTGATCGTGATTGGTTGAATGAGGCAATCGACAATATTGTGAAAAATGCGTTTGACCATACAGAAAGTGGTGCAACAATTCGTGTTGCGTGGAAAGAGTTGCCGTCTGGTGTCCAAATTGTGATAACGGATAATGGATGCGGCATCCACCCAGAGGATATACATCACATCTTCAAGCGGTTTTATCGTAGCCGTTTTTCAAAGGATACACAGGGGATCGGGCTTGGCCTGCCGTTGGCAAAAGCGATTATCGAAGCTCATGGAGGCCTAATAGAAGTGGAAAGTGAATTAGGAATTGGAACGAGTTTTATAATGAACTTCCCAATTCCTACAAAATTGTAGGCTGGTTGTAGGGCTACAGTAATATTAGGGTGCTATTCTTTCAATCGTAGACAGGAAATGAAGCTTACCTGTCTACATCGCAAGAACATAAGAAAGAGGTGTTTGCACTATGAATTTATTAGAGGTCAAGAATATTTGTAAGACCTATGGCAGCGGTGAAACTGCTGTAAAAGCGCTTAGGAATGTTAGCTTTTCTGTTCCTAAGGGAGAATATGTGGCAATCGTCGGAGAATCTGGTTCGGGTAAAAGCACATTGCTTAATATGATCGGTGCGCTGGATATGCCAACTTCGGGAAAGGTGCTGATTGATGGTAAGGACATTTTTTCCATGAATGACCGAAAACTGACGGTATTTCGCCGCAGGAATATCGGCTTTATCTTTCAGGCGTTTAACCTTATCCCGGAGTTGACGGTGGAACAAAATATGATTTTTCCGCTGTTGCTGGATTATCAAAAGCCGGACAAGAGATATTTGGAGGAACTGCTGACGGTTTTGAATTTGAAAGATCGTCGTAATCATTTACCCAGTCAGCTTTCCGGCGGTCAACAGCAGAGAGTGGCGATTGGCCGCGCATTGATTACCCGTCCTTCTCTGATTCTGGCAGACGAGCCAACAGGAAATTTGGATTCACAAAACAGCAGTGAGGTCATAGCATTGCTCAAAGAAACATCGAAAAAATACGAGCAGACCATCATTATGATTACCCACAACCGCAGTATTGCGCAAACGGCAGACCGGGTATTACAGGTATCGGATGGCACTTTGACTGATTTTGGGAGGTGCCGTGAATGAAAAGCTATCTTAGTCTCATTCCCATCTCCGCAAAGGTGCGCAAGCGGCAAAATCGTATGACTGTCTTGTGTATTATCATTTCGGTGTTTCTTGTCACAGCTATTTTCAGTGTTGCTGACATGATGATACGAACAGAAAGCGATTTTATGATAAGTAACCATGGAAACTGGCACATTGCAATAAAAAATATTTCACAGAACAATGCGGATGAAATCAGTAATCGTTCAGATGTTACAGCAGTTGGTGTAGCTTCTCAATTTAATTTTGAAGGAGAACAACCGTACCGAGTCAACGAAAAACGAACTGTTTTGTATGGCACCGATGAAGTCTATATTACTCAGATTTCAAATGGAATTGTAGAAGGAACATTTCCGGCAAATGATGAGGAAGTTATGCTTACACCTAATTCTGTAACTGCTTTAGGAGTACAGCTTGGGGATAGTGTAACCTTACATACCCCTGCTGGAGATCGGACATTTACAATCTCTGGCTTTGGCACAGATGATGAAAGCTATTATAACAATCAGACTTATTTGATAGGCTCTTATCTGACACAAAGTGCATTTACTTCTGTTATGGCACAAAACGGAGTAACAAACAATGAGTCGACTTATTATGTGCAGTTTGAAAGTGCAGCGAAAGCGGCAAATGCAATAACAGAACTACAGACACAGTACCAATTATCCGATGGGAGTCTTTCTGAAAATACCGGCGTTATGGGCATGGCTGGGCAAAGCAACAATACAGCGATGCTGAGTATGTACGGATTGGCAGCAATTCTATTTGTTTTAGTGTTGCTGGCAGGAATATTGATGATTTCTGGCAGTATGAATAGCATCATTGCGCAACGAACTCAATTTTTTGGAATGTTGCGTTGCATTGGTGCAAGTCGTCAACAAATTATCCGCTTTGTCCGTTTGGAGGCATTGAACTGGTGTAAAACCGCGGTACCTATTGGAGTGGTTTTTGGAACAATAATTAGTTGGATTATTTGTGCCACACTTCATTATGGAATTGGTGGAGAATTTTCTACAACGCCAGTCTTTCAGATCAGCCCTGTTGGACTTATCAGTGGCGTAGTTGTTGGAGTGGTGACAGTATTTTTAGCAGCACAATCCCCAGCAAAGCGGGCTGCTAAAGTTTCACCCATATCTGCGGTTTCTGGCAATGTAGATAATAAATCTTCTGTTAAACACGCTATCAAGTTTAGCTTAGGAAAAATTGATAATTCACTTGGCATACATCATGCGGTTGAAAAAAAGAAAAACTGGTTTCTGATGACGGCTTCCTTTGCACTGACTATTATGCTGGTTTTTTCTTTTTCTGTAATTTTAGATTTTGCAAAGCAACTTGTTCCATCGTTGAGTGTCACATCAGCCGATATAGCATTATCCAGTTATGCAAATAAAATGGATATTGAGCGCAGCCTGGTCGATGAAATCAAAAAAATAGATGGGGTTGCAAATGCTTATGGAAGTAGCTATGTAGAAAACATTCCTGCAACATCTTCAAGAGCAGGAATAGACCATATCAATATTGTTTCTTATGATGATACACTTCTAGATTACTCAAAAGGTAGTATTGCTCAGGGATCATTAGATACAGTTTACGGGAACAGTAACAAAGTGGCAACCGTATTTAATAGAAACAATTCCTTGCACATCGGTGATACCATCCAGTTTGCAGGCGAAGAAGTTGAGATTACTTGCGCTCTATCACAAGGGTTATTCGGAGATGATTTGATTATTATTTGCTCACAGGAAACATTTGACCGTATCATGGGCGATACAAAGTATGGGCTTATTGGAATTCAGTTAGATTCAAACGCTACTGAAGAAACAATAGCAGAAATTAGAAGTCTTGAAAACGATGATATTATCATTACAGATCAGCGTGAAGGCAATAAACAAAATAATGCTACATATTGGGCTGCACGAATTGTTTGTTATGGCTTCTTAGCTATTATCGGAGTTATTTCGCTGTTTAATATCGTCAATAGTATCTCTATGAGTGTATCTGCACGAATTAAGCAGTATGGTGCAATGCGAGCTGTTGGTATGGATAATAGGCAGCTTAAACGAATGATTTCTGCGGAAGCGTACACCTATGCAATTTCTGGTTTGATAGTTGGATGTGGCATTGGACTCCCGCTTAGTCGATTTTTATATAATCGTCTAATTACACATTATTTTGGAATTGAGTGGAGATTTCCTATCCTGTGGTTTGGAATTGTCGTTGCCTTTATCTTCATATCTGCTATTGTGTCTGTTTATGCTCCTGCAAAGAGAATTCGCAATATGCCAATTACTGCAACCATCAATGAATTATAGTTTCATATGTTAATCTGCCGGACGACGGCAAAAGAAAAAAAGCCGTCGTACAGCAGACACATTTCCACGCGCCTATGAAACGGCGGCTTTGATTTTCAGAGCCGCCGTTTCTTTGCGTTTACACAAACCTATGACGACTTGCAGGGACACGGTAGCCGATTGGAGGTTATTTTGCCGTGTCTCGTTTGCTTTTTCAAAGCTCACATGATCTACATCAGTTAAAAAAAGCATTGCTCCTCCTCCGGGCAAGTATAACATTGCATCGGCATTATCGTTCCATGTAATTCAGTATAATAATGGCTGTTCTTGGCGCGCCAGTTTTCCCTCACGGAAATCTGGCGTTTTTTGTTGCCATTTTTTCGGAGATGACCCGGTTGTCTGCCGGTGTCGGTCTCCGCCTCCATTCGATTCACCCGTCAATCACCCGTGAATCGAAATGGAGGTACATAATGAAGAAAATTAACCTTCGGGAACTTTATCCTGATGTTTATACAACAGACTTTTTTGTAGATGTGACAGAGGAAGTAATGGAGACTATTCGAGCAGCTGAACGTGCGGAGGCTGCGTATGAGCGAAAGATGTATCGTTATAAAGCACAGTATTCTCTGGATTGCGAGAATGGCATTGAAAATGCGGTGCTGTTGAAGCCGCAAACACCGGAGATGCTTCTGGAGGAAAAGCAGCTGCGGGAGCAGCTCTATGCCGCTGTGATGGCTCTGCCAGAGAAGCAGGCCAAGAGGATCTATGCCCGGTATTACCTGGGTATGCGTGTGAGTGAGATCGCCGCAGCGGAGGGTGTAGACCCAAGCCGTGTCCGTGACAGCATCCGGCGCGGTCTGAAGCAGCTGGCAAAGTATTTTTAGGATAGAATAACAAAGGGCGCAAGGCCACATAGTGCTTCTGGCACAGGGCTTTGCGCCCTGTTTGCAAGCTTGCATTCTTCGAGCAATAGAAATATAATGGAATGTATTGCAGGAGGTGCAGAGATGGACTATATGACCCTAAAAGAAGCAAGTGAAAAATGGGGAGTTTCAATTCGGCAGATAAACTATTATTGCGCCGGTGGTCGTATTCCCGGTGCTGTGAAGGTGGCTACAATTTGGCTGATTCCGAAAGACGCGGAAAAGCCTGTGGATATGAGAACGAAGCAAGGAAAGGAGCAAAAAAATGCAAAAGATACTTTATGTTGAAGATGATTTGAGCCTGATTGATGGATTGCAATATACTTTGGAAGCAAGTGGATATATGGTGGACAATGCCAAAACTGTAAAGGAGGCTTTGGCCCTATTCCGAAAGAACACCTATGATTTACTTTTGCTGGATGTTACGCTCCCAGATGGCACAGGCTTCGATGTTTGCAAAGCGGTACGGAACAGCTCAACCGTTCCCATTATATTTTTGACAGCTTCGGATCAGGAAATCAGCATTGTCCGAGGACTTGATATGGGTGCCGACGATTATATCACCAAACCGTTCAAGCTGAATGAACTTCTATCCAGAATTAAGGCAATCCTGCGCCGTTCCTTGCAGTTTTCCAAAGCAGATACCTTTTTGGAAGCTAATGGCGTTCGTGTGGATACGGCAGAGCGGCTCGTCTGGAAAAATGAAAAACCGCTTGATCTCCCATTGGTGGAATACAAATTGCTGTGTCTGTTCATGCAAAATCCCAATCACCTTATGCCGCGCGAAATGATTCTGGATCGGATGTGGGATGGCAACGGTAATTTTGTGGACGATAATACTCTATCTGTGTATATCCGGCGGCTGAGAAACAAAATTGAGGACACACCCAATCAGCCTAAATACTTGCTGACGGAACGAGGTATCGGCTATAAATGGGTCGTTGAGTGAGGACAAGGTATGGGCAAATTAGGGAAAGAAACAAAGAATCTACTGTTGGCAATCACCGTCATCTGCCTTATTTCATTTCTACTTGCCGCAGGACTTTCGTTTTTACTTGCAAAGGACTTCCAACATGAGATGTTGCTCCATGACTATGGTGTTTCCGGCTACCAGCTGAACCATGAGGATAAATTGCAGATTTCAGCTTTTACTGCTCACCCCAACGAAAGCGATATAGAACGAGGCAAAGAAGCGCTGGCCTCTATTGGATACAGTGAAGCAACATCTATGCAGCTATTGCCCACTGTTCGGGAATATCGCAATCAGACGATGCTGTATCTATTCTTGCTGCTGTTGTTTCTGTTCGGTATGGTATATCTGGTTCTGCTGTTTTATCTGCGACGCCAGCATAGAGCTATTGATGATGCAGGAAGTAAAATTCGAGAATTTTTGGATGGCAATTCTATGTCCAGAATTGAATGTTCCCAAACCGGTGATTGGTATAGCCTTTTCCATGATGTCAATGAAATGGCGACTATTCTCTCCGCCCATGCAGAGAGCCAGAAGCAGACAAAGGAGTTCTTACAGGACATCATTTCTGATGTATCACATCAGATTAAAACGCCGCTATCTGCTTTGAAAATGTACCATGAAATCATAAGCAGTCATAAAGGAGAAGCCGAAACGGTGGCGAACTTTTCGGAAAAATCTCAACGAGAGATTAAGCGAATGGAGAACGTTATTTATACACTGCTCAAACTGGCGCGCCTGGATGCGGGAATTATACAGATGGAAAAAGCAGAAGAAAATGTTTCCGCTCTCATGCAAGATGTTTTGGAACGATTTGAAACATGGGCAGAACAGGATCACAAAGAGATCACCCTTTCGGGTAAGGATGATATTTCTCTTAATTGCGATGCACTATGGATGTCGGAGGCGATTGGAAATATCGTCAAAAATGCTTTGGAACACACACAACCGGGCGGTCACATTTCGGTGCAATGGACACAATCACCCCTGTTGACTCAGATCGTCATTACAGACGATGGCAAAGGTATCCACCAAGAGGACTTATACAACATTTTCAAACGTTTTTACCGCAGCCGCTTTTCGTCAGATGTGCATGGGATAGGATTGGGCTTACCGCTGGCTAAATCTATTGTGGAGGCACATGGGGGAACTATTTCTGTAACCAGCACACTCGATGTTGGAACTACCTTCACATTGAACTTTTTCAGCCTTACAAATGAGTAAGATGCAGGTCACTTGGAAGTAAGCCGAAGGGGGTATGATGTGACCATAAGGAGGTACTGCGTATGAATATTCTTGAAGTACAGGACTTGTGCAAAACCTATGGAAAAGGTGAAGCAGCGGTTCAAGCGTTGCGTCATGCAACATTTTCGGTTCGCAAAGGTGAATTTATTGCCATTATTGGTGAATCCGGCTCCGGCAAAAGTACGTTGCTGAATGTTGTGGGTGCTCTGGACAAAGCCACTTCCGGCAAGGTCTGGATCGACGGTCAGGATATTTTCTCAATGCCGGAGAAAAAACTGACCGTGTTCCGGCGGCAACACATCGGTTTTATCTTTCAGTCATTTAATCTGATCCCGGAACTGAATGTAGAACAGAACATCACTTTTCCGTTGCTGCTTGACTACAAGCGGCCAGACCAGAGGTTCGTCAACGAGCTGCTGAATGTTTTGGGACTGACCGAACGCCGTCATCATCTTCCCAGTCAGCTCTCCGGTGGCCAGCAACAGCGTGTCGCTATCGGCAGGGCTTTGGTTACACGACCTGCACTGATTTTGGCGGACGAGCCGACCGGCAATCTGGACAGTAAAAATAGTCAGGAAGTCTTGGCTCTCCTGCAAACCATGTCGGCCAAGTACCAGCAAACCATTTTGATGATTACCCACAACAAAAATCATGCAAGTGCGGCAGACCGCATTTTCAATATGTCTGATGGTGTGCTGAAGGAGTTGGGGGCGAGCCGGAAATGAAACACTACCTCGACTTGGTTTCTATCTCCAACAAGGTTCACCGCAGGCAAAGCCGCATGACACGCATTTGCATTGTGCTGGCGGTTTTCCTGGTTGCAGTCATGTTTGGACTGGCCGATATGTATTTGAAAAGCATGACGGATGAAACCCGGCATCAAACTGGAGATTGGCATTGTAAAATCACAGCTATTGACGAAAGAACATCCGAATATATTGCTGCCCGCCCTGAAATAGACTTGTCTGGCTGGCAAGGCAACATTCCCGCAGAAATCGGCTGCACAGTGGCAGATCAGCCCGTTTCTGTTGCAGGGATGGACGAGACAATATTTTCTGAAATTTATTTAGGTTCTGTCCTTTCAGGTGAGTTCCCTGAGATAGCTGGACAGGTAGCTGTTTCATCTACATTAGCACAAACAGCAGGAATTTCGTTGGGAGATACTCTTACTTTGAACTCTCCTGATGGGAGTACAATGCAACTGGCGATTACGGGAATTATGGATGATGATGCCGCCAATATGATCTCGGGAAGTGCCAGTGCAGTCCTTTTGACACCTGAAGGGCTGTCAAGCATTCAAACTGCGGATCTAAGCGGCAACTGGCAGTATGTCGTTCGGTTCTCACTGCTCACTAATGTTGGTTCCAGCATTGCTGATATTCAGCAGCAAAACGGCATATCTGATGCACAAATCACCCAAAATGAAGAACTGCTCAGTATGCTCGGGCAGCTGCCGGGTTCCAATATGTCGCAGATATACACAATGGCATTTCTGCTTTCTTTGGTGGTAATGGGAACTTGTGTTATGATGATTTCCAGTAGTTTGAATAGTAATGTCAGCCAGCGCATGGAGTTTTTCGGTTTACTGCGCTGTTTGGGAGCCACTCGTCGCCAAGTATTGCGCTTTGTGCGCCGTGAGGCTTTACAGTGGTGCATTACCGCCATACCCATTGGTATCGGGTTAAGTATCGTGGTGGTTTGGGGACTGTGTGCAGTCATGCGGCAGCTCAGCACTGTATGGTTTGGTTATATGCCTATCTTTGGCATTAGCTGGCTAAGCATTGGTGTGAGCATTGTATTGGGACTTATTACCGTTCTATTGGCGGCTCGGACCCCCGCAAAAATGGCAGCAAAGGTTTCCCCATTGGAGGCTGTCACAGGCAATACACAGCAGGAATCCTCGTTCCGCCATGCGGCAAACACTCGGCGGTGGCATGTAGAGGTAGCACTTGGTATCCATCATGCCAAGGCCAAACGGCGCAGCTATATTCTGATGACAGGTGCATTTGCAATCTGCATCACCTTGTTTTTAGGGTTCTGTACGCTGGTTCCCTTTATGGAAAACGCATTTATGCCGAAAGAATGGTCGCCCGAGCTTTCCATTGTCAGTGACACAAATACTTGTTCCATTCCGGCGGATCGAAGGGATGCCGTAGTACAAAATTCCGCTGTTAGTCGAGTGTTTGGCAGAATGTTTGCTTATGATGTTCCTGCCCAAATTAGCGGCGCAATCCATAACAGCAATCTAATCTCCTATGAAGAAAATCAGTTCCGCTGGGCGCAAGATCAACTAATTGCAGGTTCTATAGATACTGTAACGAACACGCCAGGACAGGTCTTGTTTGTGGCAAACACAGGAACAGAAGTGCAGGTGGGAGATACCATTACACTGACAATAAACGGGAAGGATCAAACAGTTACGGTAGGGGGTGTTTTGTCTGACAGCCTATTGGCTCGTGCAGAGGGAACGGAAACACTGATCTGCTCCGAGGAAACTTTTTCGCAGCTGACGGGTGAGACTGGGTATACTATCCTAGATGTCCAGTTCCGCTTTGGTTCTGATGAAGAAGATGTTGCCGAGGTTGAAGCATTGTTCGGTGAAGGAGTCACTTTCACTGATGTCTTAATCCAAGCACAGCAACAACGTGGCCTTTATTATGCTTTTGCAACATTGGTATATGGTTTCCTGTCAATCATTGTAGCCATTACGATTTTCCATATTATGAATACCATCAGCATGGGAGTTTCCGCCCGAACTCGCCAATATGGAGTAATGCGTGCCATTGGCATGAGTAATCAACAGCTTACACGCATGATTTCTGCGGAAGCTGCCTCGTATGCCATAAGTGGTGTCATATTGGGATGTATTTTCGGATTGCTGTTTCATTGGTTCCTGTACTCCAGCCTTATCACTCGCACATTCGGAAATCCCTGGAGTGTTCCGTGGCTGGAATTGTGCTTGATCATAGGCGTGATTCTCGCAACCACGGCGCTGGCTGTACGAGGCCCAGCAAGAAGATTACACGCTATGTCGATTGTGGAAAATATCAGCTCGCAATAAAATTATATGGCATACGGCCAATGGGCTAAATACTCATGTGGATTTGAAAGGTTGTCCCTCCGAGAAGATCGGTGTGGGCAACCTTTTTATTTATCTTACAGATAAGTAAGATGGAAGTCATTTGGAAGTAAGATTGATTCCTTAAAATCGAAACAAATAAAGATTTCCTGCCGGACGACGGCAAAAGAAAAAAAGCCGTCGTAGAGCAGACAATTTGACACGCCCATTTGAAACGGCGGCTTTGATTTTCAGAGCCGCCGTTTCTTTGCGTTTGCACAAACCTATGACGACTTGCAGGGACACGGTAGCCGATTGGAGGTTATTTTGCCGTGTCTCGTTTGCTTTTTCAAAGCTCACATGATCTACATCAGTTAAAAAAAGCATTGCTCCTCCTCCGGGCAAGTATAACATTGCATCGGCATTATCGTTCCATGTAATTCAGTATAATAATGGCTGTTCTTGGCGCGCCAGTTTTCCCTCACGGAAATCTGGCGTTTTTTGTTGCCATTTTTTCGGAGATGACCCGGTTGTCTGCCGGTGTCGGTCTCCGCCTCCATTCGATTCACCCGTCAATCACCCGTGAATCGAAATGGAGGTACATAATGAAGAAAATTAACCTTCGGGAACTTTATCCTGATGTTTATACAACAGACTTTTTTGTAGATGTGACAGAGGAAGTAATGGAGACTATTCGAGCAGCTGAACGTGCGGAGGCTGCGTATGAGCGAAAGATGTATCGTTATAAAGCACAGTATTCTCTGGATTGCGAGAATGGCATTGAAAATGCGGTGCTGTTGAAGCCGCAAACACCGGAGATGCTTCTGGAGGAAAAACAGTTTCAGGAGCAGGTCTATGCCGCTGTGATGAAGCTGCCGGAGAAACAGGCAAAGCGAATTTATGCCCGATACTATCTGGGAATGACGGTAAATGAAATTGCCGAAGTAGAAGGTGTAGACCCAAGCCGTGTCCGAGACAGTATCCGCCGCGGATTAAAGCAGCTTGTAAAATATTTTTGATAAAATTTCATTTGATGCGCCTGTTTTTTGCCTTTTTTGTCAGTGTTAATAAGAAGGACAAGTTTTCCTCCTTCATCAGTACATTGACAATCGAATAGACAGCACAACAGGTACATAACCCATGTACGAGCGAATATGAAACGCCGCGAAGATGGAGCAGTCAGGGAGGTGATGAAAGAACTGCTTCGGAGCGATCTACGATTTCATAAAACGGATTGTGGCAGATTCGGCGCGATGACTGCATGGGGGCTTAAAGATACTTCCTCACGGCCCGCCAAAGACTTGGGGGGAACCCTGCGGCACACGATACGAACGATGCTGCGGAGTTATGACAGCCGCGCCAGCGGAGACCTGTTGTGTTCCCATCGTCAGGGGGCGTGGCAAATGTGATGAAAGCTGAGTTATATAAATAGGAAGCGTTTGCAGCTTCCTGTTCAAAATCAGATACCATGCGCTGGCAGTTTCGGCTGCCAGCGTATTCATGTGGCTTTGAACAAACACGATGACAAACTTGACAGATTGGAGGAAATATGCTTTATGGAAAAACTTATTACACGAAAAGAAGCAGCAGAAATTTTAGGTATCAGCATTGCAACCCTGGACGCGGCCCGTAACAATGGTCTTATTTCTTATGTGCAATATGTGCAGAATGGCTGTGTGTACTTTACCTCAGCGGGCCTTCAGGAGTATATCGCAAAATGCACCCACAGAGCAAAGCCAGCAGAAAAGAACGCAACTTATCGTAAACCTCGCAGAGCTGGAGTGTGAGCCGGTCCGTATCCTTGTCGAAATCATAATGGTCTGATAAAACATAGATACAGCGCTGGAGTCTATTCTTAGGAGGTGACGGAATTGGCCAAACGGCAAACAATAATTCCTCAATATGGCACAGTTATGAAAAGAGGTGTCCTATATTATAGGACCAGAATCAAAGACGCGAATGGTAAGCTCGTAGCTATCTACGCAAAAACACCTGAAGAACTATACAACAAAGAAACGCTTGCGTTGGAACAGATTGAGAATGCCACTTTTCATCGGAAAACGCCCACAGTTGCAGAGTATTGTGAAAAGTGGCTGCTGATGCAGTCGGTTCATGTACGAGCTACTACTTTGACGGATTACACCTCAAAGGTCAGGCGGCATATTATAGCGGAATTGGGAGATAAACGGATGGGCGAGGTTAGCCTGGATGATATTCAGCTTGCCCTTGTTCCGGTTTCCAAAAAATCTGCATCGGTTTATAAATCTGTGGTAATCCTTTACAAATCTATCTTTCGCGCAGCGATGGAAAGCAGGATTATTGACCACAACCCAACGATTTATCTGACAACAAAAGGTGGCGGTGTTCCACAAGAGGATCGTCAGGCTTTGACAGATGAACAGGTGGAGCGCCTTTTGGATGCTATCCGAGATTTGCCGCCTTATGTCTTTGTCATGATTGGTTTATATGCAGGGCTACGCCGGGAAGAAATTCTTGCTCTGCAATGGGATTCAGTATATCTGGATACAGATACTCCATATCTGACGGTAAGACGGGCATGGCATACCGAACATAACAGACCGGTGATTTCGGATGAATTGAAAACCAAGGCTGCGGAGAGAAATATCCCCCTTCCTGTTTGCTTGGCTGAGTGTTTGAAAGCAGCAAAGGAAACTTCGACTTCGGAGTATGTGGTTTCAAACCGGGATGGCGAACCGCTGTCCTACACGCAGTTTAAGCGACTTTGGCAGTATATTGTTACGAGGACAGTCAAGGAGCGGAGCTATTATCGGTATGAAGATGGAAAAAGAGTAAAGCATACTGTCACACCTGTCTTGGGAGAAAAGGCTGCTCATAACGGAAAAGTGGTTTACAGTCTGGACTTTGAAGTAACACCCCATCAGCTGCGGCATACTTACATTACCAATCTCATTCATGCATCGGTAGATCCCAAAACGGTTCAATACCTGGCAGGCCATGAAAGCAGCAAGATTACCATGGACATTTATGCAAAGGTTAAGTACAACAGACCAGATGAGCTGGTCAGATCAATGAACTGTGCGTTTGCAAGCTGGGATGCAGCACAGTAATAACAAATAGGAAATGAAGCAGGAGCGAGGCAAGGATGTCTCGCTCTTTGTTTTACCTCAGCCGTATCTTTGATTAAATCGAGGCTTTCTGATAAAAAGAGAGTGTAGATACGGAGACTACACATTATCAAGAAAGGACGATCAAAGATGGCAAAAAAGAAAACACAGATCCCGAAGTACGGGACCATTACATTGAAAGGAATCCAGTATTACAGAACCAGGATTACGGATGCAGATGGCAAAGAGTTGAGTTTGTATGCCGCAACTTGTGAAGAATTGTATGAGAAGCAGTTAGAGGCCCGGAAGCAGGTGGAAGAAATTATCTTTCACCGGCAGCACCCGACAGTAGCCGAGTATGGAGAGAAGTGGCTGCTGATGCAGTCGGCAAAGGTGTCTGCGTCTACACTCAGAGGTTATACGAGGGATATGACAAACTATATCATAAAACCTCTGGGAGAGATGTATATGGAAGAAGTGACCGCTGACGATATTCGGCTGGCGCTTGTTCCATTGTCAAAGAAATCGGAAGGCTTATACAATAAGGTCAATATGCTACTCAAGTGCATTTTTTATGCGGCAGAGAGAAACCAAATTCTTGAACACAATCCCTGTGCGGGAATATCCGGTAAAGGCGGAAAACCGACAAAAAAGAAGGAGGCATTGACAGATCAGCAGGTAGCCGTGCTTCTGGATACAGTCAAGGGACTTCCTCCATATTTGTTTATTATGCTCGGTTTGTATTCCGGTCTGCGTCGGGAAGAAATTCTTGCACTGCAATGGGATTGTGTATTTCTGGACGAGGATACACCTTATCTATCGGTGAGGCGGGCATGGCGTACAGAGCATAACAGACCCGTGATTTCTACGGTGCTAAAGACTCCGGCGGCAAAAAGGGATATTCCGATACCGAAGTGTTTGGTGGATTGTCTGAGAGAAACAAAAGAAAATTCCATATCAGATTATGTGATTGCTGACAGCAAAGGGGAGCCGCTGGCTGCTTCGCAGTTTCAAAGAGTGTGGCAGTATGTCGTTGTCCGCTCCACTAAGCCCCGGAACTATTATAAGTATGTGAATGGGCAGAGCATCAAATACACGGTTACCCCAACGCTGGGCATGACCCAGAAAAATCAACCCAAAATCAGATATACGCTGGACTTTGATGTAACCCCGCATCAGCTGCGGCACACTTACATTACCAATCTTCTCTATGCTGGTGTTGATCCAAAGACCGTCCAATACCTTGCCGGACACGAAAACAGCAAAACAACTATGGACATCTATGCAAAAGTGAAGTACAATAAACCAGAAGAGCTGTTTGGGGTAGTAAATGGTGCGTTTCATCAGGCTATTGCTGAATGAAAAAATGCCGTTTTTTATGGTCCGCACACCGGATAACTGAGAGGCAGAAAGCCGGAAAAGCCCGGAGTATCAAGGGAAAACAGCTCAAAAACTCGCGCAGTACGGCCTCAAGGCTGCTCGTCGCGCGCCCCAGTTCAGCAAGCGCTGAGTTCCCTTCGGTATCAAGCATTTTCGACCCATGGCTACGGTTGCAGTCATGGGTCATTTTTTTATGCAGTCGGTTTTGTGCAAAAAATTCGGCTGTGGTGAAATCACGGAAAGGCTTGCAGATTCAGCATTTCCCGAACTTTTTAGGCGTGAAAATCGTGCAAAACCATGCCGCCGTCATTTTGCATGATGACGCATTTTTATGCAGTCATGTGCTGGCGAAAAGTCCACCGCTCGTCCGGCTGACTTTCTCGACATTGCCGACATCCTTGTGGACGTAGGTGTTCATGGTCATCGTAATCTTGGAATGCCCGGCAATGCTCTGCAAGGTTTTTATGTCTACGCGACCTGTGGCTTGCGGCTGGGTCAGGAAGGTGTGGCGAAGCACATGCGGGGTCACACCCTTGGGAAGGTTGACTTTCTTACAGATTCGCTTTCATGTGTTTCGGAAGGAACGTTCGCTTAATGCGTCCTCGTCGCCCACCACATATTGGGCGAAATCTTCGTTTGCTGGCATGTGATTCCGCAAAATCTGTTCCAGCTCCGGCAGCAGGGGAACTTCACGGAGCCCGCCTTGGACTTGGTTAGCTTTTCTATGGGTCAGTTGTTGATGAACGTGATTTGTCTGCGCACATGAATGAGCTTACGTATGTACATAACTTCTTGCTGATATTCTCAGCTCATGTGAATGGGTCATTCTTGTCATAAATTCGCTGCAATCCGTTCCGGCTGCGGACACCAGCGTCAATCATGAGCCGGATGCCTTTACCCCCCATACTTGACGACCATCCACGCTGTGTATGTTGTTGGTGTGTTCGATGTGGTACTTGGAGGCGTTGGAAATCAGAAAATCCGAAACTGTTCGTGATTTCAGCGGCGCGAAGCCGTTGTCATCACACCAAATAGCGTAGTGGGCAGCAGAAGATAACCGACGAACTCTTGGAACATGGGAATGTCCTCTGGGAAAAGCAGCTCATCAAGAAACGCTATCCACTTTGTTGGCGTTGGAGCATCAGGATTGTAGACCACCGGGAGTCGTGTGCGGACAACATGACGAGCAGTGCTATCCAATGTGCCATCCAGAAACAGCGTGCCGTTTTTCAAATGAATGCAATCTTCCTCCGGCGGAAATTCCGGCACATACGCAATGATTTTCAGCACCTCAATGATGTTTTTGATTTTGTTGGGAACGCCGGAGCAAATGTAGGAGTGGATTTCTTGAAAGATGACTTCTTTCAGTGGTGTGCAGTCCTGCATTCGACCATTTGGCGTGAAGAACGAACCTTCACTGAAAATCAGCTGATGGGTTTGCAGAAACGCGGTACAGAATAGCGGCTCGCTGAGATTTGTGCCGTCGAACCATGCGGGGAAATTTGCAGACGAGCAGAATTGCTTCTTGGACATTCGGGTTCACTTCCTTGTGTTTCAAAAATGCGTTGATTCGTTGGATGGAACGCTTGTGGGAAGCTATCCAGCGATTCGCAGGTTTCTGAATTAGCCGTAGTGGTACAGCTGCCATTCATCTGTGTAGGCTAATTCGAGTGTCTTGTTTGAAAATCATAATCATAGAAATCGCCTCCTTTATCTTCTGATGGAGAAGAACTGCTTCTCCACCATAACTGGTAAAAAATTTGGCGTTTTTTACGCGATTCGCAAAAATTTAGAAAAAAATTTTTGAGGAGGCAGTTTGAAATCACTTCATCCTGAATCGTTGGGCGCTTGGCGGCAACATAGCAGTAGACGAGAGCAGTTCATTCTTGACAACAGCCTCCTTTCTGTTCATGTGAAGGGAAATTTATATACCCCCTTCACACTCGAACTGTAGAAAAAACACCACTTTGCGACACGATTTGAAGCGGATTGAAAAATTTTTTCTGAAACTGCTAACAGCAAGGAATGGGGGAGCGCTATACCGCTAATTCATTAGCATTACCATGCGTAGAGCTGCTGCATTCACAGGCATTCTAAATTTAGATAAACAAAAACCCTGCTTGCTAATTTCCGCCTCCGTGGAGGAAGAAGTAGTAGCAAGCAGGGTCATTTTGCTAAAAATGACGATTAGCTTGTTGGAAACACATTTCCCAATCCCAATGAATGCAGCGCGGACGCTGCGGTTATATCGTCATGAAAGATGCAGTCAGTGTCCAATTGAATACAGAAGAGCGGATAATAGCGTTCAGATTTCCATGCATCTTTACACTTTTTTCGCTTCACCATCCACCATCGGGAATACAATCCGCACCTCGAAAATATCCTTCATCACGTTCATGGTGCAGTGCCCTTGGTGTTTTTCGCAAATCATGCTGATGCTTTTTGTGCCGAAACCGTGGTAGCGCTTGTCCTGTTTGGTGGTCAGCGGCAGATTGTTTTCAAACTGCGGCGCAGTAAGCAAATAGTTCTCTTCCTGAATGACAAACGTGCCGCAAGTGCTTTGACCAGTAAGGCTGATGAGACGTTTGCTGGGAATTTTGATTTGCTCAACAGCTTCGATGGCATTGTCCAGCAAATTGCTGAATAGGGAGAAGATTTCTGCATCAGAGAGAAACTGCAGCGGCTGTCCGTCGATGCTGCATGTCAGCGTGATACCCTTCTTTTCGCAAAGGAGACTGCGATTCGTCAGCACAATATCCAGTGCATGATTGCCGGTTTTGAAAATAGAATCGTAGATGTTGACGGTTTCTTGAAGCGCCTTGACTTCATCGGGCGGAATCACGCCGTTCAGCGCGGAAATTTGATGCTTCAGGTCATGGCATTTTACGTTAATGAGGTCGATGATGTCTTTCTCAATTTGAAATTGCTTGCTGTCGTCCTCCGCCATTTGCAGCACGGTGCTCTTTTCGATTTCTGCTTTTCGTGCGGCAAGCCAGCCAAATTCCACATAGAAGGACAGCAGTGCCGTTAAGCAGGAAAATACCATAATATAACTCTGTACTGACGGAAAACCGATGGCTGCACGATGCGCAAAGGAATTGAGGAAAATCGTGACCAGCACGGCGATACAGCTGACAACAATCTGAATGCGGTTGTTGAGCATCGTTCCCCGGTAGTCAGCTTTTCGAATCATGGTGAAATAGAGGATAACATAATATCCCGCCGTGATGCAAATCAGCATGAGTGCTTTGAGAAGTGGGTGCATGGAAACGCTGATGAAACGTACTAATAGCAGATACGTTCGCTGACTCATGTGCTGCATACAGTAACCGGCAGTGGAACAGAACAGCATGGCCCAGAAATCGCATTCAAAGCAGAAGCCAATGGACAGCAGCGATAGGCAATACAGCAGAAAACTATCCAGCACACGGAAAAGCAGAGTCACGGTATCGTCCGGCGGAAGGGCGTAAACAAAGGCATCAGAACAGCATTTGTAGAGGATGACCACGCCGGTACAGCAAAGCAGACGAAGCGGAAACATTTTTTTTCGGGGCAGTTTCATCGCGACAATATAAACGGCGACAAAGAGGGCAGAAAGATAACTAAAAGAGCCCCAGATATTGGTCAGATTCATTGAGTATTTGCCCTCCGTTCGCAGAATTGGGTCATTGCGGCAAGAAAGTCCTTGCGCCGGGGATGAGAAATTGCAAGCGGCGTTTCGCCGACATAGACGGTATAGCCATCAATGCGGCGAATGTATTGCAGATTGACCAAATAGCAGCTGTTGCAGCGGAAAAAACCGTGCGGAGACAATTTCTTCTCCACGTTTTTGAGTGTCCCGTACGTTTCGTAATCATGAGAAAGTGTGTGGTAAATCAGCGTGTGCGACACTACCTCCACATAGAGCAGCTCACTGAGCGGCAAGTGGATGTTGCCGTCCGCGGTAGGAATCACCACGCTCTGCTGACGGCGCTGCTGCTGTGTCTGGCAGTAGCGAAGAACCTTCTGCATTTTCAAATAGAACGCATCGTAATCCAAAGGCTTCAGAATATAATCCAGTGCACTGACTTCATAGCCGTTAATAGCATAGCGCGCAAGGTTCGTGACAAAGACCAGTGCGACGTTGCTGTCGATTTCACGCATTCTGCGCGCTGCGGACAAGCCGTCCATGTTTGGCATTTCAATGTCCATAAAAATTAAGTCAAACTGCGAATGAAACGCGAACAAAAACTGCTGGGCATCGGGATAATGCGATAAATCAAATACTTCCTTGCTTTGCAGCGACAGCTTTTCCAGACAGGCGGTCAGCTGGTCATCGGCACTTTGATCATCCTCGACAATAGCAATGCGAATCATGGCTGCCTCCCTCATCGCGCAGTAGATGTGCAGATACGGCTATCTGGCACTATTCACGAAAAAACGGTGCAATGCATGATGATTATAACAACCACCTGCTCAAAAGTCAAGTTTATGGGGAGAAAATGCAAGGATACGCGAAAAACAGCACAAAACGGGAGGAAAATGCTAAGATACAGCCATCCGATGATTGCGGAGAGGCAATCAATCAAAAGGAGGAGGAATGAAACATGAAGAGAACGGTTTCCAAGTGGCTGTCGATTCTCAGCTGCACGGCGTTGCTGTGTACGTCGATTCCTGCGGCGTTTGCGGAAGGCACGGTGGAAGAATCGCTGATGCCGGTGACGGGCGCGCAGACGGGTTTTGTGCTTTCGCAGGGAAAGTACTACGCTGACTTCGCGAATTTGGCGCAGGAACGCGCGTCGGCAAAGGCGCTGAATATTCAGTTGGGTGAAGAAGGCTTTGTGCTGCTCAAGAATGACGGTGTGCTGCCGCTGGATAGTGCGACGACGAAGGTGTCCATGTTCGGTTTCCGTGCTGCCAACATCATGATGGGCGGCGGTGGCTCTGGCTCTGGCCGTCCGGGGCAGTACGGTGTGCCGAAAACCTCGCTGGAAGATGGCATGAAGCAGGCGGGCTTTGATGTCAACGAACGTCTGCTGTCCTTTTACAGCACAAAGTCGGCAGAAGTGAAGCCGACGGATATTCCGGATTCCATCGCCTACACTTACGATGCTTACAGCGATGCAGCGCTGGTGGTTGTTTCCCGTTCCGGCTCGGAGGGCAGGGATGAAGTGACTTACGGCTATGCGCAGGACGAGAATGCTGACCCGAATGCGCACATGCTGGAGTTGACGGACACGGAAAAAGACCTGATTCGTTACGTGAAGGCGAATTTTCCCCAAGTCATCCTGATTGTCAACTCCTCCAATGCGATGGAGCTGGCGGAAGTGAATGCGTCGAAGACGGAGGACAACCTCGGCGTTGATGCGATTCTCTGGGTGGGTCATACCGGCAACGACGGCGCGGCGGCAATCGGCAACATCCTCTCTGGCAAGGTTTCGCCGTCCGGCCGCACTGCGGATACTTACGCGGTCGATTTTACCAAAGATCCGACGTTCACGAATTTCGGCTCGAATGAGCAGAACTTTGAAAACGGCGAGCGCATGAACAACAACGTCTATGTCGACGATACGATGACAGATTATCACTCCGTGGAATACCGCGAAGGCATTTATGTCGGCTACCGTTATTATGAGACGAAGGGACACGATGCCGGCGAAGCATGGTATGACGAGAATGTCGTGTACCCGTTCGGCTACGGCTTGAGCTACACCACCTTTACGCAGGAAATCGAGGGGGACATTGCGCCGACTGGGGTGATTCATGCGGCGAATGAAACCATCACGGTGAAGGTTCGTGTGACGAACACGGGCGATGTGGCAGGCAAGGACGTTGTGCAGCTGTACTACACCGCGCCGTACACCGAGGGCGGAATTGAAAAGGCGTATGTCAATCTGGCAGCGTTCGGCAAGACGAAGGAGCTTCAGCCCGGCGAGAGCGAAGTGGTGACGCTGCAGTTCGTGGCACAGGATATGGCATCGTTTGACTGGAACGACGCCAACGCCAACGAGTTCCGCGGCTACGAACTTGAAGCTGGCGACTATGTGCTGTCCATCCGCCGCAACGCGCATGAAGAAATCGCGTCGATTACCCGCACGGTTGAAACGGGCTTGCAGTGCGTGACTGACTACACCACGGGGGCGGAAATCAAGCCGCTCTTCTCCGGCGATGAAGGACTGGAAGCCTACATCTCTGTCAATGAAACGCTGGAAAACAATCAGATGTCCCGTGCGGACGGACTGGAAGTTCCGGCTGCCGCAACGAAGGAAGACCGCACTTGGGATCAGGCAGTTATTGATGAACTGGATGCCCAGAAGGAATATTTCAGCCTGAATGACACGGAGGATTCGCCGTGGTACGTTTCGCAGGTTCCTGCGACTTGGACGCAGAATGCTGGTACACGCGATGAAAACGGCAAAACGGCGATTCAGCTGGCGGATTTGGCTGGCGTGCCGTACACCGAGCCGAGCGTGGTGGATGGCGTGGCAGTTGCCTCTGGCGATGAAGGCACGAAGAAGTGGGACGAGTACATGAATCAGCTGACGTGGGACGAAATGGCGACCATCGTCTCCTACGGCGGATTCGGGCAGCCTGCGGTAGAAGCTATCGGCAAGAAGCAGAACGGTGCGTATGACGCGGCGGCACATCCCTTCTGGAATGGCGGGATGTTCGGCGGCGCACAGGCACCCGAAAATCAGATGGGTACGAACTGGGTTACGCCGGCTGTATGGGGCTGCACATGGAACACGGAGCTGCTGTATGACATTGGCATCATGACGGGCAACGAAGCGCTGCTGTTCAATATCAATGGTCTCTATGGCTTCTCCCTGAACATTCATCGTTCTGCGTTCGGCGGCCGCAACTTCGAGTATCTCTCCGAAGATCCGCTGCTGACCGGCAAACTCGCGGCGGCGCTGAGCAGTGCTGCGACCGAAAAGGGCCTTGTGACCTACACGAAGCACTACATGATGAACAATCAGGAAACGAACCGCAATACGAACGGCGGCGTGATTACATGGGCGAACGAACAGGCCATCCGCGAAATCTATGCCAAGCCCTACGAACTGGCGGTCAAGGAAGGCAACAACTCCGCATTCATGACGGCGTTTAACCGTATTGGCTTGTCCACCTGTTCGACGAACTACGCGCTGCTGGAACTGCTGACCCGCGGCGAATGGGGCTTCTGCGGCCATAACGTGACGGACTACATGGACTATCCGGAATATCGCTATACGAACCTGATGGTTCGCGCGGGCAATGAACTGCCCCTTGGCGGCCCGAACAAGCTGATTGGCAAGGGCAAGGGCGGCAACAGCTCCAGCACCGAAGGTACTTGGAGCGCAGAGCTGAACACTGTGCTGGTGGCGGCCGATACGGCCAGCGCAGAAGCAGCTGATGCGGCGCGCCGTGCAGGGGAGGATGCGTCCACCTACGAGACGGTTCCTTCTGCAACGCAGTATTTCGCTGTCCGCAAGGCAGCGCAGCGCGTTTTGTACTCCAACGCCAACTCCAATGCGATTCTCAATGGCTATGAGAATCATATCGTGGAAGAGTTGGAATACAAAGTGGGCGACAAGTTCGGCGGTTGGGGCGGCGGCAAGAACATCATTACGCCCCTCTTTACGGCGCGCTATGCTGATGTCAGCGACATCAAGATTGTGAATGCGGATGCGATTCCCGGCATGAACCTTGGCGCGGATGGCGTTGCTTCCGGCACATTCAACGAGGCTGGCGACTACACTGTCACGGCGACGGCGACGGTCGAAGGCTGGGTCTATGTGCAGCTGACGCTGACGATTCACGTCAAGTAATATGGCATAACTCGTTTACTGGACGGATTCGCGCTGGCGGACAAGCGAATCCGTCCTTGATTTTCTGATGAAAGGGAAGGAGCAAAGTTTATGAAGCGAATTACAGCGATGCTGTTGATGATTTGCTTATGCTTGATGGGGCAGAGCGTGCTGGCTGAGGAAAAAGTTGGCAAGATTGCTGTTGCGCAGGAACCGACGAAGATGGATTACTGGGTTGGGGAAGAATTTTCCGCAGAGGGCGGCGTGCTGCTGGTGACATACCGCGACAAAACCACTGCTGAAATTCCGATGACGGATGAAAATGTGAAGCTGCCTAACGTCAAGACAAACACACCCGGCCGCAAGGCAGTGAAAGTGACTTACGGCGGCAAAAACGTGACCTTTTATATCAATGTGGCAGAAAAAGGCGCGGAAGTGACGTTCGAGCTGAATTACGACGGTGCACCAGAAGCGCAAAAAGAAGCGGCACGTCAGGGCAAGGGCGTAGAAGCGCCAGAAATACCCGTGCGTGATGGTTATACCTTCGATGCGTGGTATACCGATGCTGCCTGCACGGTACTGTATGATTTTGCGCAGGTGGTTGAACAGCCCATGACACTCTATGCGAACTGGCTGGCGGACGATGCCGTGTATTATCCTGTGACGTACAGCTTGAACTATTACGGCGTACTGCCGGACGGTTATGTGCAGCAGGTAAAATCCGGTGAAACGGCACGGATGCTGTCCTTAGCGCTGGTACGCGACGAATTTGAATTTATCGGATGGTATGCCGATGCAGCCTGCACCGTGCCGTATGTGCAGGAAAACGCGATTGAAGGCGAAACGACCATCTATGCGGGATGGAAATCGCTCAAAATGGGTGCAGAGACGTATACGTTTGAAGCCGAACAGACCAGCTTGCTGGGCAAGGAAGGGCCGGGCATGTCCGGTTCTGCATCCGGCGCATCCATGATAGTCAACGATGCGACGAATCTGGACGCCAGCAATGGCAAGTATGTCTCGTACCTGTATAAAAAAGGGCTGTCGTTGGATTTCTATCTGGCGAGCAGCGAAACGGTGTCGGATGCAGTGCTGACGCTGCGGGTTGCGGCGGAAATGGACAACATCAGCCTCTCGCCCGATAACTACACGATTGAAGTCAACGGTCAGCCGGTGATGTATAATGCGATTGCACTGGAAATAGGAGCAAAA
>OLYA01000424.1_pt1 | contig 23781 bp, 14 predicted proteins | sample 1674361 | NCBI WGS metagenome assembly OLYA01 (sample SAMEA103958165, study PRJEB25191) | human gut metagenome | biome: human-associated habitat [ENVO:00009003]; feature: intestine environment [ENVO:2100002]; material: feces | place: Germany | collected 2013/2015
GTCGAGCATGCTGTAACGCGCGACGCCCGCTTCGGCCCCGAGGCGGAGCGAGAGCGAGGCCGCCTCCGAGAGCGGCACGGCGTAGTCGGCGACGAGGAGCGGCAGCGTCTCGCGCCGCACGCGCGAATTGCGGACTTTGCCGTCCTGGAAACCCCAGGCCGGATTGTAGAGGTTGTCGCCCGTAAGGCGGAAAGCCTCTTCGACCGAAGAAAGGCGTGTGCCCCGTACCGACGGCGGGACAATGAGGAGGAATCCCAGCGTATGGCCCTCGCCCAAATGCCTGGCGGCACGGAATCCCGCCGTCAGGGCATTCGTGAAGACGCCTTCGACGTGCATGTCGCGCCCCGTGCGGGCCTCGACGGCGGCAGCGACATCCCAGCCGTGGCCCGCAGGCCGCGCAAAGGCAAGTTTCGCCCCGGCCAGGTAGTTGCGGTCGGTGAAACTGACGGAGGCATGGCAGGAGGGTTCGGCCAGCGCCCCGGGGAACCGGAAGATACGCACGCCGCCGGCACTGCCGATGGCCTCGGGCAATGCCGCGATCCCGGCACGGCGCTCTTCCCGAGCCCCGAGCAGCCGCAGCGAACCGAAATAGCGGGACGAAATCCCCAACCCGGAAAAGGAGGCCGCCTCCGAGGAGTAATGCTGCCCGCGGCGGCCGAGCGCGATGTAGGGCAGATTGAAGGCCGAAATGCTGCCGTAGAGGTCGGGCATGGTCTGGATTGCCCGGTAGAAAAGCGAGGAGTCGGTAAGCACGATGGGCGTACGCTGCTCATAACCCGTGCCATAGGGATAGTATTCGTCGTCGGGGAGCTGGGCCGCAGCTCCGCACACGACGAACAGGAAAACCACGGTAAGAGCGTATTTGCGGAGCATGCACAGGGACTTTTCAGAATACAAATATAACTATTTTAAACATGTTTTAAATAGCAACAATAAAAACCGCTGAATTTCGTCCTTTATGGCAGTTGTGCCGGCAGAAAATATTTTTTGATTTTTCAGAATCAAATAATAATATGATATACAAACTATTACGCGCACATAAGCACGGGGGGGGGCTAACACCGTACGCAAATTTGGAAAATCGGAAAACAAACCTCATATTTGTGAACTCTCAACAATCTCAAAGCGTCCTGACATGCAAAAAGCCCTCGCTCTCCTGCTGTCGGCAGCCATGCTGCTGTGTCTGCATCCGGCTGCCGCGCAACAACCCAACACCCTGACCGGGACGGTCACCGATTCGGCTTCCGGCAAAACCGTCGGCTATGCCACCGTCTCGCTCCAGCGCGACTCGGTCACGGTCGTGAACGCCGTAGCCGCCGATACCGACGGCCGCTTCTCGCTCAAAGCCCCCGAAACGGGCGACTACCAGCTCTGCATCACGATGGTAGGCTACACGCCCTACAAACAGGCCGTGGAAGTGCCCGCATCGGGCAAGGCGCTCGGCAAGATCGCCATCACGCAGGGTGTCGAGGTCGGCGACGTGGTGATCGAAGTCCAGAAACCGCTCGTAATGGCCGACGCCGAGAAGACCACCTACTCGGTAGAAGACGACCCGCAGGCTTCGACGAGCACGCTCGACGAGATCATCCGCAAGGTTCCGCAGCTCTCGCTCGACGGCGACGGCAACGTCCTGCTCAACGGACAGAGCAATTACAAGATATTGCTCAACGGGCGCAATTCGGCAACGATGAGCAACAACTTCAAGGACGTGATCCAGAGCATGCCCGCCTCGCAGATCAGCCGCATAGAGGTCATCACCAACCCCTCGACCAAGTACGAAGCCGAAGGCGTGGGCGGCATCATCAACCTCATCACCCAACGCAAGAAGCAGTTCCACGGATACAACGGCAGCGTCGGCGCGAGCGTCACGGTGTTGGAGAACCCGGCCTACAACGGCAACGCCAGCCTCTCGATCCAGGCCGGGAAGTTCGCGGCGAGCATCATGGGCTATGCAGGCTACTACGACGGGGGCCGTACCCCCTCGGAATCGGAGTCGTGGCAGGAAAATTACGACTCGGAGAACCGCTACAACCGCAGTTACTCCGAAAACAAGGGCAGCTCGCGTTACGGCAACGTCGGACTGGACATGAGCTACCAGCCCGACACGCTCAACCTGATCACGCTCAACGGATGGCTGTGGCTCGGCCGCAGCCGCTACAAATCGCTGGGCACGAACGCGATCCTCGACCCCGAGATGAACCCGCTGCTGGAATACGGCAGCCGCAGCATCCAGAAATGGAACTACATGGGCGGCAGCGTCTCGCTCAATTACGAACACACCTTCGGCAAGGAGGGGCACACGCTGACCATATCGGATGAAGTCGAGATCGACCCAGACAAAGGCCATACAGACCGGATATACAACGACGGATACAATTACAGGGCGTTGCAGGATGCGGACAACCGCATGACGGGCAACACCGTGCAGGTAGACTACGCCAACCCGCTGTCGGAGCACCACAAGATCGAGGCGGGGCTGAAACACATCTACCGCAACAGCACCTCCGACACCGACAACAAGCAGAGCGACGAATACGGCACATTCCCGATTGAAAAAATAAAATTCACGGGCATGGATTACCGCCAGCACGTGCTGGGCATCTACGCCGGATACGGATTCACCTACACCAAATGGTCGGGACGCCTCGGTGCGCGTATGGAACGGACATGGAACGACGCCGACGTGGAGGAGACCGCCAAAGGCACCTACTCGTTTTCGAACCGCCAGTTCAACGTGGTGCCCTACCTGAGCCTGACATTCATCCCCAAGGTGAGCCACAACATTTCGCTCTCCTACACGCAGCGGCTCCAGCGCCCGGGCATTTACATGCTTTCGCCGGCCGAGGACGACACCGACCCCACGCGGCTGTCGTACGGCAACCCGGGACTGGAAGCGGCCGTATACCACACGATCAACCTCCAGTACGGCCACTATGCCGCAAAATGGAGCATGACCTTCGCACTCAACACGTTCCTGTCGAACAACAACATGTCGTCGTACTCCTTCTCGGACGGGGACGGCATCACGAACACCACCTACAGCAACGACGTCCGTTCGCGCAGCTACGGATTCAACGGTTCGTTCTCGTACCGCCCGTCGGAGAAGGTCAACCTCTCGCTGAGCTACAACGGCAGGTATTCGCAGAACGATTTCGACGCCATGGACATCCACACCGACCAGTTCACGTTCAGCCAGAACCTCAACCTCGACTTCGCACTCTGGAAGGAGGCGCGGCTTATGCTGGGTGAGAATTATTCGACGGGGTATGCGTGGCTCGGCGGCAAATCGGAAAGCTACTACTACTATTACATGGGCATCAAACAGCAGTTCCTCAAGAAGAAGCTCGACCTGAGCATCATGTGCAACAACCCCTTCGAGAAATACCGCAGGAACAGGAACACCTCGGACACGCCGACCTTCGGCGGCTGGAGCGAATACAGGTATGCGTGCCGCAGCCTCTATTTCCGCGTCAGCTACCGCTTCGGCAAACAGAACGTCGGGGTGAAACGCACTGCCAAGTCGATCCGCAACGACGACATGAGCAGCGGCGCACAGGGCGGTGGCGGCGGAAGCACCGGCGGCGCTCAGGGCGGAGGAGGGATGTAATCCCCCGCCGGCGATCCTGCCCGATACGCCGGGCGCCGGCATCACCGCGTGGGCCATCATCGCAGGAGTCATAGCGGAAATCATTCCAGGAATCATCGCGGAAATCATCGCGGCATTTACGCGGCCGTCTTTCCCCTGCTGCAAGGGACGACGCATACGGCTTCCGGGCGCGGCATCCATATCGACGAAAAGGGACTGCCGCACAAGCAGCCGGAAACAGAAGTCACCCCTGCCGGAGTTTGTTCCGGCAGGGGTGAAATCGTAAAATCGGACTTGCCGGACAGCCCCTCTGTTATTTGCAGCCTGCCGTGCAGCGCCCTGCCGGGAACACCCGGAGCGTCCATCGGTTGCCCGATCCATTCGGACAGGTGCCCGGATCATCGACCGCATGGATTTCATAGCCCGGCAAAAATATGAATAAAATGATTGTTTAATTCATATTTTTTAATTACATTGTGAACAATATAAAACACATGCTTCACAATCCTTTCATTAATCCTTTAAATTTACCGCCATGAAAAAACTTTTTTTACTCCGGAAAAGCCTGTTCATAGCTTTTGCGGCAACGACCTGCGGACTCTTTTCTATAATAGGATGTGCAGCGCAAAAACCGGCAGCCGGACGGCAAGGCGAAGCGGCCGGAGGGGAGATCCGCCACGCACAAGCGTCGAAGGCACTGGAAGAGGGGCGGTTCGTGATCGAGGCGAATGAATTTTACCTCCCGGAGGACAAATCCCCGGTCAAGTCATCCACGGGCAACTACATATCCATGGAGGGCAAACGGGGCGTTATCAGTTTCACCCCCGACCTCTTTCCGAAAACACCGCTGGGCAACCTGACCATAACGGACGACACGGCGGAAATAACGCTGGAAAAGCGGAAAAAGAACGGAGACATGCAGTTCTGCATGAGGATGACCGGGCCGGCGAATTCCCAGGACAGGAAGGTAATAATAACGCTGTACAAGGACACGGACAAATGCCATGTACAGGTTTCGAACGAACTTCTGGCATATCCCGTGGTCAAGTTCACGGGAGTGGTAAGGCCAGCGGGAGAATAACCGCGGCACCACCCGCAACGGCAACGGCCCCGCAAAGACGGGGCCGTTATCGTGAACCGTGCATCCGGGAACCGTGCATCCGTGGCGGGATTTGCCGCGTTCGCAGGCGGGTCAGACGGTCTTGAGCACTTCGAGCAGCAAATCCCAGAACTTGGGAACCGTGGCGATTTCGAGCCTCTCGTCGGGCGAATGCACGCCGCGTAACGTCGGGCCGAAGGAAACCATCTCCAGTTCGGGGTATTTCTCGAGGAACAGGCCGCATTCCAATCCGGCATGGATCGCACGCACCTTGGGCTCCGCACCGAACAGGCGTTCGTAGGCGCCGACGGTCTTTTCGAGCAGTACGGACTGCGGGTTGGGCGCCCAGCCCGGATAACCGTCGGAATGGGCGACGTCGGCACCGGCCAGGGCGAATACCGATTCGACCATCTGCATGACATAGGTCTTGGCGCTCTCGACCGACGACCGCTGCGACGAGGTGACGACGATGCGGTCGTCGCCCTCGAATTTCACCGAAGCGAGGTTGGTCGAGGTCTCGACCAGCCCCGGCATGGCGAACGACATGGCGATCACGCCGTTGGGAACGCCCACCAGCGAGTAGACCAGCCCGAACTGCGTCCGGGCATCGAGCACCAGGTCGACCTCGGGCATCTCGTTGAGCGTAATCTTGAAATTGGGCTCGCGGAAGCGGAATTCGGCTTTCAGGTCGGCGGCAAAGAGGTCGTAGCGTTTGACGAACTCGGACTTGAACCGTGTCGGGATGCCGAAGATGGCGTACGCCTCGCGCGGGATCGCATTGCGCAGGTTGCCGCCGTTGAAATAGCTCAGCTTCAGTTCGAACGACTGCATGCCGTCCCACAAGAGGCGTGCGACGGTCTTGTTGGAATTGACGCGTCCCTTGTCGATGTCATCGCCCGAGTGCCCGCCCTGCAGGTCGGAGACGTCGACGCGGAAGAAGGAGTAGTTCTTCGGCGCCTCCTCCATCGCATACCGGAACGTGGCGATGGTGTCGATGCCGCCGGCACAGCCGATGAAGATCTCGCCCTCGTCCTCCGAGTCGAGGTTGATGAGGTATTTGCCCGTGAGCATCTCCTCGCCCAGTTCGAAAGCCCCCGTAAGGCCGGTCTCCTCGTCGACCGTAAAGAGCGCCTCGACGGGCCCGTGCTGCACCGCGGGGTCGATCATGACGGCCAGTGCGGCAGCCATGCCGATGCCGCAGTCGGCACCCAGCGTCGTACCTTCGGCCCTGACCCACCCGCCGTCGATGTGCGTGCGGATCGGGTCGTTGTCGAAATCGAACTCCACGTCGGAGTTCTTCTCGCAGACCATGTCCATGTGGGACTGGAGGATAACCGCCGGGCGATCCTCAAAGCCCGGCGTGGCGGGTTTGCGCATCACCACGTTGCCGATGGCATCCTTCTTATACTCGATGTTGTGCTTCCGGGCGAAATCGACCAGGAATTCGATGATCTTGCCCTCCTTCTTCGAGGGGCGCGGAACCTGTGTGATGGCATCGAACTGCTCCCACACGATCCGGGGTTCAAGGTTTACTATTTCAGACATAATCTCCTAATATAATTTACAGGCACATCGTCGGGTTGCCGCCGGCTGTAACGCCGGGCGCACGCCCCTCGATTTCCGCCCATTCCATGACAATATTTATAACGGCAAAAAGACGCTTCGAAGATGGGGTATCTGCAAGAATTCTTCCGGCCGAAGATTTTCAAATACAAATATAACAAAAACAGCGTAATTCACGGTATCCCGCGTCCGGTTTTTTTGCATTTCCGGCTGGCTGTGACGGCCGAAATTTGCTTTTGCACTCCGCTTCCACTATCTTTACGGGAAAATACGGAACTCTATGACGGATTTCAGGATAGGACACGGATACGACGTACACGCGCTGGCCGACGGGCTGCCCCTGGTGCTGGGCGGGATCGAAATTCCGCACACGAAAGGATTCGTGGCACATTCGGACGGCGACGTGGCGATACACGCCGTATGCGACGCACTGCTGGGCGCCGCAGCGCTGGGCGACATCGGGATGCACTTCCCCGACACGTCGGACGACTTCAAGGGCATCGACTCGAAAATACTGCTCCGAAGGGTTGCGGCGCTGCTGCGCGAAAAAGGATATGAGATCGGGAATGTCGATTGTACGATCCGGATGCAACGGCCCAAATTGCGGCCGCATATCGACGCCATGCGCACCGCGATGGCCGGTGCAATGGGCGTAGGCGATGACCGGGTATCGGTCAAAGCTACGACCACAGAGCATCTCGGTTTCGAGGGGCGCGAAGAGGGGGTTTCCGTCTCCGCCGTGGCACTGATATACAAAATGCAGGCCAAACCGGGATCGGGGAGCCAAGGTTTTTCCGATCCGCAGGCAGCCCGTTAAACCGACAACCCGGAGTTAAGATGAGAAAAGAACTGATGACCCTGGCCTGCGTACTGGCCGCAGCCGGGAGTGCGGCACAGAATGCCGACGAATTCCGCAACCCGCCCGCAGCGTACCGCCCCGTGCCGCTCTGGTTCTGGAACAACACCCCGATCGAACGGACGGAGGCCGCGGAACAATTCCGCACTTTCACGCAACGCGACGGGTACGGCGGATGCGCCATCCTCCCGTTCGGCGGGCATTTCGCACCGGAATACCTCTCGGACGAGTATTTCGCACTTTACGGGGAGATCGTCCGCGAAGCCCGCGAGGCGGGGCTCGTCCTGTCGCTCTACGACGAGTACGGGTTCCCGAGCGGCAGCATGGGCGCCATCAACGGCGACGGCACGCCGCGCTTCATGCAGCGTCATCCGGAGGCGACGATAAAACGGCTCGACAAATTCGAATACCCGCTGGCGGCAGGCACGGAGTGCGACATAGAACTGCCGCGCGATGGGCGCCTGATGGCGCTCGTGGCGATGGACAGCCTCACGCGGGAGGTACGCCCCCTGTCCGGACGCATTTCCGGCGGGCGCATACGCTGGACACCGCCCCAGGGGACATGGAAACTGCTCTGCTTCGTGTGCGTAAAGGACGGCGACCCGAATGTGGACTACCTCGACCCGGATGCCGTACGGCTCTTCGTGGAGGATACCCACCAGCGTTATTACGACCGCTTCCCGGAGGCGTTCGGGGAGGTCATTACCGAAACATTCTGCGACGAACCGACACTCTACCGGGCACAGGGGCGTATCTGGACGGAGCGCTTCAACGAGCGTTTCGAAGCCGCACACGGGTTTTCACCCGAAGCGCTCTACCCCGCCCTGTGGTACGACACAGGCCCCGGGACTGCCGCCGCTCGCAACTACCTGTTCGGGTTCCGGGCGCGGCTCTATGCCGAAGGGTTCATGAAGACGATCCACGACTGGGCGGCAGCGCACGGCATACGCTCCACCGGACACCAGGATCAGGAGGAGGTGCTCAACCCCGTAAGCGTCGCGGGCGACCTGATGCTCTGCGGCAAGTACATGGACGTGCCCGGCATCGACAAGATCGGCGGCGACCGCCCCGCGGAACTTTTCTACAAGGTGGTATCCTCATCGGCGGCCAACTGGGACAAGCGGCTGGTCATGTCGGAAACATTCGGGGCGATGGGCAACATCCCCGTCCGGGAACTCTATACCATCGCAATGGAGCAATATACCAAAGGCATCAACCAGCTTATCCCCCATGCCGTATGGTATAACGACGCAGACGTGACGTTCCTGCCCGAACTCTCCTACCGCAACCCGCTCTATAACGAGGCGCTGCCCGCATTCAACCGCTTCCTCGCCCGGCTGAACTACCTGTTGCAGCCCGAGGGGCGCACGGTGGCGGACATCGCCATGCTCTACCCCATCGAGACGTTGCAGGCGGGGCATTACCTCGACGGCCCGGAGGGTTATTACGCCGGGGGCGTGAAGCTTCCCGGCACGGATTACATCCGCGTGGCGGCGATGCTCAGCGACACGCTCGCACGCGATTTCACCTACCTGCATCCCGAGGTACTGGCGCGTTGCCCCGCAGGCAGGGGGATGCTCCACCTCGACAACAAGGTCAACCACCAGCACTACCGGGTGCTGATCCTGCCCGGCGTGAAATGTATCTCGCCGGAGTGCCTCCGTACCGTGGAACGGTTCCGCCGTGCCGGGGGACGGGTGATCTTCACCACGGCGCTGCCCGAAACATCCACCCGCTTCGAGGTACCGGCAACGCAGGTCGCAGCCTGCGTGCAGGAGATGCTCACGGCACGTAAAAACCCGGCGTTATTCCTGCCCGAACCCGACACGGAATCGTTGCGCAAGGCATTGGAGGCTGATTTCATACCGGACGTCACGGTTTCCGGTGCTCCCGGCCTGCGCTACATCCACCGGATATGCGGCGGCCGCCATATCTACTATTTCGCCAATATCGGCACCGAAACGGCCGAAGCCGGGATCCTGCTACGCGACGCCGTAAAACTGCGCAGTTTCGACCCGCATACGGGCGACAACGCCCCGTTCGCCGCCGAGGTATCGGCGCAGGGGACGCGGCTGCAACTGACGCTTCCGGGAGCCCGGTCGCTGTTCCTCGTATCGGAGTAGCCGCGGGGAAGGCGCAAAAAAGCCCGCAATGCGGGCCTCACGGAAAAGCAGGGCTCGCGGAAACGGGATGGCACCCGCCCAAGCAGGAAGTTAGCCAGGCAGGAAGTGCGCCGGACAGGAAGTGTGCCGAAAGCGGGAGTCACTTCGGAATTCCGGACGGCGGGAACCCGGCGCACGGGAACCATGGAAAACAGAAATTACGGCCGGCACCTATGGAGGTGCCGGCCGTTCGGTTTGCCGCCCGCGAAGAAGCCGCCGCTCAGTCCAGCCGCCGGAACTTGGGGTCGCCGATCCGTTTGTCCCAGAGCCATCCGACATAGCGCATGACAAGGTCGGGAGCCGCCAGCGTCAGCACCGTTTCGCCGGTGGCGGTCGAAACCTCGAAACCGGCATGGTAGGCCATATCGCCGTCGGCAAAACCGAAGGAGATGCGCCAGCCCCACGCCAAGCGCTCGGCCCGGTAATCGGACAGGGACGGCGAGTCGAAATTGAGCACGTAGAGATACTGCGTGATGCCGCGCTCGGTCGGCAGGTGCACCCCGACGTGGTCGATGAACATCCCGAAGAAGTAATAATCGGTATAGATGCTGCGGATCATGCCGCCCGGCACCTCCTGCATACTGTTGGGGAAAAACAGGTAGTCGCGCGACTGTACCAGCGAGTCGATCTTCTGCGCATAGAGCTTCGCCCGGTAGGCACGGCGTTCGGGCCGCGTCATGCCGCGCGTGGACTCCTCGTAGACGGTCGTATGCTCGACGACCTGCACAGGGGGCTGCTGGACAGGCACCACGGTCGTCTGGGGCACGCTGTCGACGGCGGAAGTGCCCAGCGTGAACTGGGGCTGCGCGGACTGCGCCACAGCACCCGACGCCCCGAAAACAAGGGCGCAGAGGCACAGCATCCGGAGCGCCGCCCGCCCCGCAGGAGCAAAAGCCCCCGCCGGGGCGGGGGCTCGCAGTTCGGGAAGGATTTGCGTTGCGGCATCCCGCCGCGACGGGAAGGACGGGAAGGGGGCGCCGCATCCCGTCCGGCGATACATCCCGGAACTCATGGTCAATAGAGCTGTGAAATGGTGCCCGAGTACTCCACGGGGTTATACCACGGGTTGGTGATGGTCAGGTTGGCACCGCCCGTACGGGAGAAGATCTCGAAGGTGAAGGTATAGGTCGACGCCGAGAAAAGCGAGGTGGAGAAGGTTACCATCCAGCCCTCGTGGGTCTGCTCGGTGGTATAGCCCTGCACGCTGGGAACCGTGTAGTTGATGATGGTCGTGTAATAAGGTGGCACATAGCCCTTGACGTAAGGCAGGCAGATGTCGATCGTGCCATCCCAGACGCCCACGTTGAAGGCCGGGTTGATGATCTGGCGCATGGGGCCGGCCGGCTGCCGCTGCATGGTCTGGGGGTTGAACTGGAAGTTACGCGAAAGGATGACCGAATCCATCGTTTTCTCAAAATCTGCGATACGTTCCGCACGTCTCTTCTCACGCACCTCGCGGCGTTCTTCCTTGGGCGACAGAATCTTTTTCTGTCCGATCACGGTGGCGCAGACTGCGCACAGCAGCACGCTCACGACGATAATGACTGTTTTTTTCATAGCACATAAAAGGTTTATACGGCCATGAAAAATGCAAATACGGTGCCTAACTGCCTAAAGTCGTGACTAAAGACCCAGTTTTTTCAGAAATTCGCCCGTATAGCTGCGTGGGGAGCAGGCTATATCGTGCGGAGTGCCCGCCGCGACGATCTCGCCGCCGGCCGCCCCGCCTTCGGGGCCGATGTCGATGATGTAGTCGGCGACCTTGATTACGTCGAGGTTGTGTTCGATGACGATGACCGTATTGCCGCGGTCGACGAGTTTGTTCAGCACGTCGAGCAGCAGGCGGATGTCCTCGAAATGGAGCCCCGTCGTAGGTTCGTCGAGGATGTAGAGCGTACGCCCCGTATCGCGCTTGGACAGTTCGGAGGAGAGCTTGATACGCTGGCTCTCGCCGCCCGAGAGCGTCGTACAGGGCTGTCCGAGCGTAAGGTAGCCGAGGCCGACCTCCTGGATGGCACGGAGTTTCTGGTGGATGGCAGGGATATTCTCGAAGAACTCCACGGCCATGTTGACCGTCATGTTCAGCACGTCGTCGATATTCTTACCTTTGTATTTCACTTCGAGCGTCTCGCGGTTGTAACGGTGTCCCCCGCACGCCTTGCAACGCACGTAGACGTCGGGCAGGAAATTCATCTCGATGGTCTGGACGCCCGCGCCGCGGCACTCCTCGCAGCGGCCGCCCTTGACGTTGAACGAGAAGCGCCCCGCCTTGAAGCCGCGGATCTGGGCATCGGGCGTCATTTCGAACAGTTTGCGGATGTCGGAAAAAACGTTCGAATAGGTCGCCGGGTTGCTGCGCGGCGTACGGCCGATGGGCGACTGGTCGACGACGACCAGTTTGTCGATATGTCCGATGCCTTCGACGCTGTCGTATTCGAGCGGCTGCCCGAAGGAGCGGTAGAGCTCCTTCGAAAGGATCGGGCGCAGCGTCTCGTTGACGAGCGTCGACTTGCCGGAACCGCTGACGCCCGTCACGCAGATGAACTTGCCGAGCGGGAATTCGGCCGTGACGTTCTTGAGGTTGTTGCCCCGCGCCCCGCGGATCACGATGCACTGCCCCGTGCCTTTGCGGAGCGTTTCGGGAATCCCGATACGGCGGCGTCCGGTGAGGTAGTCGGCCGTGATGGAATCGGAACGCAGGATGTCGTCGATCGTACCCGCGGCCATGATATGCCCGCCCTTACGCCCCGCACGGGGGCCGACGTCGACGATGAAGTCGGCGGCACGCATCATGTCCTCGTCGTGTTCGACGACGATCACCGAGTTGCCGGCATCGCGCAGCTCCTCCAGGCTGCGGATCAGGCGCCGGTTGTCGCGCTGGTGCAGGCCGATCGAGGGCTCGTCGAGGATATAAAGCACGTTGACCAGCTTCGAGCCGATCTGCGTGGCGAGACGGATACGCTGGCTCTCGCCGCCCGAGAGCGAACGCGACGAACGCGACAGCGACAGGTAGCCCAACCCCACGTCCATCAGGAAGCGCAGGCGCTCGCGGATCTCCTTGACGACCTCCTGTGCGATCTTCCACTCCTTGTCGTCCATATAATCCTCGATGTGCGCCACCCATTCCGAAAATTCGGAGATCGACATGGCCGACACGTCGGCGATGCTCTTGCCGCCGATGCGGAACTGGAGCGCCTCCTTCTTGAGGCGCGAACCGCCGCAGACCGAACATTTGCGGTAGACGAGGAACTGCTCGCGCCATTTCTGGCCGCGTTTGGAGTCCTCGTCTTCGGTACGGCCTATATATTCGGCGACGCCCTCCCACGAGACGAGGTGGTTGCCGCCCGAAGAACTGAACTCCGAAAGGTTGATGGTCAACGGCTCGGAATCGCCGTACAACACCGCATTCAGCCCCGGCTCGGGCAGTGACCCGACGGGGTCGTCGAGCGTGAAATCGTAACGCCGCCCCAGCATTTCGAGAATGGCGAAAAGCATGTTGTTGCGATATTTGCCCAGCGGTTCGACGGCGCCCTCGCGCAGCGAAAGCCCCATGTCGGGAATGATCTTCCCAACGTCGAAGACGGCTTCCTCGCCCAGCCCGTTGCAATGCGGGCAGGCGCCCTGGGGCGAGTTGAACGAGAAGGTATGCGGCGCGGGGTCTTCGAACGCGATGCCCGTCGAGGGGCACATCAGGTGGCGGGAGTAGAAGCGCTGCTGTTCGGTACCGTAGTCGTAGACGGCCATCGTACCCTTGCCCTGGCGCAGAGACTCCCTGAGCGAGGTCATCACCCGGTCGCGGGCCTCCTCGCCGACGACCAGGCGGTCGACCACCAGGTCGATGGTGTGTATCTTGTACCGGTCGAGGCGCATACCGGCCGAAATCTCGCGGATCTCGCCGTCGATACGGGCATAGATATACCCCTTTTTGGCCAGCGACTCGAACAGTTCGCGGTAATGCCCCTTGCGGCCTTTGACGATGGGAGCCATCAGGGCGATCTTGCGCCCCGTGAAGCCCGTCATGATGAGCCCGGCGATCTGCTCGTCGGTATAATGCACCATCTCCTCGCCCGTGACGGGTGAATAGGCGCGCGACGCGCGCGCGTACAGCAGACGCAGGAAATCGTTGATCTCGGTCACGGTACCCACCGTGGAACGGGGATTTTTGTTGGTGGTCTTCTGCTCGATGGCGACCACGGGGCTCAGGCCCGTAATCTTGTCGACATCGGGACGCTCCATCGTCCCCACGAACTGGCGGGCATAGGTAGAAAGCGTCTCCATGTAGCGGCGCTGTCCCTCGGCATAGATCGTGTCGAACGCCAGGGACGACTTGCCCGAACCGGAAAGGCCGGTTATGACTACCAGTTTACGGCGCGGGATCTCCAGATCGACGTTTTTCAGGTTGTGAACCCGGGCTCCCAGTATTTTGATCGTGTCTTCTTTCATCATCGTAGTCAAACGTACCGGAAGCTCCGTTTAGTGTGCGGGCTCTCCGGCGCGAATATCGTACAAAGATAGCGCATACCGGGGGCAATACCAAATTTTTCGGAAATCAGAATTCCAGTTCGAAGCCGTCGGCATCCATCCACGCCGGGAACTCCTCCCTGAAAGCCGCCTGCGCCTCGGAGTCGAATTCGGCGACGAGGGTCTGCTCCCGCTCACCGGCATCGGCCAGCGTGGCGCCACGGAAGTCGACGAGCGCCGAATCGCCCGCATAGGAGGCATCGGGATCCGTGCCCACGCGGTTTACGCCCGCCAGGTAGCACTGGTTTTCGATGGCCCGCGCCCGCAGCAGCGTACGCCACACCTCGCGGCGGTCGTCCGCCCACGAGGCGCTGCACAGGATGGCATCGTAATCGCCCCGGTTGCGGCTCCACACCGGGAAGCGCAGGTCGTAGCAGATCAGCAGCAGGAACCGGAACCCCATATATTCCACCACCACGCGGCGGTTTCCCGGAGTATAGTCGCGCGCTTCGCCGCCGGGACGAAACAGGTGCCGCTTGTCGTACCAGGCAACCCCGCCCGAAGGCTTCACGAAAAACATCCGGTTGCGGAACTCCCCGTTTTCGGCGATGACGACGCTGCCCACGACGGCTTTGCCGTATTGTACCGCCCAGCGCCGCATGGTCGTGGCGACAAGCCCGTCGGCAGGCTCGGCGACACGGGCGGGGCGCAGTTTGAACCCCGTGGCGAACATTTCGGGCAGCACGGCAATATCAGCATCGGCCGCCGCGACGATAGGCTCCAGACGTTCCAGGTTCCGGGCGGTATGTTCCCATTCCATGTCGACCTGGCAGACAGCAACACGTATTTTCATAGAAAAACTCCGTTTTGTAAACAAATATATAAAATTTTCTTACAGATCGCACCTGCAGGAATAAAAAACATGGAGGTTTGTAAGGCAGGGCGGCAACAAAGGGAACCGGGCATACAAAACGGACACGCAGGGCGGCACCCTTGCGGCAGTGCATACGGTTCGGCGATGAAAAGCAATGCGGGGAAACAGGGCGCAGGCAGCCGGGGGCAACCGGCCGAAGCGGACGGCCTTGAGGACGACCTGTCCAGACAACCTATCCAAACAATCTGCCCAGACAACCTATCCAAACGACCGGACGCAAACGGGCAAACGGACTTACACTGACGACCGGACGCGGGTTGTCAACAGGACAATAGCGGACAGGCAAAACGACCGGACGGAGACAGGCGCGGGCGGCCGACGCCAACCTGTACGCCTCAATGCGCCCCCAACCGCCACACCGTGACCGAGGAGGCATTGTCGCGCTGGTGCAGCAGCGAAATCCGGCAGGGCACGAAATCCGAAGCCCGGCAGTTCCAGACGTCGACGAACTGCTGGGGATTGCGTTCGGCAAGCGGGAACCAGGTGCTTTGTACCTGCACCATGATGCGGTGTCCGGTACGGAACGTATGGGCGATGTCCGTCATCCGGAAAGGCACCCGCGCCGGGACACCGGGCGTAAACGCCTCGGGGCGCGAGAAACTGCGGCGGTAGCGGCCGCGCATGACGTCGCCCCGCACGAGCATCCGGTAGCCCGGCAGCGGATCGTCCTCGGGGAAAAAGTCGATCAGCTTGACCACGAAATCGGCATCGGTCGTCGAAAGCATCACCTCCAGGTCGGCATCGACCGGGCCGACGAAGGTCATATCCTCTTCGAGGGGCTCCGAAACGAACGTCAGCACGTCGGGCCGCCAGGACAGGAAACGCTGGTCGGCGACCATATACTCTTTGGGACGGCGCAGGCCGGAAGCCTCGTAGTAAGGCACGGGATCGGAAGGATCGGATACATAGGTACTTGCGGATATTTTGGCCGTCGGGCGCCGGGTATCGAGGATACCGCCGTCGGCGAGGTACAACGTCAGTTTCCGGGCCCCGCGCGGCAGAGAGCGGCCGAAAGTATGCCAGCGGTTGTCCCCCGAGGAAAAGACCGCAGCGGCCGGCAGCGGAGCCGCTTCGTCCGTATTGCCTTCGCGGAGGTAGTGGTCGAAGAACGGCACCTCGAAATGCTCCATATAATATTCCCACGAGGCATCGTCGCCGAAATCGAACGCCCCGAGCGTCCGGCCGCCGTTACGCCACGCCCCGTGCGCCCACGGGCCCACGACCAGGTGACACGGTGTCGAAGGGCTCTGCCGGATCAGGGCCCGGTAGAGGTTCCACGCCCCGAAGCAGTCCTCGGCATCGAACGTCCCGCCGACGACGAGCACCGCGGGCCGGACATTGTAACAGGCACGGCGCAGGTCGCGTTCCTGCCACCACGCGTCGTAATCGGGATGCGCGGCCATCTCCTCCCAGAAGGGGTTGGGTTTCAGCAGAGCGGTAAGCTCCGCAAGCGTCGTATGCTCCAGGAAGAACGTCCGCTCGTCGGGCTGGGTCTGCCGGGACATGGAGGGCATTTTCGCGGCCGGAACACGTCCGGGAGAGGTATTCATGCCGCTCAGGAAGCGGTAGGAGTCGGTGAGCATCAGCACCCCGTTGTGATGCACGTCGTCGCCCATGAACCAATCGGTGACGGGAGCCTGCGGAGAGACGGCCTTCACGGCGGGATGGCCGCAAAGGCCGCCCATCATGGCGTAGAACCCCGGATAGGAACACCCGGCGAAACCCACCCGGCCGTTGTTGTGCGGGATGTGCCTGACCAGCCAGTCGACCGTGTCGTAGCTGTCGGTCGTCTCGTCGGTCTCACCGCTGCCGGCAGGCCGGACATGCTCGAAGTCGCCTTCGCTCATATAACGCCCCCGGACATCCTGCATGACGATGATATAGCCGCGGTCGACGTAGCTGCGCAGATAGCCCTTCCCGAACCCCTGCGGGAAACGTCCGGCGCCATAGGGCCCGCAGCCGTAAGGCGTGCGGAAGATGATGACGGGGGCTTTGCCGGGCGCCTTGGGCGTATAGACCGCCGTGTAGAGGGCTACGCTGTCGCGCATGGCGATGCGGTACTCGGCCTTGTCGTACAGTTCGGCGACGGGCTGCCCGGCACAGGCCGCAACTGCGGCGAGCAGGCCGGTCAACAGGAGCGCGAAAAATCCACGGATTTTCATGGCAGGAAGGTTAAGGTTCGTTTTCGAAAGTTACGCTTTTTTCCGCAAACGCCCAAAAGCCGGCACGAACGGGGACTACGGATCGGTGCTGCCCGATCCCACTGACTCCCGGAAAGGGATGCGGCCGCTCCCGCACCGCGGAACTTGGCCGGGAAAGTTGCAATCCCGCAAAAATAAACGTACTTTTGCAGGCGGTCAATTCCGCAAAAACGATATGCTCAGAGCAGGACGCACCCAGAAACTCACCGTAAGCCGTGTTTCGGAATACGGATTATACCTCACCGACGAGGAGCAGAACGAGGTTCTGCTGCCCAACCGTTATATCTCCCTCGCCGACAAACCCGGCGACGTAAAGGAGGTTTTCGTCTACCACGATTCGGAAGACCGCCTCGTGGCGACTACCGAAACGCCGCTGCTCCGGGCCGGGGAGGCGGGTTACCTGCGCGTGGTGGACAAGACCGTGCACGGGGCATTCCTCGACTGGGGACTGCATGGCAAAGACCTCTTCCTGCCCAACCGCAACCAGCAGGGCGGCATCCTCGCGGGACGGAGCTACATCGTATACCTCTATGAAGACAGCATCACGGGGCGCTGCGTGGCGACCACCAAGCTCAAGGGCTTCATCAACAACGACCTGATCACGGTGGAACCGCGCCAGGAGGTAGACCTGCTGGTCGCCTCGGAAAGCCCGATCGGTTACCGCGTGATCGTCAACAACCGCCATTGGGGCATGCTATACCGCAACCAGGTATTCCGCCCCGTAGCCATCGGCGACCGCATGAAGGGATACGTCCGCAAAATCACCGAGGACAACCGTATCGACGTGAGCCTCCAACAGGAAGGATATGCGCAGGTCAAGGATTCGGCAGAGGTTTTGCTGCAACTGGTGATCGACAACGGCGGGCACCTGCCGCTCAACGACGACAGTTCCCCGGAGGAGGTGAACCGCCTTACGGAAATGAGCAAAAAGGTCTTCAAACGCTCGCTGGGCGTGCTGATGAAACGCGGCGCGGTCGAAGTGGGCGAAGACGGGATAAAAGTTAAACGGCAATAATGGGTAAGATAAACACGGCGGAACGGGTTTCGCGCGAAATGTCCGACAATTTCGTCTTCCAGCGGTCGCTGCTGGCCTACCATGCCGCGGCGCAGCGCATCGGCGGCGACGTATTGGAGATCGGCACGGGAGCGGGTTACGGCATCGAGGTGGTGGCTCCCCATGCACGGAGTTTCATCACGGTAGACAAATTCGCCCCGGCAGCGGAGCTGGCACGGCATCCGCATGTCGAATTCCACCAGGCCGTAGTGCCGCCGCTGGCATTCGCAGCCAACAGTTTCGATTTCGTGATCTCGTTCCAGGTGATCGAGCATGTGAAGCAGGACATCGAGTTGGTGCGCGAAGTGAAACGGGTACTGAAACCGGGCGGCAAGTTCATCGTGACGACCCCCAATGCACCGATGTCGCTCACCCGCAACCCGTGGCACGTACGGGAATATACGGCAGAACAGCTGCAAATCCTGCTGGGGCATGAATTCCGGTCGGTCGAAACCCTCGGGGTCGCAGGCAACGGGAAAGTCATGGATTACTACGAGCAGAACCGCCGCAGCGTGGCACGCATCACGCGCTTCGACATCCTGGATCTCCAGCACCGCCTGCCCCGCCGCCTGCTCCAGCTACCCTACGACATCCTGAACCGGATCAACCGCCGGAAGCTGCTGAAAGCAAATACCGACCTCACCTCCTCGATCCGTATGGAGGATTACCGCATCTGCCCCGTGTCGGACGACTGTTTCGACCTGTTTTACGTGGCCGAAAAATAGCCGCAGAGCACCCTCGGATTACAATCGGTTTACTATAAAAAAGAGCAAGCAGCCCCGCATGGGGCTGCTTGCTCTTTTTAACGGCTCATCCGAGCGCTCGTCAAGTTTAATACTCCTCTTCGTTGAAGAAAGGAAAAATACCAGTTAAATAAGCTTCACAAGCACATTTTACAAAATTTGTGATGATTCTATGAATTTTATTTTTCTATAAATTTCTTTATTTTCTCTTTACAAGTTCAAAACTAGTCAAAAAAATCGAACAATCCCAGCAGATTACACCTTAATAGCGATACAATATTTATAGTTGTCTCAACTTTAAAACTAATATGCAATACCTTTATCACAACCGCAGGACATCATCTTTCAGAAATTTCGATCAGGTCAATTTTTATATTTATCCCCTTACGATAACTCAAGTTGCTAGACTAAACTCGGATGTGTTAAATTTAGATATATCATACGTTCTCGACAATTAATGGATGGTAATAGACCTTTGACCGGTCAAGCTTATTATTCTTTAGTGGACAACGTAAGAACCGAAATAAAAACAGCTCTGCAGAACATATATAAGGCTCATTTAAGGCGAAATGAACTTACCGAAGGAGAAAAACATGTATTAAACACAGCTATTCCTATTTTATTATCAGAGATCCAAGGTAAATTTTGCGGAAACTGTCGCTTTCCGCCATTCCCTCTTATCAGAACGAGATAAAAGAAGAAAGTTAAAGAGGCAACTTTTGAACAACGAAAATATCCACAAAGGCATATGATCATGCTTTAGAGCAAATTCCTATTAGATTCTCTTGTATTGCAGAATCGCTTCCAAGTAGAGCATTTACAAGGGCAATCCCTTTATTTCGACAAGGGACGAGTGTTAAAGATATTGATTTCGATATTATTATTTATGATACATATGACTATATTGCATAGGAACGATTGAGCCGATACGGTCATAATAAAGTAAAGCTCGCGCAGCCCAATCTGTTTTAGGAAGGTCGATATATGGATAGTATAATAGACTGGTCATTCTTGCTGAACGTATTTAGTTTTCATATCTGACTATACAAATATATCTAAAAAGCTTTTATCCAAAGATATTCTATTGTATTATATGACACCTATATTTTATAGCCTATCCAAAAGCTCATTCGGCAAATACCAGCATTATTCGCCGAATATTTTTCGGCATTTATTTTGTTATTTGCTGAATAAAAGATATTTTTGCTTCAAATAGAATATATCATGTATATCCACCAACTAAATAACTGGGCCAACTTCTCTTTTGCAAGTGAAAAGATCATAGCTCCTCTTGCCAAGGTTCGTCATTTGCAAGGAAAATTGATGGGAGAAATGGAGTCTCTCGGATTTTCATTGCGCGAGGAAGCCATGCTAACTACCCTAACGCTCGATGTCTTGAAGTCTTCGGAGATCGAAGGGGAGCAACTCGATCGAGATCAGGTACGTTCGTCCATAGCCCGCAGACTTGGGTTGGATGTTTCCGGGTTAGTAAGTTCAACACGAAATGTGGACGGAGTAGTAGAGATGATGCTGGATGCAACACAGAACTATTCACGCTCTCTAAATAACGAACGGTTGTTCGGTTGGCACGCAGCGTTGTTCCCGACAGGCTGGAGCGGAATGTATCGAATTGAAGTCGGCAAATATAGATCCGGTGACATGCAGGTGATATCCGGAGCGATGGGTAAGGAGAAAGTACACTATCAAGCACCAGGAGCAGAACGGGTAGCATCTGAAATGACGCATTTTCTAAACTGGCTGAATGGAGTTGAAGAGATAGACCCTGTAATCAAAGCCGCAATCGCACACTTCTGGTTTATTACCATCCACCCATTCGATGATGGTAATGGTCGGATTGCCCGAGCCATTACGGATATGTTGTTGGCTCGCAGTGATAATAGCACTCAGCGTTTTTACAGTATGTCCAACCAGATACTACTGGACAAGAAACACTATTACGACATCTTAGAGAAGACACAAAGAGGAAATAGCGATATAACAGAATGGGTGTTATGGTTCTTAGCCTGTTTGGAACAGGCATTACTTTCTACTGAGACCGTATTAAATTCTATTCTAGCCAAGGCTCGGTTCTGGGATACACACACTCAGACATCTTTGAACGATCGACAGCAAAAGATGCTCAATAAACTGCTTGACGGATTCGATGGTAAACTGACAACTTCAAAGTGGGCAAAGATCAACAAATGCTCACCAGACACCGCATTGTTAGACATTAAAGACCTAATAACAAAAGGCATTCTCCGGAAAACCAACGAAGGAGGACGAAGTACGAATTACGAACTTAGAGAATAGACAACATATGACATCGCCCCAAACCCTACTTTCCTGCTGGCACAAACTGGAGCATTTTACTCCCGCCGCACTTCCTACAACCAAAGATGTGAAAGAACTTACGGATATACTCCCGTGGGAGATACCCGTAAAGGCCAAAAGCACGAATAAAACAATCGTATATACGATTTATTTAGGCGTTTTCAAACTTACCAAGGCATTGGACTTTATCAATGTCTTCTTTAATGATAAGTCCGAGAAACCGAATAGCCTCTCCTCTTCTAACATCTATTTTGCAACAATAAAGTTGGATAACGAAGGCTTGTATATTGAAAACTCCTTGGGAATCTCAACCTTTACTTGGGCCCTAGGGCAATTGGAATCAGGGCAATTGGAATCAAATAACTGGTCACGTAATTTTCAATTCATGTATCAAAGCGTTATTGATACATTAACTGAAAATCAGAATGAAATAGAGGAAGATTATCTCAGTTATCTATCAGAGCCCCAAACTTATGACAATCTATATGCTATTCAATCAATTATAGCCAGAGTATTGGGATGGAGTGAGCAACCGTTAGCGGAGATATATGTAAAAACAGACGAGGTTTATAAGTCATTCAAAGATAAAGAGAATCAACCTACGGAATTATTAAATAGTTTCTTTATTTCGGACTTGGAGCGGTTAATCCATGCTTTTGACAATGGGGAAACGAATAATGCGATTCAAACATATGTTAATGGATGTCTAAACCGGACATTTCCACATAAAGATTTATCGAAACATATTGAGATATTGAAAGGTGCATTGCACCCTGATAATTATCCGGATGGATGTTGGCCATCGAAATACAAAGCCAGTTTAATGCAGCAGTTTGCAGTCAACATGGTTTGGAAGGAGTTGACGGACCGCAACAAGGAAGGGATATTCTCTGTGAACGGTCCTCCGGGAACAGGTAAAACCACATTGCTTCGCGATGTTATTGCCGCAATCTTAGTAAAACGAGCTAAAGTTCTCGCCGAATACAAAGAGCCGGCAGATGCCTTCCATAAAATCGGGCAGGTGGATATCAAAGAAGGGTTTACGCCCTTTATTTACAACCCAGACAAAAGAATCTGTGATTTCGGAGTCGTTGTAGCTTCGTCGAATAACGGAGCCGTCGAAAATATATCCAAGGAACTCCCTCTGAAAAAAGAGGTTGAGCCATATGCTGCACAGATCGGCTATTTCCGATCTACAGCCGAGAATTGCATGGATGAGAACTATTGGGGTGTCATTGCAGCTACTCTCGGAAATAGAAAAAATTGCACAGCTCTTTCTGATAGCATTTGGTTCAACAAGGAAACAGAACATACGTTAGCTAAATATCTCAAAAATCAGCCTGCAACAGGGGAGGATTGGAACAATGCGGTTAAAGAGTTCAATAAAAACCTGAAAGCAGTTACCAAAGAGAAAAAACGGCTCTCTCAAATTGTTGATGCTTATGAAGAGTACCCAAAAACACTACAACAAGTCACGGAGTTAGCATCATCTTATTCTGACATACAAGGTTATCTTGACTCTTTGCAGAAAAAAGGCGAAGAGCTCGAATCCCAGCGGCTCATTTACGAACAGTGCATTGCAAATGCATTGAGTAAACTGCAGACACTCCAACAAACGCGCCCAGGACTCTTCACTCGCTTGTTTTCAGCGAAAATACGAAATGCGTATAATCAAGCGCTTAATCAAACACTAAATGCATACAATCAAGCAGAAAATGATTTGCAGACGCATATTCAGATCGTAGCACATCATAAACTACAACTCGATAATGCTCATAAAAAATCAACGAAAATCGTCAATGATTACAAGAAGAGTAAAATAGCACTTGCAGCATTAGAAGCGTTATTGTCCGCTGCAAAAAATGAACTTGGGAATACATTTGCAGATTCTACATTCTGGGAGCAGATTGAGTCGAAAGAGTCACAGACTGCTTGCCCTTGGTATTCCCATGAATTAAAACAACTCCAGTCGCAGTTATTTGTCTCTGCAATGCGTGTAAATGAAACTTTTATATTGAGGGCAAATGCGACTTCTAACAGAATTAAGACTACACTGGACGGTTTCTTCCATTATATGAAAGAAGGTGCGACGCTCACACCAGAAGAAATCAATGCGATATGGCAAACGTTTTTACTTGTTATTCCTGTCGTTTCTACGACCTTTGCATCTGTCAGTCGTATGTTCTCCGATATGGAACGCGGCGTCATTCCATGGCTTTTTATCGATGAAGCCGGACAAGCTGTTCCTCAAGCTGCCACCGGAGCTATATGGCGAGCTCAACGGGTAGTAGCTGTCGGCGATCCGTTTCAAATTGAACCGGTTGTTACAATCCCGGAAACAATCACTAATCACATCGGTAAATACTTCGACATTGACAAAAGTCAATTAAACAGTTCTTTCTCGGTTCAATCAATGGCTGACCGGACAAATAAATATGGCTGGGTGTCCAATGAAACGTGGATCGGTTCTCCACTCCGGGTTCATCGGCGTTGTGTGGATCCAATGTTTACCATTGCCAACAAGATTGCATACGAGGGAATGATGTATAACGCCACAACTCCTCAAGAGCCTTCAATCCGCTTGACAACGCAATTTATACACGTCGAAGGGCGCGTATCCGGCAAGCATTATGTGCCCGAACAAGGCAAACTAGTATTAGATTTACTACTGGATGAAATTGCAGAAACCCATAAACTACCGGATATCTTCGTGATATCTCCATTTACTGAGATTGATACTGTTCCCAAAAGTGTGTCTGGAGAAGGATAAATAAAAAAGTCTACAGAT
>OLYA01000427.1_pt1 | contig 23671 bp, 18 predicted proteins | sample 1674361 | NCBI WGS metagenome assembly OLYA01 (sample SAMEA103958165, study PRJEB25191) | human gut metagenome | biome: human-associated habitat [ENVO:00009003]; feature: intestine environment [ENVO:2100002]; material: feces | place: Germany | collected 2013/2015
AAGCCCATCAGGGTGGTAAAGGCAATGATGGCAAAGGTGCCGGTGCCCGGGCCCACGATGCCGTCGTACAGGCCGATGCCCAAGCCGATGCCCAGCGCCAGCAGGATCTTTTTCAGGTTCAGGGTTCCGTCGTCCCGGTTCTGGTCCGGCAGGTCGCGCTGCCACAAAATGACCACCGCCGCCACTGGCAGGATGAGGAACATCATGGTGCGCAGCAGCTCATCGCTGAGCAACAGCACGATATGCGCCCCCAGTGCACTGCCCGCAAAGCTGCCAATGGCTGCAAGGATGCCCACCTTCAGGTTCATTGCACCGTTTTTGAAAAAGTTGGCTGTGGCAAAAGTGGTGCCGCAGGCGGCGCTGAATTTGTTGGTAGCATAGGTGTAGTGGGGCGGCAGCCCGGCAAACAGATAGGCCGGCAGGCTGATAAGACCGCCGCCTCCGGCTGCCGAATCCACAAAGCCTGCAAAGCCCGTCATCAGAATGAGAAACGCCATCATCCATGGCGAGAGCGTGATCCCCATTGTTATAATTCCTTTTATTTTTCCAATTTTGTTCTTTGGGAGAACGTGCGTCTCAGGACAGGGACAGTCGGCCCTCACAGGCCAGCACCTGATCCAGGATCATCCGCGAGACGCGGGCACCGTACACCATGGCGGGATGTTCATTGTACTCGATGATATCGTGAAACTCCTTGTTCATCAGCACGATGACATACTCGCCGTAGGGGGTGTGGACGATGCCGCCGTCGTTGCGGCAGGCGTTCATGCTGCCGCTCTTGCTGGCCACCCAGATCAGCTCCGGCGCGCCGGTCTCCTCGCAGTCGAGGTAATACTGCGGGAAGTCGTGGGTCAGCATGGTGTTGTAGTGCTGCTGGCGCAGGATGACAAGCATCTCGGCACTGGCTTCCCGGCTGACCAGCTCCCCTTTTGCAATGCGGGCGAACAGCGCCGCGTAGTCGCGCGGCGTGGTGGTGCCAAGCTGGCGGTAGCGGTCAAAGTGGAGTGGATTGCGCAGCACAGTATGCGCAAAGCCCAGCTCCCGGATGCAGGCGTTGATGATATCCAGTCCCAGATAGTCGATGATCATATTGGTGGCGATGTTGTCCGAGCAAATGATCATCATGGTGGCGGTGTCCTTCACCTTGAGCTTTGCGCCCACGCCCAGCGCGCGCAGCATACCGCTGCCGTCCACGAACTGGCTCTGCTCATAGGTGATCTCTTCGGCAAGGTCTGCTTTGCCGCGCTGCGCCTGCAAATACAATGCAGCGAGAATGAACGCCTTGATGGTGGATGCCGTCTCAAATTCTTCGTCCGCGCCCACCTCCACGGTATGGCCCTGCAGGTCGTCCACGAACACGCTCATTTTGCCCTGATAGCAGTACAGCTCCGCAGCAATGCGCTTTTCCAGCGTCATGTTTTTATCCATATCGGCATATTCTCCGTTGTTATTACAGGTTTTCCTCAAAAAAGCGCATGGCATTGCGGTAGTAGATGCCTTCCACCTCGTCCTCAGTAAAACCCTCTTTGCGCAGGGCATCCGCCAGCAGCGGCAGGAAGGCAGCATTTTCCAGCTGGTGGGGGCCATCGATGCCATCAAAATCGCTGCCAAGGGCAATCATCTGCGCACCGCCTACCTGCTTATAGTGGGCCGCATGCTTTGCGATCAGCTCCACCGTGCTGCGGCAGTTTTCCGGGTGGGTGGGGTCGGCGTCCAGAAAGGGCGCATAGTAGTTCAGGCCCGCAATGCCGCCGCGCTCCGAAAGGGCGCGGATCATCTCATCGGTCAGGTTGCGGGTGTGGGGTGCCAGTGCACGGCAGTTGGAGTGGCTGGCCGCAAAAGGCCGGGTGCCGTGCTCCACGATATCCCAGAAGCCCTTGTCCGAAAGGTGGCTCACATCCACGATCATGTGCATCCGTTCCATCTCGGCCAGAAATTCAAAGCCCTTCCCGGTCAGGCCCTTTTCAGTCTGGGGCACCAGCACCCCGCCGGGGTTCCGCTGCGGGCTTGCCAGCTCGTTTTCGTGGTTCCATGTCAGGGTCATCATGCGCACGCCCAGCTCATACATCCGGCGCAGCACCCCCACGCTGCCCTTACAGCAGGCGCCTTCCTCGATGGTGAGCATCCCGCTGATCTTTCCCGCCGCAGCATTCCGGCGGATGTCCGCCGCCGTGTACACCGGGGCAATGGCGTCCGGGTATGCCGCCATGATGCGCTTGAACTGGTCGATCTCTTCCAGCGCTGTCACCAGCGGGTCCGCTCCGGGCGTTTTGTCACCCAGATTGACGAATGCTGCAAAGCACTGCAGCAGATAGTCGCCTTTCTGTAATTTTTCAAGGTCGATATGCAGATCGTTCTGCGCGAAGCTCTTAGGCCGGCCCGCATGTTCGGCTTTGCGCAGCTCGCTGAGGGTATCGCAGTGCAGATCCCAGACTTTCATGATGTTTTCTCCTCTTTATTCCTCTTGCAGCAGCTGCAGCAATTCCTCTGGTTTCATGGACAGGATCGCTCCGTCTGCCGAGCCGGTGACTGTCTCGGCAAGGTCCTGCTTTGCCTGCTGCAGCTCCACGATCTTTTCTTCAATGGTGTCCTGCGCAATGAGCTTGTACACCTGCACCGGATTGCGCTGGCCGATGCGGTAAGCGCGGTCGGTGGCCTGATTCTGCGCGGCCACGTTCCACCACGGGTCGTAGTGGATGACGATATCTGCCGCCGTCAGGTTCAGGCCGGTGCCGCCCGCCCGCAGCGAGATGAGGAACACGTCCGCTTCGCCGCTGTTGAACCGGCGCACAAGCTCTGCACGCACCGGCTTTGGGGTGGAGCCCTGCAGGGTAAAGTGGCTCACGCCCGCTTCGTCCAGCCGTTTTGCCAGCAGTTCCAGCATGGAGGTGAACTGGCTGAACAGCAGGATGCGGTGTCCGCCCTCCACAGCAGCCGTCACCAGCTCCATGCAGGCATCCAGCTTGGCACTGCCGCCGTCCCAGTTGTCTGCCACAAGGCGCGGGTCGCAGCAGATCTCCCGCAGGCGCATGAGCACTGCGAACACCGCCATTTTATCCTCCGGCTTTGCAGCGCGCAGCTTTTCCCGCGCGTCCACCACAGCGGCAAGGTAGAGCTTGCGTTGCTGCTCGTCCAGCTCGATGCGGTGGAGATTCTCGGTCTTGGGGGGCAGCTCTTTGAGCACCTCGGACTTCATGCGCCGCAGGATGAACGGCCCGGTGAGCTGGTTCAAACGGCGCAGTGCGTCTTTGTCGTCCTCCTGCACGATAGGCTTTTCAAACCGGGCGCAGAAGGTCTTGTAGGGGGGCAGATACCCCGGCATCAGGAAGGAGAAGATGCTCCACAATTCGCCCAAGCGGTTCTCCACCGGGGTGCCGGTAAGGGCAAACCGCACTTTGCTGTTCACCCCGCACACCGCCTTGTACTTTTGGGTAGTGTGGTTCTTGATGGCCTGCGCTTCGTCCAGAATGCAGGCGTAGAATTGCTGCCCGCTGTAAAGCTCCTCGTCCCGGCGCATCAGGTCATAGCTGGTCACCACAAGGTCGGCTTCCGCCCACTGCTTTGCCAGCTCTGCCCGGTGAGCAGCGTCGCCGTCCACAGCCACGCAGGAAAGCTGCGGCGTGAACTTCTGGCATTCCTCCTGCCAGTTGAGCACCAGCGATGCCGGGCAGACGATGAGGCTGGGCAGGCGCTGGCCGCTTTCCTTCATGGCCAGCAGGTAGCTGAGCACCTGCACGGTCTTGCCAAGGCCCATATCGTCGGCCAGAATGCCGCCCATGCCGTAGCCGTCCAGCGTGCGCAGCCAGCGGTAGCCATCCCGCTGGTACTTGCGCAGCACATTGTGCAGGCTTTCCGGCGGAGTATACTCGCTGTCCTTCACGGCGTGAAAGCTGCGGCTGATGCGGCGGAACGCATCGTCGCGGTTGAAACGCAGGCCGTTCTGGCCCGAGAGCGCCCAGTCGAGACTGGGTGCACGGTAGAGCGGCAGCTCGGCGTGGCCGCTCTTGAGCTTGGCCCCGGAAAGTTCCAGTGTATCGTTCAGTTCGTCCAGCCCTTCCAGACTGTCGTCCAGCCGCAGCAGACGGCCGTCCCGCAGGCGGTGGTAGCGCTTTTTCTGGTGCAGGGAACGCAGCAGGTCTTTCAGCTCTGCCACCGGGAACTCGCCGGTATCCACTTCCAGATCCAGCACACTGCCGTGCACCGAAACGCCCACCGTGATGCGGGGCGGCGCGGCCTGCAGGCTGCGGAAGGCATCCGTCAGGTATACTTCACCCTCGGCCAGCAGGGCCGGCACGCCCTCCTCCAACATGCGGTAGATCTCGTCCTCGTCAGCGGTGCCGTACACTTCCTCTCTGCCGCCCACACCGGGCTGCAGATAAGAGGCCAGCAGCCGCTTTGCCCGGCTCTCGGCGCGCACATCCCGCAAAAGCCCTGCCGGAGACGGCACGAACGGCGTGACCTTATCCTCCCCGTACAAAAACTCCGCGTGTGCTTCGATGCGGAAGCTGTCCGGTGCGTCCAGATAGAACTGCACCACCGGTTCCAGCGGGATCTGGTTCAGCAGCAGACGTTCCGGGTCCACGATGTTCAGCTTGCTGCCCAGCTCCGGCAGCACATAGCTGCAAAAGGCCGTGGCATCTGCGCTGGTAAAGAACAGGCTTTTGCCGCCCAGCGCCTGCAATGCGGGCAGGATGCGGGTGCACCCGGGCCGCTGCAGCCGCCAGAGCGTATCCTCGCTGAACAGGTAATCATAGTCAAGGCCCTGCACAGCGGAAAGTGCGGGTTCGCCTTCCACCTGCACACCGCCGCGGCGGCGCTCCACGGTCATGGTGATGACGGGCAGACCTTCCCGCAGCTCGTACCCGCCCAAAAAACCGGTATGCTCGTACAGCTGCACAAGGTCATCAAAGATCTCGCCGGTCAGGATCATGCCTCCCGCCGGGCCTTGTTCGGCCCCGCCGTACACCCGCACGGCGGCTTTATCCATGCTCTGCCTTGCGTTCACCTGACGGCGCAGCAGCTGCAAAAGCGCACGGGACTCTTCATCAAAGGCATCCCACCGGTGCACAAAAGCCAGTGCCTTGCCGTAGCTGACGCTTTTGCCCATCTCGACGGCTTCCATCAGGTTCGGGATGCTTTTTACCACATACTGCCGCCCGCCGTCCGAGATGCGCAGCCGCAGCCATGGCTGTGCGCCGGGCACGAGGGTCAGCTCCGGTTCCAGATGGGCAAAGCCGGTGCGCTGGGCGGTCTCGTCCACACCAAGGTTTTCAAGGGCTGCTTCCTTGTAGGTATCCAGCAGCCTGCGGGCCTCGTGATCCGACACCGGCGTTTCGCCGTGCCACTTTTTGCCAAACAGCATTTCCAGCCCGGAGGCATAGCTGTCCCGCCGGGCCGGTTCCGGGGCAAGGCCCGCCGCGCCGCGCACAACACCGGGAATCGCATCCGGCTTTGCCGCCGGTGCAGGGGCATTCTTTTCGGCATCGTCCAGCAGCAATGCGCCGATATGCTTGCAGTAGGTGCCCTCGCCGTTCTGGTTATACGGGCAGCTGCAGGACGCACTGACAAAGCTGCCGTTTTCCCGCAGCCATGCCTGCGTATAGTAATAGCTGCCGCCGCTGCCCTGTACCATGGCCGAAATATGCCGCACGCCATCGGCGTTCACGGTGCAGGTGCTCTGCTGGATGCGCTTGCGGTATTTCTTGGCCCGCTCAAAAATGTTATCGCCCAAAAGCGTGCGGATCTCGTCTGCATCCATGGCTGTTTCCTCCCGGTTTGGCTGTAAAACCTTCTTATCTTATAAGAATACCGCACCCGCACCCCGGATGCAAGAGGGATCTGCCGCCCAATTTCCATACAAAAAAATCCCGCTCCTTTTCAGGAACGGGATCATTTTACGATCTTGAAATGCTGCGGGGATCACTTGACAGTCTTGCCAAGCTCAGCATCCGTCTCAATGGCGCGCTCACGGATCTTTTCCAGCGTCTGCTCACTGAGGATATGCTCTGCCTTGCAGGCATCTTCGGCGGCGGTCTTTTCGTCCACGCCCAGCTGCATAAAGAAGTGGGTCAGCAGACGGTGACGGCTATAAATGCGCTCTGCGATCTCGCGGCCCGGTGCCAGCAGGGTCAGGTTGCCCTCGCCGTCCACCGCGATATAGCCGTTCTCGCGCAGCTTTTTCATGGCAATGCTGACGCTGGCTTTGGTAAAGCCCAGCTCATTGACCACATCGATGGAGCGCACACGGCCCATCCGCTGGGTGAGCATAAGGATCGTTTCAAGATAATCTTCTGCGGATTGGTGGATCTGCATGGTATGTTTGCCTCCTGTCTGTGCCGGGATGCAAAGCACCACGGTTTCATATAGTACAAGATATCACACTTTTTGCCGATGTGCAAGCAATTCGCGGAAGTTTGTTAAAACAAACTAAATTTATCCTGCGCAAAGCTGCTGTTTTGCCGGTTTTTAGTCGGCCGCGTTTTGTGCAAAGGCGATAAATTATTTTGCTTCCAGATATGCCGCCGGGCCGGACTGGTACAGGTCGCCGCCGTGGGCATCCAGGATCACCGTCAGCGGCATATCTTTCACAGTCAGGCGGCGCACGGCTTCACAGCCAAGGTCCGGCCATGCGATCACTTCCAGCGTCTGCACGCTTTTTGCCATCAGGGCACCGGCCCCGCCCAGAGCGGCCAGATACACCGCGCCGTTGCGCACCACAGCCGCCTTTACGGCGTCGTCACGCTTGCCCTTGCCGATCATGATCTTATTGCCAAGGTCCAGCAGGCGCGGGCTCATGGCATCCATGCGGCCGCTGGTGGTGGGTCCCGCCGAGCCGATCACCTGGCCCGGGCGTTCCGGCGTGGGGCCAACGTAGTAGATGGCGCTGCCGGTCAGATCAAAGGGCAGCGGTTCGCCTTTTTCCAGCGCTTCAATCATCCGCCTGTGGGCCTGATCCCGGGCGGTGTACACCACACCGGAAAGCAGCACGGTGTCGCCCGCCTTGAGCGGGGCAAGGTCCTCGGCCGTGCAGGGAGTCGTCAGTCTGTATTCCATCTTTGCCCCTCCTTACAGTTCCGCGCTTGCACGGCGGGTCACATGGCAGGAAATATTCACCGCCGCAGGCAGACCCGCCACATGGGTAGGCATCTGCTCAATGGCAAGGCCCAGACAGGTGGTCCTGCCGCCAAAGCCCTGCGGGCCGATGCCCAGCTCGTTGATGGCGGCAAGCAGCTCCTGCTCCAGCTGTGCGTAATAGGGGTCCGGGTTCGGCACATCCAGCGGACGCAGCAGGGCCTTCTTTGCCAGATACGCCACCTTGTCAAAGCTGCCGCCCACGCCGATGCCCAGCACAATGGGCGGGCAGGGGTTGGAGCCTGCCAGCTTCACCGTGTCCAGCACGAACTTTTTGAAGCCCTCCACACCGTCGGCGGGCTTGAGCATTTTGATCTGGCTCATGTTCTCGCTGCCAAAGCCCTTGGGTGCCACCGTGATGCGGCAGCCCTCGCCGTCCGCCAGATGCACTGTGATGGCCGCCGGGGTGTTGTCGCCGGTATTGCCCCGGCGCAAAGGGTCTGCCACGATGCTTTTGCGCAGGTAGCCGTCGGTGTAACCCCGGCGCACGCCCTCATGGATGGCAGCTTCAAAGCTGCCGTCAATGTGCACATCGGTGCCAAGCTCCACAAACACGCAGGCCATGCCGGTATCCTGACAGATGGGCAGGTTTTCTTCTTTTGCGGCGGAAAGGTTCGACCACAAAAGGTCGAGAGTGCTCTTTGCCAGCGGCCACGGCTCTTCCTGCCGGGCCTTGTCCAGCGCCGCCTGCACGTCCTGCGGCAGGCGGGTGTTGGCTTCGATGCACAGCCGTGCAACGGTATCCGTGATCTCCTGTGCGGAAATGGTTCTCATAAACGCTTCCTCCGCTTACAGACGGGCAACGCCGGTCTCGCGGGCAGCCTTTGCCACGGCATTTGCCACAGCTTCGGCCACGCGGGGGTCGAACGCGCCGGGGATGATGTTCTCCTCGCTGCGATCGGCATCGGTGATGAGGTCGGCGATGGCGTAGGCTGCAGCCAGCTTCATCTCATTGTTGATGTCACGGGCGCGGACGCTCAGTGCGCCCTTGAACAGGCCGGGGAAGCACAGCACGTTGTTCACCTGATTGGGGAAGTCGCTGCGGCCGGTGGCCATCACCCGCACGCCGCCGGCCTTGGCCTCGTCCGGCATGATCTCCGGGGTGGGGTTGGCCATGGCAAAAACGATGGCATCCTTGTTCATGGTCCTGCACAGCTCAGTGGTCAGGATGCCGGGCTTGGAAACGCCGATGAACACGTCGGCACCTTCCAGTGCTTCCTTCAGGCCGCCCTTGACCTGACGGGGATTGGTCACCTCACCCAGCCAGTTCTTGTGGGCTTCGGCGCTGTTGCAGCCCTTGTACAGGGTGCCGAACTGGTCCACTGCAATGATGTCCTTTGCACCGGCGGTCATGAGCATCTTGATGATGGCAGTGCCGGCAGCGCCGGGGCCGTTCAGCACGATGTGCACATCTTCCATCTTCTTGCCCACCACACGCAGGGCGTTGATGAGGGCAGCAGTAACAACGATAGCAGTGCCGTGCTGGTCATCGTGAAACACAGGGATGTCCAGCTCACGCTCCAGCGTTTCTTCGATCTCAAAGCACTCGGGGCTCTTGATATCCTCCAGATTGATGCCGCCAAAGGTGGGCGCAATGGCCTTGCAGGCAGCAATGACGCTGGCAGCGTCGTGGGCATCGATGCAGATGGGGAAGGCATCCACGCCGCCGAACTCCTTGAACAGCACCGCCTTGCCCTCCATGACCGGCAGACCGGCTTCCGGGCCGATATCGCCCAAGCCCAGCACGGCGGTGCCGTTGGAAACGACAGCCACCATGTTGCCCTTGAAGGTGTACTTATACACGTCGTCGGGGTTTTCCTTGATCTTGCGGCAGGGTTCGGCCACGCCGGGAGTGTAGGCGGTGGACAGGTCATCGCGGGTGGCGACCTCCACCTTGCTTACGATGCCCACCTTGCCCTTGTGGGTCTCGTGCATTTCCAGAGCAGCTTTATTGTAATCCATTTGAATTTCCTCCAATATCTTACCGTCCTCGCCCTCTCCATTGCACAGCGATGACGGAAGGAGGAACTCCTCCAGTCTCGCATACGCTCGACAGCCCCCTCAGGGAGGGGCCTTATGTTCCCGGGAAGGCTCACTTATTTTTATTGTAACAGAACCGCCCGCCCATTTCCACCGGTTTTGGTCACTTTTGCGCCTGTAGACGGGCAAAAGTGATACAAACCCGCCGCAGGATTTGTGGAAATTTTGCAAAGAACTTTCCTTTTGCCGTCAGAACGTATATAATAAATGGGTATCTGTTCTGCCTGTACCGGTCTTTTGCTGTGCATCAGGCCGATTTTTATGGAGGTATTTCTTTTGAAAAACAACACCAAAAAACTCCTGTGCATCCTGCTGGCCATCGCCGCAGCGGTGTGCGTCATTTTTGCCTGTTTCATGCTGACAAAGCACAAGCAGACCGACAGCGCTTCTTCAGCTGCCGCATCCGTCTCGCAGTTTGGCTCTGTTGCCGACTTCGACTACGAGGCCTTTGATTACAGCGATGGTCTGGACGAAAACGGCTATTGGAGCGGCATCAAAGCGCTGGACTATGTGACCCTGCCGGAGGACTTCGGCTCCATTGCCCTGAAGGAGAACGACCTGACCCCCACCGAAGATGAACTGCAGCAGCAGGTGGACAACCTGCTGAACCAGTACACCTCTTCCCAGCCCGTTACCGGCCGTTCCGCCCAGAGCGGAGATGTTGCCAACATTGATTACACCGGCACCGTGGACGGCGTGGCCTTTACCGGCGGCACTGCCACCGGCTACGACCTGACCCTTGGCAGCGGTTCCTTTATCGATGGCTTTGAGGATCAGATCATCGGGCACAATGTGGGCGATACCTTTGATGTGACCGTCACCTTCCCGGACGGCTACGGCGATTCCACCGATGCCGAGGGCAACACGATCACCCTCAGCGGCAAGGAAGCCGTGTTCAGCGTGACCCTGAACTCCATTTCCGAAAGCGTGACCCCCGAGCTGACCGACGAGTGGGTGGACTCCAACTTTGGCACCAGCGATGATCTGCACACCGCCGACCAGTTGCGCAGCTACCTTAACGATGCGCTGTATGCCACCAACTACGAGAACGCCATCGTGGACTACCTGATGTCGAACTCCACCTTCAAGGAGCTGCCCAGCGAGATCACCAGCTATTACATCCGCATGTTCCTGAACTACTACAACCAGTACGCCACCGCCTACGGCATGGATCTGAATGCTTTTGCCCAGACGCAGGGCTACACCGATGCCGATGCCATGCTGGCCGCATCCGACGCTTACTTTGAGCATCTGGCAAAGCAGGACCTGATCCTTCAGGCCGTGGCCGAAACCAAGAGCCTTGCTCCCACGCAGGAAGAGCTGGACGACGCCAACAGCACCTATGCCGACACCTACGGTGAGAACCGTGCGCACCTGAACGCCCTGCAGTCCTGTGTGCTGGACTGGCTGGAAGAGAATTCCACCGTAGCGTAAAAATACAAGAACCATTTAGAATGCCCTCCGCTTTGCTCTGGGCATATTCAGAGGATAATTTATCTTTAATTTGCAGCTCCGAAAAGCCTGCGGGCTTTTCGGAGCTGCTTTTTCACAGGAAGGGCCGGAGCTTTCAGATGCTGTTTTTCTTTGCGGCCCCTTCTGTGAAAAATGCAATACCGGACAGACCGCAGTCTGTCCGGTATTGCTCTAATAAAAATTAGTATTTCCGCTATTTATGCCCAGAGTGAAGCGGAGGGCATTTCAGATCGTTATGCTTTTTCTTTCTTCCCGCCGTTCAGCTTCCAGAGCAGCCATGCATAGAAGTAATTCATCAGCAGGATGGCGATGCACCACAGCACCGACGCCTGCACGCTCTGGTCATACACCTTCATGAAGGGATATGGTCCATCTACCACGCGCTGGATGTTCAACCACAAAATGATGCCGCCGTACAGCACCGTGGGCAGCAGCGCCCACTTGACCGTACTGCGGGGCAGGCGCGGTGAGCGCTCCAGCAGCACAAAGGAGAAGATAGCCGCCAGCGGGTTGAGCAGGTGATGGTACAGCATGGAGCTGGTGCACAGCATGATGTACCAGCCGTTTCCGTCCTCATACATGGGGCCCAGCACGAACACCACCGTGAGAAAGGTCATGGTCAGGCAGCAGGTGGCGATATACTTGAGGGTGTGCAGCCAGCGCGGCAGTTCCCTGCCGGTAAAGATGCACACCAGCTGGCCCACCGCCACCATGGCGCAGATGCAGGCCGAAAGGATGTTGGAATCCTCCGTGTAGAAAATGAACATCTGCTCTTTGCCCCAATCCCAGCTCATGGGCAGAGCAATGGGCTCCGCCCAGACGATGAACAGGTTCAGCACGATGGAGAGCAGGCGGCGCACTGTATCAGCAAATTTTTTCATGATATTTTCCTGATAGCAAAACCCTCTCCGTCAGTGCTGACGCATTGACGGAGAGGGTTCTTTTTATTTTGCGGTGTTGATGAAGCTGCGGTTGTCCCACAGGTATTTGATGCCGGAAATGGCCGTCACGGCAGCCACCAGCCAGCACAGCACCACCGAGGCTCCCACAACCATGACCGTGGCATCCCAGGACACATTCGCCGCAATCGCCATGCCAAAGAAGTAGAAGATGATGCTCAGCATCTGCAGTACGGTCTTCACCTTGCCCCACATGTTGGCGGCGATCACCTTGCCGTCCTTGGCACCGGCGGCCACCATGCGCAGGCCGGACACGGCAAACTCGCGGGCCAGAATGATGCACAGCACCACCGGGCTGCACACGCCGTCCCGCATCATGTAGATGAAGGCCACGGTGGTCAGCAGTTTGTCGGCCAGCGGGTCGGCAAACTTGCCGAAATCGGTCACCATGTTCCACTTGCGGGCCAGATGGCCGTCCAGAAAATCAGTAAAGCTGGCGGCAGCAAAGACGATGCCTGCGATCAGGTAATACGTCGGCTGGAAGGAGCCATCCGCGATGCCGTTCAGGCTGGTGAGAGACACAAAGACCATGAACACCGGCACCAGCAGGATGCGGGTCAAAGTGAGTTTATTGGGCAGATTCATACAGATTCCTCCAATTTGTTATTTTGCAACAGTACCATACAGATCGTAAAGGTCGCTGTCGTCCACCAGAACATCGTAGAACTGGCCGGGGTACAGCGGTTCCTCGCTGGAAACGCACACATTGCCGTCCACCTCAGGAGCATCGCCGGTGGTGCGGCACAGATACAGGCCGCTCTCCTCGTCGATGCCGTCGCAAAGCACATGCACGGTCTGGCCCACCTTTTCGGCCTGCTTCTGGGCCATGATGCCGGTCTGGATCTGCATCACCAGTTCGGCGCGCTTGTCCTTGACTTCCTGCTCGATCTGGCCGTCCATTTTGGCAGCAACGGTGTTCTCCTCGGCAGAGTAGGCAAAGCAGCCCAGACGATCAAATTTTACTTCCTTGACAAAATTGCACAGATCCTCGAACTGCTCCTCGGTCTCGCCGGGGAAGCCTGCGATCAGCGTGGTGCGCAGGGTGATGCCGGGGATCTCGCGGCGCAGCTTGCCGATCACCTCCAGCAGCTCAGCGCGGTTGGAGCGGCGGTTCATATTCTTGAGGATGGTGTCATTGCAGTGCTGGATGGGCAGATCGAGGTAGGGCACCACCTTCTCATTGCGCTTCATGGCGGCAATGAACTCATCCGTGATGCGCTCCGGGTAAGCGTACATAATGCGGATCCACTCGAGGCCCGGCACCTTGTTCAGCTTATCCAGCAGCTCGCAGATGCTGCCGGGCTTGCCCCAGTCCTCGCCGTAAGCGGTGGGGTCCTGTGCGACCACGATCAGCTCTTTCACACCCTCACCGGCCAGCCAGCGGGCTTCGGCCACGCAGTCGGCCATATCGCGGCTGTGCAGCGGGCCGCGGATGCCGGGGATGGCGCAGTAGTGGCAGCGGTTGTTGCAGCCCTCGGCGATCTTTAAGTACGCATAGTGGGCAGGCGTGCCGATGACACGCTTGCCGCCCAGCGGAAAGTCCTTTTTGGCACCGTAGCTTTCCAGATGGTCCTCACCATGGAACAGGCGGGCCACGATGGTGTCGATGGCCTTGTTGGAGGCACAGCCCACCACCGCGTCCACCTCGGGGATCTCTTCCTCGATCTGGCTGCGGTAGCGCTCGGCAAGACAGCCGGTGACGATGACCTTCAGCTCCGGGTTCTGCTGCTTGTAGGAGCAGGCTTCCAGAATGTTTTCAATGGCTTCGGTCTTGGCGCTCTCGATGAAGCCGCAGGTGTTCACAAGGATCACATCTGCTTCGGCCAGATCGGCCACGGTCTCGTGGCCGGCAGACAGCAGAATGTGCACCATCACATCCAGATCGACCTGATTCTTGGGGCAGCCAAGGGAAATACATGCAATTTTCATAGGGGATGATACTCTCTTTCTCTTTTGAGGGGTGCTTTTTATTCTTCTTCCGCTCTTTTTATCGCTTCTTTTATGACCGAATACGCAAAGCCGCGGCGCTGCAGGGCAGCCACCACAAGGTCGCGGCGGCCATCGGCCAGCTTTTTCATGTAGCGGCTGCGCACCAGAGCGGCGGCAGCTTCCAGCTCCGGGCTTTCGCCGTCTGCGTCCGGGGCATAGACGTTTTCCAGCGCCTGCTCGATCTGTGCGCCGGAAAGGCCCTTCTGCCGCAGATTCTGGGCCGCCGCACGGCGGCTCTTGCGGGCGGCAAGCAGGCTGTGTGCCCGGGCTTCGGCATAGCGGTCATCGTTTACGTAATCCAGCTCCACCATCTCAGCCACAGCAGCCGCTGCAGCCTGCTCGGTAAAGCCATAGCACAGCCGTTCATACAGCTGTGCCGAGGACATCTCACGCGAGGCCAGCGCATCCAGTGCGCGGGCGCGGGCCTTGGCCGGGTCGGCGCACTTTTCTTCTTCCGGCTTCGGGCGGCGGCGTTTATAAAAGGACATTTAGTCCTCCACCATGATATCCAGTTCGCTCTCGCTGCTGCGGGCAGGAGCCTTGACCACCGGCTCCTTGGCATCTGCAGCCTTGGCGGGTTCTTCGGCCTTGGCCACAGCGCCCTTGCCAGCCGGGCGGCGGGAAGCGTACAGCTTGTCGGCATTGGCGCGGATCTGGCCCTCGATGTCGTTTGCGATCTCGGGATTGTCCTTCAGGAACTGCTTTGCGTTGTCGCGGCCCTGACCCAGACGGACATCGCCATAGTTGAACCATGCGCCGCTCTTCTGCACGATGCCCAGCTTCACGCCCACATCAATGAGTTCGCTCATCTTGGAAATGCCCTCGCCGAACATGATATCGAACTCTGCCTCACGGAACGGAGGTGCCACCTTATTCTTGACGATCTTGGCGCGGGTGTGGTTGCCGATGAACTGGCCGGAAGAGTCCTTCAGGCCCTCCACGCGGCGGATGTCGATGCGCACCGAGGCGTAATATTTCAGGGCGCGGCCGCCGGTGGTGACCTCCGGGTTGCCGTACATCACGCCCACTTTTTCACGCAGCTGGTTGATGAAGACGCAGACCGTGTTGGTCTTGCCGATGACCGAAGTCAGCTTGCGCATGGCCTGACTCATCAGGCGGGCCTGCAGGCCCACATGGCTGTCGCCCATTTCGCCCTCGATCTCAGCCCTCGGCACCATGGCGGCAACCGAGTCCACCACGATGGCATCGATGGCACCGGAGCGCACCAGTGCTTCGCAGATCTCCATGGCCTGCTCGCCGGTGTCCGGCTGGCTGACCAGCAGATTGTTGATGTCCACGCCCAGCGCTTCGGCATAGGTGGGGTCCAGTGCGTGCTCCACGTCAATGAAGGCCACTTCGCCGCCCTGCTTCTGGGCTTCGGCCAGAATGTGCAGAGCCAGCGTGGTCTTACCGCTGGATTCCGGGCCGTACACCTCAATGATGCGGCCGCGGGGCACACCGCCCACGCCCAGAGCCAGATCCAGACCCAGACTGCCGGTGGAAATGGCATCCACCTGCATGGAGGCGTTATCACCCAGCTTCATCACGGCACCCTTGCCGAACTGCTTTTCGATCTGGGCCAGCGCAGTGGCCAGCGCATCCTTTTTGGCCTCCGGCTCGGTCTTTTTGGTCGCCGGGGCAACGGTGTTGTTGTTCTGATTTTTTGCCATAGCGTGCTGCTCCTTTTCTTCCTGCTGCCCGCCGTGCGCGGGCTGTCCGTATACTTTCCAGTATAGTATACCACAAAATCAAAATATTACAACAAGAAGTTGTTTCTATTTTCACTTTTATTTTTCGGGTCTGTGGGCGATCATGCACCGGTCATTGCCGCCAAAATCCTTGCGGCACTCAATGTCTGCCCAGCCGTTTGCAGCCAGCAGTGCCGCCACAGCCTGCCGCTGCTGCCAGCCGATCTCCAGCACCAGCGCTCCGCCGGGCCGCAGTGCATTCTGGTAATGCTCTGCAAGGGCACGGTAAAACACAAGGCCGTCCTCCCCCGCTTCCAGCGCCATGGCCGGTTCCTGTGCCACCTCCGGCTGCAGGTGCCGCATTTCCTCGGCGGTGAGGTAGGGCGGGTTGGATACGATCAGATCAAGCTGCCCTTCCGGCAGGCCCTGCCAGTATGTGAACAGGTCGCCCTCCACAGGCTGCACCGCATAGGCTGGCTTTGCCTTTGCGCGCAGAGCGTTCAGCGCCGGCCCCCAGTCAAAGGCCGGGGCATCTGCCTGCTCAAACGCGGTAGGCTCCAGCAAGTCCTCCGTCTGCCCGCCCTGCCCTTTCAGGGCGCAGCGGCAGTTCTTTTCCAGATAAACAAAGGCTTCCGGGCTTTTTTCCACGCAGGTCACCTGCGCCGCTGGGCAGAAGCGCTTGACGCCCAGCCCCAGACAGCCGGTCCCCGCGCAGAGATCCAGCACCCGGGGCACTGCAATGCCCGTCAGGGTATTGGCAGCCGCTTCCGCTACCACCTCAGTGTCTGCCCGGGGGCAGAGCACACCGGGGCCAACGGCAAGGTCAAAATCCAGAAAGCTCCAGATCCCGCACAGGTATTGCAGCGGTTCCCGCTGCTCACGGCGCGTGCAGAGGGCTTCCAGCTTTTCCGCTTCCTCTGTGGTCAGCACCCGGTCGGAAAGGCGGGCATCCCGCCCGGCTGCCACGCGGAACAGCTCCCGTGCATCGTAATCGGCATCCGGACACCCTGCAGCGGAAAGCCGGGCTTCCACGGCCCGCACCGCTTCGCGTGGGGTCAAACCAGCAATTACCATCTGCCATCCTCCGGGTCCTCGGGCAGCACAGGGGTCACGGCGGCAATAGCCACCTCGATCATGCTGTCGTCCGGTTCAAACACGGTCAGGTGCTGCACCCAGATACCGGGCTGGCGGATGATGCGGGTGGCAATGTTATCGGACCGGCCGCACCACTTGAGCAGCTCATAGCTGATGCCCATGACCAGCGGCAGAAGCAGCAGCTTGAACAGCACCCGCAGGCCGATGCTGCCCCACGGCAGCACGCTGTAGAGGAACACGCTGACGATGACCACCAGAATGAGGAAGCTGGTGCCGCAGCGCGGATGGAACCGAGTGTACTTGCGCACATTCTCCACGGTCAGCTCATCACCGGCCTCATAGCAGGCAATGGTCTTGTGCTCGGCACCGTGGTACTCAAACACGCGGTGGATCTCCTTCATCTTGGAGATGGCCACCATATAGGTGAGGAAGATGCCAACTTTCAGCACCGCTTCCAGCACCACCTTGGCCCAGCGGCCCAATGTTACAAAGTGGTTCACGCCGCCCACGATGAGGGTGGGCAGCACGGTGAACAGCAAAATCGCCAGCAGGCCACCCAGTACGGCGGCACAGGCCAGCAGTGCGTCCTCTGCCTTTTTGCCCAAGTGGTCGCCCACCCATTTTTCAAAGGCAGTCTCTTCCTCTTCGGGGTCGTAGTCGTCACCCATGCTCACCTGAGCTGAGTACATCATGTAGCGGTAGCCCACGATCAGGCTTTCGATCATGGAGATGGCACCGCGCACCAGCGGGATCTTTGTCCAGATGCCGTGGTTCTTCACAGGGTCGATCTTGGTCTCAATGGTGCCGTCCGGCTTGCGCACGGCGCAGCAGATGAGCTTCGGGCCGCGCATCATGATACCTTCCATCAGCGCCTGCCCGCCGACGCTGGTCTTGAAACGTTCCTTTTTGGGTTGATTCATTGGGTTCTCCTATCGGATCATATTTTTCCCGGTTATTTTACCACAGAATTGTGACAAAATCTTCACGCCTTATGGTACAGCGGCAAGCCCAGTGTGACCACTGTGCCGCGGCCCAGCGTGCTCTTGATGTCCATGGTGCCGTCCAGTGCAGTCATGATGGAATCCACCAGCGCAAGGCCGATGCCGCTGCCCCGCACCGAATTGCTGCCCTTGTAGAACTTGGTCTTGACATTCTCAAGGTCTTCCGGCGGGATGCCGCGGCCCTGATCGATGATCTCCGCAAAAGCCTTGTATTCGCCCGCCCACAGCTTGACCGTGATGCGTCCGCCGGGGGCCGAGTACTTGATGGCGTTGTCCATGATGTTGATGAACACCTGCCGCAGACGGTCCGGGTCGGCATAGACCGGGATCATCTCCTCCGGCTCGGTGTAGCTGAGCACAAGGCCCTCGCGCTGGATGCGTGCTTCACAGAACAGCACCGCATCGGTCAGCTCTGCCACAAGGTCCAGCGGGCGGCAGTCCATACGGATGCGGCCATTCTGCAGACGGCTGAAATCCAGCAGCTCTTCCACCATGTTGTACAGGCGGCCCGTCTCATTGTTGATGATCTCAAGGCCCTTGCGGTAGTTCTCGTCTGCCGGGTCGTCCAGTGTGCGCAGGGTCTCCACCCAGCCCCGGATGGAGGTGAGCGGCGTGCGCAGCTCGTGAGAGACGGAACTGATGAACTCGTTCTTCATCTTCTCGGTCTCTTCCAGCCCTTCGGCCATCTGGTTGATGGTGCCGCGCAGGCGGTCCACCTCGTCGTGCTCGTTGCCAGTGACCGGCAGGCGCACATCCAGCTCACCCCGGGCGATGCTGGCTGCGGTGCGCTCCACCTGCCCCAGCGGCACCACGATGCTGCGGATGAAGTACAGGCCGGACATCACGGTGAAAGCAAGGATCACCGCCGCGATCACAACACTTACCGCGAGGGCGTTCTTGATCTGCGCTCCCACAAGGGTCAGGCTGGTGACAAGACGCATCGCCGCCACATCCTCGGCGGCATAGGGCACCAGATAACAGGCCGCCATCACCAGCTCGCCGGACTGGGTGCGGTAGACCGCCACACCAAGGCCGTCAGAAGCCTCCTGCGCCTGCTCAAAGTCGATGCCGGTCACAATGCCGTCCGCATTTGTGCCGCTGGAGGACGCAATGACCCCGCCATAGCTGTCCAGCAGCATGAACTCGTATTTGTCCTTATCGGCAAACTGCTCCACCATGCGGCGCAGGGCCACGCTGCGGGTAGCCGCCGTGCTCTGCACCGTATCGCCGGTGTACATTTTCAGCTGGCCGGACACCGAAGAGAACCGCCGGTACATGGTCTGCTGCACGCTGTTATAATAGCTGCGTGTGTAGTTGTACAGGAACATGGTTTCGGCCAGCAGCACCAGCAGCACGGTGATGAGCAGGTTGCCCCGCAGCCACCGGCGGGTGATCCCGCTTCTCATTCTTCCCATCTGTAGCCGTAACCCCACACAGTAAGGATATGGGTGGGATGGCTGGGTTCATCCTCCACCTTCATGCGCAGACGGCGGATGTTCACATCCACGATCTTCACGTCACCAAAATAGTTCTCGCCCCAGACACCCTTCAAGATCTTCTCGCGCACCAGCGCAATGCCGGGGTTGCGGAAGAACAGCTCCATGATCTGGAATTCCACCTGCGTCAGCTCAATAGGCTGGCCTGCCTTGAGCAGCACGCGGCGGTTCTCGTCCAGCACAAATTCGCCGCTGGTGAGCATCCCCAGCGGGTTTTCCTTTTCTTTTTCGTCCCCGCCTGCAGTACGGCCGACGCGGCGGCACAGCGCTTTCACACGGGCCAGCAGTTCGCTTACGCTGAAAGGCTTGGTCATATAGTCATCGGCACCAATAGAAAGGCCGCGGATCTTGTCCTGCTCCTGTCCCTTGGCGCTGAGGATGATAATGCCGATCTTCTGATCGGTGCGGCGGATGGTCTCGCACAGGGAGAAGCCGTTCATGCCCGGCAGCATCACATCCAGAATGGCCGCATCGCAGCCCGGCTTCTTCTCCAGCAGCGGCAGAGCCGCCTCGGCGCTTTCGGCCTCCACAGCCTCCATGCCCGCAAGGCGCAGGTTCAGCGCGATCATCTCGCGGATGTTGGCTTCATCTTCAACGACAAGCACTCGTACCATGAACTGTTCCTCCGTTCTTTAGTTGAGCAGATACAGCGCCTTGGACAGGCGGTAATTTTTATCACGGATCTCCACATCCGGGGCAAGCTTCGCCTGCATCTGGCGGGATGCCACGATGCCAAGGCGGGTCCAGCCCTTCAGGCTGGAGGTGGTGCGCACCAGACGCAGGGTCATTACCAGCTGGTCATCGTCCACCGTGCGCAGCTCCACTGCACCATCATATTGTTCGCTGTCGGTCAGTTTGAGGTTGCCCTCCCACTCCATGGGCAGCTCGATATAGCAGTTGGTCTCTTCGTCCAGCAGCCCGAAGCTTTTTTCCGGGTGCGGGCTGGTATAGTCCATCCACACGATAAAATCCATGCGGCGGCTCTGGCTCATGTTCAGCAGGCCCGCTTCGTCCGGCTGGGTGGGGATCTCCACGATGCCGTCGCCGTCCAGATCCTGACTGACCAGACTGGGCACATTGCGCAGGGATGCGGTGTAAAGCTTTTCGGTGCTGATCTGATCGGCAGGCACCATCTGCTGCGTGTCCTCGTCAAAACGCAGCAGCACGCTGGCCAGATTGTTGCCGGAAATGCCGGTCCAGCCATCCAGCACCAGATAATGCCTGCCGTCCGCACCCACACCCGCCGCCACCGAGGCGCAGCCGGCGAACCGATTGGCGGAAAGGCCCATAACAGCCACCTGCTGGAAGCTGCCCTCTTTATCCACGGTCAGCAGTTCGATCTGCACGCCGCCGTCCTCCAGCGTAGACATCAGGATCAGATCCTGATTGCCGCCGCCGGTGATATCCTCCACCAGATACTGCTGGTACTGCTGCTCCAGGATCGTGGAAAGCACGCCGTCGGTGTAGGAATACACAGCCAGATAATGGTCGCCCTGTGCCGCTGTATAACCCACCACCAGTTGGGTGGCATCGCCGGGCTGCAGCTGGGCCAGCCCCACCGACTCTACCGTGTCCGCAAGGCCCTCTACGTTCTGGCGCACATGCCAGATGTCGGCATCATCCTTCTGCAGGATGGCAATGCACACGTTGGAGCTTTGGGCGGTGGTGTAAAGCACGGCGGCATCCTGCCTGCCGTCACCGTCCAGATCCTGCAGCAGGAAAGGCGAAAGCAGGTCGCCCTGCATGGGATATTTGAGCTGTGCGCTCTCCCCCAGCCAGTCGTTCAGGGCAGTCTGCACATCGCCGTAATCGCCGGAAAGCTTGGGCGCACGCAGAAGCTCTTCCACCTGCACCTGTTCACCGGGCATGCTGCAGCCTGCCAGAAGCAGGCACAGCAGCACGCAAGCCAACCACCGGCCAAAATGATTCGGATGTTTCAACCGCTGCGCCTCCTCTGTGTGGAAAACTTGTCCGGCCAAAGGCCGAAAACATGCTATTGTCAGTATACCACGGGCCGGGCGCAATTCCAACACCCGAAAACGAGAAAAGGGGCTGCTGCACCACATTTGGTGCAGCAGCCCTTTTGGGGTCCTGATTTTTATTCTTCGGTCTTGTCAAACAAGCCTTTTTCTTTTGCGGCGTTCCAGGTCAGGCAGGTGCGCAGCTTGCTGACGGGGAAGGCCGGGTGGAATTTATTGTTGTCCGCATCGTCCTTCATCAGATCCTGCTCCACTGCCCAGCGGGCGGCCTTTTGTGCGTCGGTATCGCCCTCGTCGATGTCGCTGTAGAGGGCGGTGCTTACAGGCTCAGGCTTCCCGGCGTGCTCCCACAGCAGCTCGGCCAGCTCGATGCGGTTGGAGGGCATGGGGATGCCGGGCATATTGATGACGCGGTAGATGCCGGTGCCGGCTTCATAGATAATAGCACCTGCGGCAGCACCGATCACCACAGCAGAGATCGCGCCCTGAATGTTGCCGGTATCGCTGGGTCCAACCGGGTCGGGTTCAGGAATGGGGTCCTCCGCGAAGGTTGCCGTCACCTCTACATTAGCATCCGGCATGGTAAAGGTCACCTTGGTGGGGTCGTCCGCGTCCGGCTTCAGGAAGGTCGGGTCTTGCTCAACACCATTCACCTTCACCGTCCAGCTGATGAAGTGCTGTCCCGGTGCAGTGGCTGTCAGGTGCACAATTTTATTCTTTGGCACGGGCACAGTGCTGCCGCTCGGTACGGACGCATCGCTGCCTTCAATGGTCGCCGTCACATGGTCGCCGACCCTCAGAGTGGGGTTCAGCGTGGGAATCCCCTTGAAGTTTGCCTTTATTTCCACGTTCTCAGCCGGCATGACAAAGCTCACTTTGGTGGGGTCGTCCGCGTCCGGTTTCAGGAAGGTGTCCGTGTCTTGCTCAACACCATTCACCGTCACCGTCCAGCCGGTAAAGCGCTCGTTGGCTTTCAGCGCCCTGCGCGTTGCTGTTACAGTATCGTCCTTAGCAGCTTCGGTCTTATCCACAGTGCAGTCTACAGCTTTGATGTTATACGGAATATTGCTATAATACGGTTCCGCCTTAACATTATAAGCGGGCATGGTCAGGGTCGCAGTGGTTTCGGTGCCATTCTCCAGCAGCTTGGCAAGCTCTGCTTCGTCGATAATTTCGGTCTCGGTGCCGTTTTCTACTTTATACAGCTTCCAGCCGTGGAAGGTCTTGCCTTCGGGGGTATCTCCAGCGGTCAGGGTCACTTTGGTGCCTGCGGCCACAGGGGCCTTCAGTTCTTCAGCTTCGCTCTCAAGCTTTGCAGCGGCATTGTCTGTGGTCACAGTGTACAGCGGACGCACATAACCGCATGTATTGCAGTCCTTGTCTTTTGCATTGTCGTAAACATGGGGGGCTTCTGCCCTCTGCGCACTCGTCAGACCCGGGCAGCTGTCTAACTCACATGTTCTCCAGTGTTTGGTATCGTCATGTTGCCACTGATATTTATGCCCATTAACTTTTAATATAACACGCATCGTATCCTGTCTATAATAACTGCTTCCTGTATTATATTCATACTTCACCTCATGGCTATTCACGTTCAGAGTGTTTTCGTCCCTAGTACCACCTTTCCAATTGGTGGTTTTACTTGCGTCAAAACCATCAGGTAAACTAGTCAAATCAAATGTGCCATCTTCGTTCACATCAATTGCATAAGACTGAGAATCAACATTGAAATTCCGGATCATTCCTTTGCCATTAAGATCCAGTGAGGTAAGCTGGTTGCCCCGCAAATACAACATCATTCCTAATCTGTAAACAGGACTACCAATCACCAGTCTTCTCAACTTGTTATTTGTGCAATTCAATCGTTGCAAATACTTGTTTTTGCTCACATCCAGTTCTGTTAAATTGTTGTCGGAGCAAAACAGCCCCTCCAGCTCACTACCACCCAGATTCAGTTTCTCCATGCCATTATTAGCGCCCTCCAGAGTGTCTAACCACACATTATGGCTCACGTCCAGCGTCGTCAGATTATTGTAGGAACAGTCCAGCACTTTCAGATGCTTATTATTCTCCAGGTTTAATTCTTTTAGCTTATTGTCATTACAATACAGCTTCTTTAGATTTGCAAAGTATGCAATGCCTGTAAGATCCGTACAATTTTTTTTGTTTATATTGATCTCCGTTACTGCATCTCTTTCTGCCTTACTGAGTCTGCCATCTTTCTGACCTGTCGTATCTGCTTTATCAATATTGTCCTTAACATACTGCTGGAAAACCGGATCCGGGAAATTCGTATCATTGATTTCAACAAGCTCGGAATCCACAGAATCCGCCTGCGCACTCGCGTCATTTTCCTGTTCTTCCGCCCCCGGCTCCGCCGCAAACGCGCCCACCGGCAGAACCGACAGCATCATGCACACCGCAAGTGCTGCACTGAGAAGTCTCGTACTCTTTTTTCTCATGTTCTCTTCCCCTTTTCGTTTGTTATTTTGCAGGCACCCACCCCAAAAGGCACCGTCTGCCCTTCAAGTTTACCCCCCCCCCCATACAACATATCAAGAGGCATTTTGCTAGAAAATAGGTTCGAGTTTTTTAGTGGAATTGTTGAAATGTTTACGGCTTGGCCTGATATTCCCGGGAACATTCAGAAGCAATGAAAATGCCACGCAAAAAAAAGCCCTCTCCCATTGCTGGGAAAGGGCTTTTGAACACTGTATCAAACAGTCAGAGCAGATCAGACGAGCTCCAGAACTGCCATCTCAGCTGCGTCGCCGCGGCGAGCGCCGATCTTGATGATGCGGGTGTAGCCGCCGTTGCGGT
>OLYA01000434.1_pt1 | contig 23376 bp, 21 predicted proteins | sample 1674361 | NCBI WGS metagenome assembly OLYA01 (sample SAMEA103958165, study PRJEB25191) | human gut metagenome | biome: human-associated habitat [ENVO:00009003]; feature: intestine environment [ENVO:2100002]; material: feces | place: Germany | collected 2013/2015
GTTTCAGGTTGGATTTGATGGTCTGTTCCTTGTCGAGGAAGAACCATGCGGAGATAGAGAAGAAGATGACGACACCGATTGCACCACCACTCCGCATGACGAGCTGGAAGAAGATCCGCTCCGGCCCCAAGGGGAGTTTCAGCACGTCATAGCCGTTATGGCCAATAAAATGACTCATCAAGATCATGAACATCGCGATGATGCGCAGCATCTCGATGCTGGAATTCCTCTGCCCCCCTCTACATTTGCGATTCGGGAATGTGCCGGTGCGCTGTGCTTGGCGTTTACGCGGTTGTCGTTCTCCGCGTCCTGTTTCTTTTTGTTCATAATTCTCTTCTAGTCTGTGGTCTCTCTTCCCTCCGAATCCTACATACCCAGACCGACTGGGATATTTTACGAAAAGATAAAATCGAACAAATGTTTGAGTGTGTGGTATGCTGCCGTTGAGGATTAGATAGGTGTGAGTCGGAGAACGGGGATATTGTCTCGGCGGGGAAGAGATTAATGTATGAACTATATTCGGCAAAAGGTTAGTGGAATGATTAAAGCCATTGGAACTTTTTTGAATACCGAACATCCGGGGCTTACCAATGTTTCAGACATATTCACGGTTGGTATTTCCGTGATTTCCATCGTTATTGCTTTTATGTCATATGACTATGTGAAGAATCATGACCGGCAGATCGCCAAATTTGAACAAGCGAATGAGATATCGTCTTGGGTGGTACATGATTCGAAAGGCGGCGTTCAGATGGTGGAAAATTCTCCATTAATGAAGGTTTCCGTCAATAATGGTTCAGATCAGCCGATCTATGATGTCGTTTTAACTTCTGGAACATATCAAGGGGCTGGCGCCGATTATTTGAGCGGGACAAATAATACTGTTTGTGTAGGTACCGTTCCTCCTGGGGGATTTACGACTTATGTTCCTTATCCGGGCGAAGGAATGCATGTTCGTGTTGAATCGGTTATTGCCTTTCGAGACAATAAGGGTAACAACTGGATTCGCAACGCTAAAGGCGTTCTTTCTGAAATCAAAACGAATTCATACGAATATCTTAAACTAGATCTTCCTCCAGATAATTGGCAATCCCTCGAGTCGGAATGACGAGACAAGATATTGTTGATGTGCTGTTGGCGTCACCGCGTCCGGGAGGCGCATCGGTGGCATCATGCGCGAACAGGGCATGACGAGCGCGTACACGCGCAAGCGGTCCGAACCGCACGGGACGCGGGCCTGGTGCTGGGCGCGTTCGCCACCCTCGACTTCCCGCTGACGGACGTCCAGGTGTTCCGCACCGACCGGGGCGGCGGGTTCGACGACACGGGAATCGACGAGCCGCTCGACGTGTTCGATGTCAAAGGATCGCCGCCGCGCAGGGGCGGCCCCTACGGCAACGACGTGGCCGAGCCGACGGACAGGCTGTTGAAGAAGGAGCTCGTGTGCCGGAACAGCTACGCCACGGTCGGGCAGCTGAGGCGCGGCCCCGACGACTGCGTGTGGTGGTCCGACGACCGGCGGCTCCACTCCACTCTCGGATACCGGAATCCGAAGGAATTCACCGAACAAGGACTCGTCCTCTAAGAACCTGTTCAACACACTGTCCAATCCATCTGCCGTTCTGCGCGGCGTTCTTGTTTCTGGTCTGCAACGCGGCCATTCCGCCTTCGCGGTACGCCTTGACCCAGTTGTGGACCGCTCCGACGCCCGCGCCGAGCCGTTCGGCGGCCCGCTTCTGCTGCATGCTACCCGGCACCGGTTCGACTGCCTTGGTCCTTTGTCTCCGGTGGAATGATGGGTTGGGTCATATGGCCGGCATACCGGGGATCCGCCGCCAGCCAGTGTTCCAGGCACTGGCCTGGTCGGATAACCCAGGTGCTTTATACCATCTGGGCCGTTGTCATCGGCGTGGTGAAGTACAGTTCCACCGCATGCCGTCGTTCCTCGGGGCCAGACATACGATAATCCTTTCGCTCGGTCTCCAAGAAAACACCCGCAGCCCGCTATCAATCCTTGTCGGGGGAAACGGTAAGATAGCTTATGAAATGGCTGAGCGTTTCTCGGCAAGTGGGGTGGAGTGCCCGCTTCAGTTTGAGAATGAGAGGGAACACATGACTATTTCGGACGTGCTGAGAGCTATCAAGAAGCATTGGATTGTGGAAATCGTGCTGTTCTGCGTGGTGGTGGGCGTTGTCGCGGGGACGACATTCGCCGCCACACCTACCTATACAGCAAGCACTGAGATATTGACGCAGTATGATTTCGCATCATCCAGTGAAAGCTCGACTACGACGAACCAGCAGCAATATGCGAATGGCAGCTCGCTGGCCAGCCTGTATCCCGATCTTGTCCAATCTGATGAGATTCTGCAGTCCGTTATTGACAACTTGGGTCTGCACACCACGCCGACTGCATTGCGTTCCAATGTTTCGGCGGAAACTAATGATTCATCTCCCATTGTCTACATTTATGCCACTGATTCGAATCCAGCACAGACCGTGCGTATTGTCAAAGAGTTGGTAAAGCAACTGAAGAAGCAGGTTTCCGCCATGGCGGGCCCCGACATCAAGGTTTCCTTCGCCACCATCCAGGCGCCGGTGGAGCCTCGGGTCGCGTCATCGCCGAACGTCCAGGCGAATCTTGCCATCGGTATCGTTGCTGGTCTTATCATCGCGATGCTGGGCGCTGTTCTGCGCGAGATGTTCGACAAGGGCGTCAATGACGTTTCTGACGTGCAGGCCGTTGTCCGCGGTCCCGTGCTTGCATCCGTGCCGAAGGCTCACACTGTGTCCAATGGCGTCCCCGTCGTTATCACCAAGCCACGTGGCCGTGCTGCTGAAGAAGTCCGCCGTCTGACTACGAATATTTCCTTCGTCACTCCGAAGGACTTGAAGCAGCAGAACGTCATTATCGTGACTTCCACCAATCCTCGCGAGGGCAAGACCACAGTGTCGGTGAATATGGCTGCCGCATTCGCCGAAAAAGGCAAGAGTGTTCTGCTCATCGATGCCGATGTGCGCCATCCGTCGGTGGCCAAGGCCCTTGGCATGAACAGCGGCGTCGGCCTGGTCTCCCTGCTGGCCGGAGAGATTTCCGCGAAGGAGGCCATCCAGCCGTATTGGAAGTCGTATCTGCAGGTTCTTCCCGCCGAAGAGCAGAAGACACCATCCGGCATCATCCTGGGATCTGACGCCATGCGTCAGCTGATTGACCAGGCCGCCGAACGATACGATTACGTCATCGTCGACACCGCCCCGATGACGGTCGCCAACGATGCCGCCGTTTTCGCGGAAAAGGGTGGCGTACTGCTGCTGGTCGTGGGCCAAGGCGTCGCGCAGAAGAAGGCGCTGCGTGAGGTCGTGAAGGAATTCCGCATGTCCAAGACCGCCATCCGGGGCGTGGTGCTGAACATGGTGTCCGTGAACAATGCCGGCCGTTCCAGCTATTACTACTATGAGGATCATGAGGATGCCGGCTCTTCCTCCAAGCGAAAGTCCAAGTCGGGCATCTCCCGTTCCAAGAGCAAGCACTGAACACTCAGTGGTTATTCCAAGCGGACTAGTGAGTAGAACGGGGGAGAGTCGGTGGTAGTAGTGAAGCTGTGGTACCGGTTTACCGGAGCGCTACTGAAAGCTTTGTACAGGGTCATTTACGGCAGATCCATCCGTTGGGGCAAGGCGTTGCATTTCCGTAAGGGACTGCAGCTCACCGCTGAATTGGGCGGAACCATCACCATCGGCGACAATGTGTTCTTCAACAACGGTTGCGCCGTGCATGCCATCGAGGAAATCCGCATCGGAGACGGCACCATTTTCGGTGAAAACGTGCGTATCTACGATCACAACCATCGTTTCGTCAACGCGGATGAATCCATCAAAGGCCAAGGCTATTCCACGGCACCGGTTGTGATTGGAAAACACTGCTGGATCGGCAGCAATGTGACCATCATCAAAGGCGCCTCCATCGGAGACAACTGCGTGATCGGTGCGGGCTGCGTGATCGATTCCCCGATTCCGTCCGATACCGTGGTGCGTTTGGAACAACGGTTGATCAAGGAAGAGGTTCGTCATGCCTGAGCATTCCCCGTTGCGCGTATTGGTACTCGACACGGTTATGGACCGTGGTGGTGCCGAAACCATGATGATGAATTACCTTCGTCATTTCGACCGCGAGCAGGTCACTTATGATTTTCTGGTCAATCGCGATTACCATGCGGCCTATGAGGATGAGATCGAGGCGTTGGGCGGACGCATCTACCGCATGTGCCCGATGTACCCGCAGTATTTCGGACGGTACAAGCGTGAATTCCGTGCTTTCCTCCAACAGCATCCGGAATACCAGATTATCCATTCGAATCTTGAGGAACGCAGCTATTTCCCTTTGCGGATAGCTGCAGAGCAGGGCGTTCCCGTCCGCATCGCTCACGCGCACAACCGTCCGGTCGGATTCGACCTGAAATCCATATTCCGCGAGTATTTCCGCATGAGGTTGCCGAAATACGTCACACATATGTTCGCATGCGGCACTGAAGCGGGGGATTGGCTGTTCGGTGAGAAGAACCGGAGCAAGGTGATTCAGCAGCGCAACGCGATTGACACCTCCGCCTATCGCTACGATTCATCCCTTGCCACGAAGGTGCGTGCCGAATTCGGCGTCACCGACCCAGACACCTTTGTGCTTGGACATGTGGGAAGGTTCTTCCCGCAGAAGAACCATACATTCCTGATCGATATCTTCGCCGAAGTCCACAAGCAGTGCCCGAACAGCGTCCTGTGGCTCGTAGGCGGCGGCGAGCTGAACGACGAATTGAAAAACCAAATCAAGGCCAAGGTGGATGAGCTTGGTCTGCATGACGCAGTGAGGTTCCTCGGCGTACGTTCCGACGTGAACCGGGTTTTGCAGGGCATGGATTCCTTCATTCTACCAAGCCTGTATGAGGGGCTGCCGGTCACCATGATCGAGGCGCAGGCATCCGGTCTGCCCTGCACCATTTCCGACCGCGTACCCAAGCAATGCGACGTGACAGGCAATGTGCAGGTCATTGGCTTGGATGAGTCTCCAGCGGAATGGGCCAAGCGAATCCTGAACCAGCATGCCGCATATGCCGGAACGGATCGCGCTTCCGGTGCGGACACTGTGACCGATGCGGGGTTCGATATCAAAGCCAATGCGGAATGGCTCCAAAAATTCTATGTGGATGCGCTAGCCAAGGCCGAACGCATCTGAGGTGATTCTGATTCATGAACGATGAACTTGAACTGGCGGATAAAGGCGGTTGGTGGGAGAACCGAAACAAGAACGCGACTCTTATCCTTGTCTTTGTCGTGATGTTGGCGGCCAAGCTGCTGACCATGTTGCTCCCGGCGAAATATTTCTATGACAACAATCGTATTTTGGGCATGGCTAATGAGGATGTAGGAGTGCACGCTTGGGCTGGCACTTACATCGTTGCCGCCAATTTCTTCAAAAACATTAACGTCTTCAGTTTCACCACGATGAGCCAATGGAGCTGGTTCCTTGGTCTATCTCTGACGTTGGTTGTGTTTTTCATGGTGTTGAGACTTCCCGAGCCTGATATGGTACAGACCATTTTCCTGTTGTCCTGTATCGGTCTGCTGAATATCTATGTTTTCAACATCGGCAAGGACTTCATCCAGTTCCTGTTCTTCATGGCGGTGTATCTGGTACTGCTGATACCAATCGAGAACTCCTTCATGAAAATCGTTCTTGCAGCGGTGGTCCTGTATTTTGAGAGCAAGGTGTTCCGTTCGTATTACATACTGATCGCCGCATTTGTTCTTGCCATCTACTGCATTCTCGTGGTTTTCCGTAAAATTCGCAGGATTCCTCCTGCGGCTAAGATTGCTATCACGGTAGCCACGATGTACTTGTTGGTATGCGCGATGATGGTGGTGGCCAGTGTGCTCATGCCTGACGAATACCAACAGATTATGGATGTCCGTGACTACAGTTTGAGTGGCCGAGAAGGTGACGCCGACAGCGTCACCATCATCAAAAACTGGGTGGGTGGAGACAACTCCACGAGCCTGCCATTGTTCCTGCTGAACTATCTGATCAACGCGGTCCGCATGATGATTCCGTTCGAGCTGGCGGTGAAAGGTGTTCAGTATCTGCCGTTCTTCCTCTTCCAAGTGGCTGTCACCGTGTATCTGGTGCACCTGTTCGGCAAGCTTGATGAGATTGAGGATGACACGCAGTTCCTGGCCATTTCGATTTTCCTGGGCTATGTGCTTGCTTCGGCGCTGTTCGAACCGGACTTCGGATCATGGGTCCGTCATGAAGCGGCCACATTCCCTGTATTGCATTTGCTGGTGTTCTCCCCGAACCAGCGCCTGTCCCAGTGGAAACGGGATGTCAAAAAAATCAAAGGACGCGTCGGAAAGCACGCGAACAGCGTTGCAAAAGAGGATGTCTGATGCACGTCGGTTTTTTCTCCGGTGACATCACCCGTTCAGGAGGCACGGAGAATGTGTCCATCATGCTCGCCAACACACTTTCGGCGGGCACTGATTACACAATCTCCTTCATCAGCCTTTTCGAGGAGCATGACAGTCCGTTTTTCCCGATTGACTCGAACATCCAGCGATTCAGTCTGTATCCGACGGTGACACACGGTATCCAACATTATTTCGATACCTGCAAACGACTGTGGAACATCGTTGTGAAACAGCATATCGACGTAGTGATTGACATCGACGGCATTCTGGACATGTATTCCCTCCCGCTCAAAAGGAAAACTGGCGTAAAGGTAGTGTCCTGGGAACACTTTAATTACCTGCAGAATCCGGATGTGCCATACCGTAAGTTGACTCGTCGGTGGGCCGCCCGCAGCGCGGACGCCATCGTTACTCTGACTGAAACCGACAAGAAGCTGTACGAGACCAATCTCACGTTGAGATGTCCGGTCATTGCCATTCCGAACCCCATGCAGGCGCCTGAAGGCCCTGTCTCATATGACGTGGATTCCAAGCTGATTCTGAGCTCTGGCCGACTGGCATACCAGAAAGGCTTCGACTTGCTGGTCGACGTCGCCGCCAAAGTGCTGCCGGACCATCCGGACTGGCAATGGAAGATTCTTGGAGAAGGCGAAGACAGACCGTCGCTCGAGCAGAAGATTCATGATGCTCATCTGGACGGCCGGCTGACACTTGAAGGTCGAGTCGATGACGTGGACGCGTACTACAGGCGGTCCGCCATGTTCGTCATGACCTCCCGCTTCGAAGGACTGCCAATGGTGTTGCTCGAGGCTAAAGCACATCGTCTGCCATTGGTGAGCTTCGATTGCCCGACAGGCCCTGCCGAAATCATCGAAGACGGTATCAACGGAGCCCTCGTGCTGTTGGAAGACATCGACGCCATGGCCAAGGCCATCAATGAGCTGATTGATGATTGCGCCAAGCGTGTCAAATATTCCAGCATGAGTGAGAACAACGCTCAACGTTATGACATGACTACGATTCTTAACGATTGGCTGTCATTGTTGCAGGCGTTCGATTCGAATGGGATGGTGTTGGACTGATGGACGGTAGACAGATAGTTTCCGTGATTGTTCCCGTCTACGGCGTGGAACGCTACCTCGACAGATGCATAAAGAGCATCGTCGAACAGGATTACAAGCAATTGGATATTGTTGTGGTGGATGATGGCTCACCGGACCGTTGCCCCCAACTGTGTGATGAATGGGCAGCCCGCGATTCCCGCATACGCGTGGTACATAAAAAGAATGGAGGTCTGGCCTCGGCCAGGAACGCGGGATTGGACATCATCGTTGGCGATCTGGTCACCTTTGTGGACAGCGATGATTATGTGGAACCAAACTACATCTCCGAACTGTTGAGCTGGCACGAGCAAAGCGGATCGGATGTGGTGATGTGCTCATGTCTGCATGATTTGGAGGATGGTAGTGTGGTCGCCGACACGCGAAGCACGCCCGAAGGAATCATGGACAGTGAGGAAGCCATGATCCAATTCCTATACCACCTGTCATTGGCAGGGCCGGTATGGGGGAAGATGTTCGACGCTCGGCTTTTCAAAGGTGACCATGGCATTCGCTTTCATGAAGGACTGAATAGCGAGGACTATTACGTGCTCACACAGGTGTTCCTGCGGATGAACAGCATTTTCGTACGGATGGAACCTCTGTACCATTACAGCATCAGACAAGGTTCTATCGTCCATATGAGCGTGTTCAACGACCATTCGTGCGACGAGATCCAGATTTCTGACTTATGCTGCGATTACTTTACCCAGCATGGCTACTCCGACAAAAAAGCCATGGACTACTTCCGTCTTCAGGGACGTGCCGATGTGCTGTTCAATATTTTCCAAAGTGACGCGCCGGCCGTGATATACCATCGTATTGCGCGCGATATGAGACATTTTCTTCGTCCGGTGCTCCATGATGACAGAGTTTCGGTTTCAAGAAAGGCTAAACTGCTGTTCCTGTCCTTCGCGCCCAGAACGTACCGTATGCTGCAACGGGTGTCCGGAGGCCGCCCATGAACGAGAAGAACCAACTGGTCAGCCTTATCGTTCCCGTATACAATGCGCGCGACTATCTAGACACGTGCGTCGACAGCCTGTTGCATCAGACACATGCAGATATTCAGGTGATTCTCGTGGATGATGGCTCCACGGACGGTAGTGCCGACTTATGCGATGTATGGGCCGACAAGGACGCTCGCGTCATGGTGATTCACCGTGCCAACAGCGGCGTTTCCGCGGCGAGAAACGCCGGACTTGACGCGGCGGATGGCGATTGGCTGGAATTCGTGGATGCCGATGATTGGCTTGAAGAGGAAACCGTCGAGGAACTGCTTGAGCTGGTCCATGACAGGCATGCGCAGATGGCCATATTCAATTACCGAAGTGTGCCGGCTGACGCCACCCCAAGCGCCGTGCACGCTCAGGAACCTGATTACCGGATTCCTTCCGGCGTCCTTTCCCGCAAGGACGCATTGGATTGCATCCTCGCCTATTCCGGAGTGAAAGGCTATGTGTGGAACAAGTTCTTCTCACGCGCGTTGATTGAGCGGGAGAATCTTCGGTTCGATTCGCGAATCAGCATGTGCGAAGATTTACTGTTCGACGTGGAATACGCGTCGTTATCTGCAGTGACGGTGAGCACTGACCGGTGCCTATACAACTACCGCAATAATCCTAACTCCACATCCCACAAGGTGGACTTGGAATCCGTGGCGACCTGTCTGGAGGCACACGAACACATGATGGCCATCGTACCGAAAGAGTCAAGGTCCTCAGTATTAGCTTCCTATGCTATTTTGGCGGAGGAACTACTGTTACGTACCTACGCCATTAACGATCCGTCGCATCGGGACGAATATAGGAAGATTCTGTGCAAATACTGGTGGCATGCGTTGAAGCGATTGCATTCGCCCCGATATTGGATACGCATCCTTGGCGGAACCTTCTGCCCGTCACTGTTCTACCCCATCTGGAACCGCGTAAAGGGGAAAATATCGTGATTGATGCATCTCGTAAACGTATCGCCGTCTTGTGCGGTCTCGGCGATGGCGGAATGGAAATCGCCTTGGTTCGTTTGTTGCAAGATCTGGACTACAACCAGGTTTCCGTGACATTGTTGACGGCAGAACGCCAAGGACCCTTGCTGAACATGCTCCCGGATCAGGTTGCGGTCCGGCACTGCCATTTCACTTCCGCTTTCGCGTATGTCATCGGAGTCAATGACTTTTCTGACTGTGGCACGATTCGCCGCAGTCTCTACCACCTCGGGCGCAAGCTCCTAACCATCGCCAGCAACGACAAACGCAATCTGGTGTACGACTACGCTTCTTCCCACATCGATGATTTGCCAACAGAGCATTTTGACGCGGTGCTCGATTTTCGAGGCTACGGATCGTTGACCACTACGCTCGGCGTGCGACTGGATGCGGACTTCCATGCGACGTGGATGCACGACGAACAGATGGAATGGCTGCCGTTGGCCATGCCATACCTGCATGGATACGACAAAGTCTTCTGCGTATCCGAATCGGTGAAACACAGATTCGTGGAGCAGGCTTCCGCGTACGCGGATAAGGCCGAGGTGCTGTACAACGTGCTGGATGCCGACGATATCAGGCGGAAGGCCTCGCAACCGGTGCCAGACGATTTCGCCGAACGTCCCAACAAATTGGTTACATTGGGAAGATTGCTTTCTCAGAAAGGCATTGACATCGCGGTAAAGGCGGCCGCTTTGCTACGCCAACGTGGACTGGACTTTACATGGCTGGTACTTGGCGAGGGCGACCAGCGGGCCGAACTGGAAACCATGATTCACGCGTACGGCCTTGAACACCATTTCATACTGAAAGGTCGCGTCGCAAACCCATACCCATATGTCGCCGCGACTGACATCTACGTGCAGCCGTCCAGATACGAGGGATACAGTCTAGCAGTGCAGGAGGCAAGAATTCTGGCCAAACCAATCGTTGCCACCGACATACCCAGCTCGCGCGAACAAATTACCGATGGGCACGATGGGATTCTGGTCCGCCCCGATGAAACCGCGTTGGCTGAAGGCATCATCAGACTATTGAACGACAAATCCTTGTGCGCCACCTTGAGCTCCAACCTCCAAGGCGGACGATTCGACTATGAGGATCAAGTTCGTCGGCTCTTCACACTCATCGACGATGCCAAGGGGAGTACAAGACCATGACGACGCAGCCTATCCACATCCTCCAATGGGGCATGACCACAGGTTTGGGCGGCATCGAAACCTTCATCATGAACGTGTATCGGCACATGGATCGGACCAAAGTGCAATTCGATTTCCTGCAGGATTACCATGACGGGCCGTTGCATTTCGAAAACGAAATCCAATCCATGGGCGGCAACATATGCCGGGTCCTTGTGCCACAACGGGATTCACTGATCCGGTCACGCACATGTCTGCCGCGCTTCTTCCGACAGCATCCCGAAATCATGGGCGTCCACATGCACGCGAATTTCCCGTACGCGCTGCCATTGAAATATGCCCAGCGTGCGGGCATCGGACTACGCATCCTGCACTCCCATAACATCGAGGAGTACCAACACCACGAGAATCCGCTACGCGCATTGCTCTGGGACATGCGAGGCCAAGCCATCGTCAAAGACATCGACCGATACCCTACGCATTACTTCGCTTGCTCGGATCTGGCGGCGAATTTCATGTTCCCGAACAAGCCTTACACTTGGATCCGCAATGGTATCGACAGGGCGCAATTCGCATATAATGCAGCTGCACGGGAAAAAGCACGTCGCGAATTGAAGCTCAGCGACCACACCACAGTCATCGGATTCTGCGGTGGTTTTCGGCCACAGAAGAATCCTCTGTTCCTGCTGGACATGTTCGAACGCTACCATGCGATTCACCCAGACTCCGTACTGGTCATGGTCGGCGACGGTCCTCTACGTGACGAAATTGAATGTCGAATTGTCGAAAAGAACTTGGATGGATGCGTGCAGCTGCTTGGACAACGTTCCGATGTCGCGGAACTGTACCAGGCCATGGACGCCTTCGTACTTCCTTCGGTCGCCGAAGGACTGGGCATCGTATACATCGAAGCGCAATGCGCCGGACTGCCCTGCCTCGGTTCCGCTGACGTAGTTCCGGAGTCGGCCCGTGTATGCGACCTCATGCATTTCGAACGTCTGGGAAACGGACCGGACGCTTGGGCAACACGATTGGATGACATACTCAAACACGCGCCCGAACGAAGAAGCCGAAGCTCCGAAGTGAAAGCCGCGGGATACGAGATGTCCGACGTAGCCGCGCAACTGCAGGAATTCTATGTGAGGAACGCGAAAAGATCATGACAGACGAGACCAAACCGTCCTCATCGCCGCTTGTAAGCATCATCGTGCCGATACGGAACTCGAAACATTACCTCGATGATTGTGTGAACAGTCTGCGCTCGCAGACCTACCCGGACCTTGAGATCATACTGGTCGACGATGGGTCCACGGACGGGTCGGCGGAACTCTGCGACGCCATGGCACAAACCGATCGGCGGATTCGCGTGACTCATCAACCATGCAGAGGAGTGTCCGCGGCCCGTAATGCCGGATTGGATGCGGCTACGGGAGCATTCGTGACCTTCGTGGATAGTGATGACAGTTTGCGTCGTGAGGCAGTTGCCGAGGCTGTTCGATGTGCAATTACGCACTCGGCCGATATGGTGGTATTCGGATACGACGTCATCGAAGAACATGCCGACGGCAGCGTCACCGAGCAAGAAAGCAAAACCGTACGGCAACAGAATGTAATCGACACGCGGCGACGTCATGAGAAAACCGTAGCGAATCAGCTATGTGCACTCGACAACGATGAGCTGCTCTACCAATGTTGGGGGAAACTGTATCGTCGTTCAAGCATCGGGGATTTGCGATTTGCCGAGAATATTGCATTCGGCGAGGACATGCTGTTCGTTCTGGATCTGCTCACTCGTGGCATCCGTATGGCTTTTCTGCAACGGTGCCTGTACGTGTACCGGCAGCATATGGGCAGTTTGGTCCGGGGATTCCGATTTGGGAAAGCCCAGGAGCTGGAGTATGCCCATGGAAAGCATCTGGCGTTTTATCGAGATATGCTGATTAGTGAGACGAACAGATGCCACCTGTATTTGCGGTTGGCGAATGACGCGTTGTGGGCGATTCACGATGCCTGCAAAGCTGCGGGAACGGTCGATAAAACGGAATTGCTGCGTTTCGTACGGCATGTGGCATCATCGCCATATCGGAATGTGTATTTGCATGAGCTCAGGAATGCGGCCGTTAACAGGTCAACCAAAATCGCATTCGCTATAAACATGACATCGCTATGGAAATGGTATCTACGGTGAAGGAACTCACTATGGATTTAGTAAGCGTCATCATCCCCATATACGGGGTGGAACAGTATCTCGACCGATGCGTCCGTAGCGTGGTGAACCAGTCGTATGCTCACTTGGAGATTATTCTGGTAGATGACGGCAGCACAGACCGGTGCCCGGCAATGTGCGATGCTTGGGCCAATAAGGATTCGCGTATTCAGGTGATTCACAAGCCCAACGGCGGTCTCTCCTCTGCCCGTAATGCCGGATTGGATATGGCGACTGGCGAGTTCATCGCCTTCGTTGACAGCGACGATTACGTGGAACCGGATTACATCGCCACCATGATCGACGCCGCACAGAAGAATCATGCTGATCTCGTTATGTGCTCGGTATTCCATGAGGACGCTGACGGAAACGCCATCGAGCAGACCGCTCCCGTCCGTCGTAAGGAATACGCGCCGATAACGGACACGCTCAGGACATGTTCTGGCATAGATTGCATGAGGCAGCGTGGTGAGGAAAACGGTGTGGACAATGTGGTGGCGTGGAACAAACTGTATCGGTGCCAGCTGTGGAAAGACCTCCGATATCCAGTAGGGAAACTGCATGAGGATGAGTTCGTGACATATAAGATTTTCGGACGGACACGTACGGCAGTGCTGTTGCCGGAACGTCTGTACCACTACATCGAACGTACCGGCAGCATCATGCATACCAAGTATACCTTGCAATCCCTTGACATTATCGAAGCGTTGATTGGCAAAGTGCGTTTTCTGCTGGATGAGGGGGCCATGGATCTGTTCCCTGTGTTCTTCAGCCAGCTCAAGGATTCGATATACAAAGCAAGGCAGTTGGATTGGTCGGATGCCCAAGTGCATAAGAGGCTAAAGGAATTGTTCCGGATGTTCCGTACAATTCCATGGAGTAGCATACGGTACTTGCCTTTTAAAGATCAGGTCAATTATATGGGAACACGACTCTGCCCGTTTTTGTTCTGGGGACGCAAGACATACGGCGAGAAAGGTGCCGTGAAAGGGGATACGCAATGAAGACCTCACTGACCATTTAACATACGACTCCATATCACAACGAATAAGTATTCGTTTCCGCAGGCATTTGCCGCGTAGAAAGCTATTGAGCGAAGTCATCGACTCCTTTATGCCGCGTCAGCAGTACTTCTACGACGTGTGCAAGAAGATGTCCGGTCTGGAGAACATCGCTAAGAATCTGAAACGAATTGTGAAAGAGATATATTGACGGCAACGTGTAATCAAGAGATGTAACGCATTGCTGAATATTGGCAAATAATCAATAAGCAATAGGTGGAATTGTGAGAGATAAAAAACAACTACTCGTAAATATGATTGCGAGCTTGGTGAATTTTGTGGTTTCCATCGGCATCGGTTTATTTCTTACCCCGTATGTCGTGCATAATATCGGTGCAGAGGCATATGGATTTGTCGGATTGGCCAGCACGTTTGTGGGTTATGCGCAGCTGTTCACTGTTGCACTTACCTCAGTGGCAGGACGTTTTATTACGGTTGCATATCATGAGGGGAATGAACTTAAAGCGAACCGATATTATTCGTCCACTCTTGCGGCCAATGCTGTTATGGTATTTGCACTTACGATAATTGCAATTCCAGTAATCCTGTTTCTCGACAAATTGGTAAATATCTCTCCCCACCTTGTTGGTGACGTGAAGATGCTGTTCACTTTTATATTTTTGCAGTTTGTCATCACAACAATATCCACAGTATATTCTGTAGCTACATTCGTAAAAAACAAACTTTATCTGAGCAGCATCGCTAACCTGGTTTTTTCTTTTGTGCGTGTAGCAGTCATGGTTGTGCTTTTTGACATGTTGCCTCCGAAAGTCTGCTATGTAGGTCTGGCCGTATGCTTGGCGTCTGCGGTATTGACAATAATGAATCGATTCTATACGCGTGTATTGCTTCCTGATATATCGTTTCGTTGGAATTTAGTATCGTGGGCAAGTGTCCGCGAGATGCTTGAGGCTGGAATCTGGAATGTCGTTACTAAGTTACAGCAGATTATGATGTTCGGCCTGCAATTATTGGTGGCAAATCTTATGGTTAGTCCATATCTTATGGGCATGTTATCTGTCGCGCAGACTGTCCCGAATCAGATTAGCAGTCTGACGATTACTGTGGCAAGCCTGTTCTATCCTGAACAGACAAAATATTATGCGCAGGGCAAGCGTGATGAATTAGTTGATGATATTAAGTCCGGTATGAAAGTATCTGGCTTCTTCACCAATATCGTTTTTGTGGTACTTCTGGTTGTGGGTTATGATTTCATGCGTCTATGGCAACATGGTCAAGATACAACTCTATTGTACGAGCTGCTCACATTGACAATGTTAGGATTGCTGGCTTCTGGAGTTGCTGTGACATTGCAAAATCTACCGCTGATTGTTAACCGTTTGAAGAAATATTCTATTGGATGGCTTGTTTACAGCGCGATATCCATGGTCGTGCTGATTACCTCTATCGAGATTTTGCCGAAATGGGGTGTGTTCCTCGTGGCTGCAATTCCACCTCTATTCGAATTCTTGGCTAATGTGACATTTGTGCCTGTATATGCGGCTAGATGTTTGCATGTCAGGAAGTTCGAATTCTATCCGATTTATATACGGTATTTCGCTTCTACTGCAGTGGCGGCTGTGGCTTGCTGGGGAATTAGGAGCATATTTGGCCTTATCGCTGATAATTGGATTTCATTGATTCTGACGTGCTGCCTATATGCTTTAGTTACGCTGTGCGTAGATATGTGCCTGCTGCTGGGGCAGAAGGAGCGTTCTCTATTGTCTGATATGGTGAAGAGGAAACTTCATATTGCTTAGCGGAAAGTAATTAATGGCGATTCTCTCGACAGTGTGAGAGGGTGCGAACGGCCAAATTTGGAAAGCTAATCGTGATGACTGGCCGGCAAAGCCCATATCCCTTTCTAAGGTAATTAGAGATGCTAAGGTAATTAGAGATGTAGAGGGAACAAACAGGTGGAAACATGAGCGAACAGTCGTTGATCAGCGTTATTGTGCCCGTATATAACGTGGAACGGTCGCTGGATCGTTGCGTACGCAGCATAACAGAACAAACCTATCGGCACCTTGAGATAATTCTGGTCGATGACGGTTCCCCGGATGAATGCCCGCGAATGTGCGATGAATGGGCTGGGCGGGATGACCGTATCCGAGTGGTTCACAAGCCCAATGGCGGCTTGTCCGATGCCAGGAACGCTGGTTTGAATGCCATGCACGGTGATTTCGTCGCGTTCGTAGACAGCGACGATTATGTGGAGCCGGATTATGTGGATAGGCTGCATGCTGGCATCGCTGATGCCGACATGTCCGTGTGCTCCATCATCTGCGAGGATTCTGATGGAAAGGTACGGCAGGGAAGCGAACCGATTGTGGAGAAACAGGACGCTGTATCTTCTGAGGAATATTTGCGCCGTGCCTTATTGGATTGGCGGCTGGTGGTCGCTTGTAATAAACTGTATGCGGCCTCAATCTGGAATCAGCTACGTTTCCCGGTCGGTCGCATCCATGAGGACGAATATGTGTTGCATCAAGTGGTGGGCCGATGCAAGAACATCAATGTATTGCCAGACGGGCTGTACCACTATGTATCCACGGATAGCAGCATCACGCATAGCGGCTTCAGCATCAGGAATCTTGACCGTTTGGAGGCCTTGACGCAGCGTATGGAATACTGTGTGGGCAAAAACTACCGGCAATGCGTGGCTTTGACCTTTGATAAATTCATCGAGGATCTCGATTTCGCATCCGGGCTGGACTGGTCGGATCGGAAAATCCATGCCAGGCTTGGTGAGATTTTCGCGCAGTTAAGACATGTGCCGCTCTCCGCCGGGTCATTCTTATCCACTAAGCGGTGTGTGCAGTTTCTCGGTCTATGGTTTGTCCCATTCCTTACGGAATGGGTGTTGAGGAAGGCCAAGCATCTGTGAGCGAAGGCTTCTTGAATCTCCCTTTGAGACAGGAAGCTCATAAAATTGCCGTTTGAACAGTATCTGGGAAGGTGGATTTAGATTGCCGATTCGAAAGATGCGGCTGAACTATTAAGGAGTCCTGAAAACGTATCTCGGCATGGAAATTATCTGGTAGTGCCCGAAAAGTTGCGCACTACCATCAGTAATGAAAGTAGTATTTAGAACATAAGACAGTGTCGTACGCACTGCTGAGTGTCGTTCCGTCGAGGTGCTGATGCCGAGACGCTATTTAAACTTCTGCGTGGAATACAGGTTGTTGCATTTATCGGTAATTCCTTGAATGTTTCATCAGATATACAGTTAACAGTATGAATGCTTTGAGTCCTGCCAGCATTTCTCTAAAACGCTTGGCTCCCAAGTGCGCCCATGGCAGGTGTGGTAGGTGCCGTGCCATTAGTTTTGCAGTGTATGGCATAGAAGCTTTTTCTCATGGCCGTCAGGCAGCTGCTTGATGCAGAAGTACACTACGACCAGCTCATGCATGATATGGTAAGAGGCCTGCTTGCGGAAATTAGGGAAAAACGACGAAAAATATTCATATTCTTTTTCTCCGGACTCCATCCATGAATTGAGATTCACTGAAGGACTAGAAGCGGAATGGGAAGTTGAATCAGCGTGTTCTCGATACTGATAGCCGTTATCGCTATATACCACTATTCTCGATGCTCGAGTGCATAATTTCCCCATCATTAATGCGTCGGTACGTACTCTGAATGATTCGAACTGCAAACCGTCATATAGGGATTTGTCGACTAGCGAAGACCACATATAAGAAGGGATTTCGTTATAGAGCCATGCGCGGATAATGTCATGTTGACCAGAATAGACATATTCCCCATCTTGTTTGATGGATTGTTTACTGCGCGGATTGGCTATTGCGATAGAAGCGGCATGATTTTTTTCGTATTATACAAATGCTCAATATATGAATGAAGTTTCTATCGTATCGTCACTGTCTACCCAAGCAATAAGTCCGCTATGAGCGTGTGAAATCCCGGTATTACGTGCGGCTGCTTCACCGGAATTCGACTGATGTATGACGGAGATTCGATTATCTTTAGCCGACCATTGGTCGCAGACTTTTTCGCTTCCGTCCGTTGATCCATCATCAACGAGAATGATTTCTAATTCGCGATATGTTTGGCTGACAATGCTGTTTAGGCATTCGTCAAGATACTGTATGGCGTTATACACAGGGATGATTACTGCAATATCAGGATGAAAAGTAGGGGGCATGGCTCGCTATTTCTTTTGAAAGATTTTTCTTAATTGCTTATAGATATAGTACGCTCCTGCCTCGTCGGTAAAAGGGTGGGCAAGCCGGTACTTCGTTTTCAACGTGTCGACGATTACCATCGTCAAATCGCCGTACTATTATGCCGCAAGCATCTTGGTGCGAGGCTGCCGCTGAGGCGTTTGCCGACGAACTGCTAGAATTGCAGGACCAATATGGGCGTTGCACTTCTAAATAGACACCGGGGTTCTACGAGAGTTGGTCGGTCTGGGGTGGCTCGCACACATAGGCTGTCGCCATATATGCGCGACGGCGGCCTTGCTGACATTGCTGTATGGCGCTCCTGCGATGAGGTGCGCATGGCAGACGATGCTCGGCATAATTACGTATTGCATGGTATGGCTGTTTGCCGGCATCGCGCTTCACGAAGAGACCGTAAGCTGGACGGTCGGCATGCTGCGGAACCTTCTAGCGAAGAGATGGTCGATTCGGAAATTTCTGTAACCCGTGCAAAATCCGTTCAGCCCAGATAGCTTTCCTGCACGCTGTCAAGCATGCGTTGCGATGTGAACTTATCGAGATACGTGCTGCGAATGATGTCGTAGGAGAATTTTCCATCGTGGGAACGCTCGGAAATAACACGCTCCACTTGCCGAACGCCGTCTTCCACGTCGCCGACGTTGAAAAGATAACCGTTCACGCCAGGCCGCACCACCTCGTTGCTGCCGGTCACATTCGTAGCCACAATGGGCACGCCGGCACGCAATGCCTCGACTAGCGAATATGGCAGACCCTCGTATAACGAGGTCAGCAGATACACGTTGAACGCAGTGACGATACGTTCCGCATCATCACGGTAACCCAGCAGATGCACGTTGCTGCCGAGACCATGATCCGCGACAAAGCGCGACACATCATCTTGCAGGTCGCCATCTCCCACGCAGACGAAATGCGCGAGGGGATTATGCTCGACCACTGTTTTGGCAATCCGGACGAACGTCATCGGATCTTTCTGCTTGGCAAGACGCACGGTGGAACCGATGACAACGGCCCCATGCGGCAGATCGGACAAGCCCAGCATTTCCAAGGCCTCGTCGCGTGAAGGCAACGTGATGTCGGGAATGCCGTTATACACGACCTTGAACTTATCGGGCTTGTCAATCCGATTTTGCAAAGCGATGTCGCGCTCGCCCTTCGACACGTTGAACGTGCATGTAGTCAGAAAATGGCTGCACATACGTTCGAGAAAAGCGAAGAAGCGCTTCTTTGACTCGGAGAACTCCCATGCTTGGAATGCGTACGCATGGGGTGTATAAAACACCTTTGGCACATGTCTTCCAAAGGCCGCCGAACGTCCGATGATGCCGGCTTTCGAACTGTGGCAGTGGAGAATGTCGGGTTTGATTTTCTTGATGAGCCCACGTATGCGCAGCCAGGCTTTGACATCATTGCTCATGGAGAGATCTCGGACCAGTTCGGGAACGGGAATGAGCGTCGCGTGCTGGTCCATTTCGGGGATTGCGTTGCGATAGTAGTCATCCATTCGGCTGGTTCCGTAGGCGACGGTCACATCGAATTTGCTGTGGTCGATGCCGTTGACAATATCCACGACGTTACGTCCGCAGCCGCCCATGGCTTCTTGGACGATAAGCAGCCGTTTCCTCTCCTCCATGGCCGTGCTCCCACCCCCCCCTATTATTTCAGGCATTTTGATGCGTGAACGTGGTTGACACTTGCTGTCCGGTATCATACCCTCCCCTATGTATGTTTTTTGGATTGGAGGGATTCCCTCTTTATGACTTGCCATTCGTATAGGATGAGGGAGCACGGATGGAAATAGAACGAAGGGAATACTGGGAACATGGCGGAAAACGAGTTCAGGGAATGGCCGGAAGTGCGTACCCCGAATGGGACTCATGGTGCTAGTGGCTCAAGAACCTACGATTTCCCTCTGACCGATGAAGACAGACTTGCTGGGGAGGGAATTTCCAGAGGTCTTTCGATTGGCAGCATCGAGAGGACTGTGGAGGAAGCGGCGCAGCGAGGATTCGTATATCGTCACCGTCGTGAGCTGGTGGGGATTGTTGCGGTTGTTGCGGTTGTTGCGGTTGTTACGAGTGTAGCTTGGGGATTCCGCCAGCACGTCGACAGTCAAGAGGTGCTGAGTTCCTGTCAGCAATCCGTGAGCATCTATCAGGCCAATACGGAACGCTTGAAGAAAACCGTCGATGGTGCTGCTGATGATCTGCAGATTGCGGAGAGCCAGGTGCAGGATCCGAAAACCGTGACGGCACTGCATGCTGCAGTGGATGCGGGCAACGACAAGACGAAAATCGATGCAAGCTGCGATGCGTCGGCTTCGGTCGAGGACAACCAGTCCAGTGATGAGAAGATTACCGAGGCCACTCGTCGATTGGGAGACAAGGTCGAAGCGATTCTCAGTGCCAAGGCCGCGGTGGAACGTTCCAAGAATGCTCGTGACGTTTCCGTGGCCAAGGCTGATCTGGTCAACAAAGTCAATGAGGGCCAAAGCGTGCTTGGCACGGTGAAGTCCAATGATTTGAATGCCAGGCAGAATCTATCCGCTGCATTGAACGATTCACAGCAGATGGCTATTATGTCCTCTTCCGCCGATCCGAACGAATACCTTAAGCAAACCAGTAAATTGCAGAACGCCATCGACAAGCTCAACGCGACGGCAATCGCTCAATAATACAAGAGGAATAACGAGGGGAAAGCATGGCCAACCATGCGGATAATGCTCAGGTGAAGAGCCAAGCAAAGGGGAGTACGGGGAAGAAGGTCGCCATTGCGGTGGTGGCCATTCTTGGTGTCATCGTCGTTTATTGCGCGTTGTTGGTTGGGAGCGTGCTGCAAGCGAAGAAACACCTCACCCAAGCGGTGTCCATCGTCCAATCGGCCAATATCGGTTCCGATATGACTTCCGACTTGTCCGCTTTGACGGGCAAAACAGCGCAGCTCCAGCAGGAAACCAAGGCTGCTCGATCACAGACTGATGGCATTGTGTGGCGGATTGGTATGGTGATTCCCTATTTCGGAGATGACTTGTCAGCCGCGCGCACGGCCGTGACGGCTTTGGACACCGTTTCCAATGACGTGATTCCTGCAGTATCCGATTCGCTGACCAACCTGCAGAAAAACAGCGCCGCGGGCAATACACTGGATATCAAGTCGTTGTCATCGGCTGCGAATGCGATCGTGAAGGCGAACGCGGCAGTGCAGACGCAGTCCAAAGCCTTGGAGAACGCGCCTACGCCGCATATTGGCAAAGTTCGTGACGCTTTGTCAACAGGCAAAACCTTGTTCGCCAAACTGGCCGATTAGAGCGACCAAATCAGCAAGGTCATATCCATGTTCTCCCAACTGATGAACGGAGGAGAAGGAAAGTACCTGATTCTGGTACAGAGCAACGCTGAGGCGCAAGCCGCCGGTGGTGTTCCCGGCTCCGTCGGATCGTTGGAAGTCAAGGACGGCAAGATTGTTGTTGGGGAGTTCCATTCCGATTCGGAATTCCAACTCGTCGGCAATGTTAAAGGCGCCAAGCAGATTGAAGACCTGTATGCGATTTCTCAGTTCGGTGTCAACTATGGCGGGGACATTCGCATATCCACCGTGTCCCCAAACTTTCCGATAGCGGCCAAATATGCCGCAGGCGTGTGGAAGCAGCAGTCCTTTGGCGCCAACGACACCATTAAGGGTGTGATGTCTCTCGACCCGTACGCATTGCAGAGCATGCTCGGCGTACTGGGCGGCGTGACGCTCAGCAACGGCGTCCAGCTTGATGGATCCGACACCGCGCATTACCTGTCGAACACCGTCTATCGCGACATCCTGGACCAAAACCAGCAGGATGCGTTCTTCAAGGAATCCGCGCATATGATCATGCAGAAGGTGTTTGGATCGTTCGACGCGAACAACATGCTTTCCCTGATCAAGACCATGTCTGTTTTGGGCCAGCAGCGCCACCTCTACAATGTCAGTTTCGCCGATTCCGGCAAGAGCGGATGGAACGGCGAACTGTCCGATGATCCCAAGCAGCCGGAAACCGGATTGTTCGTCAACGAAATGGGCTGGTCGAAGATAGATTGGTGCGCCAAACGCAATGCCGTGGTGACCAAGACGAAGTGTATTTAGTCAAGTTGGCGTTTCGTGATTAGTCACGAAAAATTTTCGGTTTTAGTCAAGGAGCGCTCCGGCCTGTTCCTTTGTCTTCTCCTTGGACCCGGACGTCAGCTCCGCGGGAGTCCTGCCGAACATGAGCGCCTCGCTGACGCGGCGGCTCTGCCCAGTGAACTCGATCAGACGTCCGTGGTGCACGATCCTGTCGATGATCGCGGCCGCGAGCTCGTCGATCCACGCCATGAGCAGCTCCTTGCTTTTCGGATATCCCAGCATCCGCATGGTACGGCCGGGCCGCCTGCCGTACTCGAGGTAATGGTCCACCGCGGCCTGTTTCTGCTCGTCGCTGTAGCGCCTGTAGCGTTCCCCGCGCCTGGAGGGGACGCCGGTGCGCTCCTCCTCGAGCCGGTCCGCGTACCACGACAGCAACGCGCCCTTGCTGGGATAGCCGAGTTCGTGTATCACGTCCGCGGCGCTGTGCTCGTATTTGATGTACAGGTCCACGGCCCTGTCGCGCTGCTCCTTGCTGTACTTCGCCATAAGGGGGTTCTCCTCCCGGTCGGGAAGTCCAAAAAACGTCACCACCTCGGTCATAATTGTCTGCTGATTCCATCTCGGGAAACAATCAAGCGAACAGAAGCTCTTGATGCGCTTTTAAAAGCGTTCCTGTCTGATGATGAAGAGCTTGCAAAGACGCTAAAATTGGTTGATGCAGACCCTTTGATTCATGATTTTGCCTGCGTTTTGATTGCTCATATCAATCTAGTCCAGAGCACTGGTATGCGTACTGGTGTCGCTAAACAGATTGAGATTTTTGTCAAGCGTATGCAACGCCATTGTGATTGGTATCACAATCAGGAGAGCGTCCATGACCACCTTACACAGCAATTCGATGCTATTGAGTTGTTGCTGACAAGAGCCGTCGAGTTTAATCGGATGCGTGATGAAGAGACTCTTTCAGAATGTCAAAGAATTCTTGCTCAGACAGCCATACAGGCGACCGGTGCTTCGTGGCCCAAGACTGGCTAGCAAAAAACGCGAGAAGTCACCAATCCTTCAAATAATCGGTGTGATATGAACTGATTTTTGTTCCGCATTTCCCCTAACTCGATGGGAGATGATGG
>OLYA01000440.1_pt1 | contig 23254 bp, 19 predicted proteins | sample 1674361 | NCBI WGS metagenome assembly OLYA01 (sample SAMEA103958165, study PRJEB25191) | human gut metagenome | biome: human-associated habitat [ENVO:00009003]; feature: intestine environment [ENVO:2100002]; material: feces | place: Germany | collected 2013/2015
GTAAGTCTGTGAATTACTCTGCAATTCGTGCTATTTTTTGCAATTCAGGTCAGCAGAGCCAGGCGAAGCTGCGCTTTTACGGCAGGGTCTGCGTCCTTCAGAAGCTCCAGCAGAGCCGACACGGAGATGGTCGGTTCTGCTTCAACCGGGGCAGCCTGCACAAGTGTTGTTCCCTGTACGGCTTTCACATCGCCGCCGGAGATCATCAGTTGGTAAGCAGAGCGCAGGCTGCGCGATGGAATCGCTGAATAGCACAAAGGCATGTTGGAGTCCAGATGTGAAAAAAACGGCAAAGCAGATAAAATCCACTTTACCGTTTTATAGCAATTCAACTTCTTCATGCAACAGCAATAGCGTTGAATTGCATATCGCAAATTGCTGTTTTAACGTTCCACTAATTTCTTGCCTTGCGATCAAGAAAGCACGTCTGCTAAACGCTCTACATTGAAAATATAATCGTACACTGCTATAATAAAATTGTGATATTATCACCAAAAATTCAAGATACAAAGCGTTTGCAATTGGCAAACATTCAGGAGGAACGCATGGTAACAGGAGCCATTAAAAATAAGGTAGACAAAATCTGGACGGACATCTGGGCAGGCGGCATCACCAATCCGCTGACCGTCATTGAACAGCTGACCTATCTCATGTTCATCCGGTCACTGGACGAGAAAGAGCTTGCCACCGAAGATTTTGAGAACATGGCGGGCGAAAAGATGGAGCATATCTTCCCGGCCAGCGAAGCAGGACAGTCTATGCGGTGGAGCCGCTTCAAGGATAAAGATTCCCGCGAAATTTTCCTGACCATGCAGCAGCGGGTGTTCCCTGCCATCAAAAAGATGAAGTATGGCCGTCTGCCGGACTTTGACGCAAACGGCGAGCTGGTGGAGATCGCAGACGACCCCACCCGCCCGGATGAGGGCAACACCGCCTTTGCGCGGTACATGGACGATGCCATGTTCCTGATCCCCACGCCGCAGGTGCTGCAAAAGATCATCACCGGGCTGGAGGATCTTTACACCCACGACATTGCCGACCTTGATATGCAGGGCGACCTGTATGAGTATATGCTGGGCAAGCTGGCAACCGCAGGGCAGAACGGCCAGTTCCGCACGCCCAAGCACATCCGCGACATGATGGTGGAACTGGTGCAGCCCACGCCGGACGACTTCATCTGCGACCCCGCCTGCGGCACGGCGGGCTTTCTGGTGTCCAGTGCGCAGTACCTCCGCGCCCACTACGAGGACAGCATGACCCCGGAGCAGTGGCAGCATTTTGCCGGCCCGATGTTCACCGGCTTTGACACGGACCGCACCATGCTGCGCATTTCGGCCATGAACCTGATGCTCCACTCCATCACGAACCCGGAGATCGACTACAAAGACAGCGTTTCCAAGCAAAACTCCATTTGCAGCAAGTATACCGTCTGCCTTGCAAACCCGCCGTTCAAGGGCACCGTGGATGCCGAGAGCATCAACGACGACCTGAAGGCCGTCACCAACACCAAAAAGACGGAATTGCTTTTCCTTGCGCTCTTCCTGCGGATGCTCAAAACCGGCGGACGCTGCGCCTGCATCGTGCCGGACGGCGTTTTGTTCGGTTCCAGCAAGGCGCACCAGAGCATCCGAAAAGAACTGATTGAAAACCACCAGCTGCGGGCGGTCATTTCCATGCCCTCCGGCGTGTTCAAGCCCTACGCAGGCGTGTCTACGGCGGTGCTGGTGTTTACCAAGACCGGCGCGGGCGGTACCGACAGGGTGTGGTTCTACGATATGAAAGCTGACGGCCTCTCGCTGGACGACAAGCGCACCGAGGTGAAGGAAAACGACATCCCGGACATCATCGCCCGGTTCCAGAACCTCAACGCCGAAACTGACCGCAAGCGCACCGAGCAGAGCTTCTTTGTGCCCAAAGCGGAAATTGCCGCCAATGGGTACGATTTGTCCATCAATAAGTACAAAGAGACCGAGTATGTGCCGGTGGAGTATCCCTCGACTACGGAGATCCTTGCTGACCTGCATGAGCTGGAAATGGAGATCACCAAGGGTCTGGCAGAGTTGGAGGAGATGGTGTGATGGCGAAGTTGGGAGAGGTTTGCTTAATTAACCCCAAGAGTTGCACATTAAGAGATGACACTGAAGTTTCCTTTATTCCAATGACAAAAGTTGGTGAGCACGGGGAGTTCGATGCATCTGAAATTAAAAATTATTCAGAAGTAAAGAAAGGCTTCACAAATTTTCAAAATGGCGATATTTTATTTGCGAAAATTACACCTTGTATGGAAAATGGAAAAGGTGCAATCGCCCATAATATGAAAAACGGAATTGGCTTTGGAAGCACTGAATTTCATGTTTTGCGTCCTGATACAGACAAAATAACGAGCGAATGGCTGTATTATTTGACCACATGGAAGACTTTTCGCAAAGAGGCTGAGAAAAACATGACCGGAAGCGCAGGTCAAAAACGTGTGCCAAAAACTTTCTTGGAAAATTATGTCGTGAACTTGCCAGATATTGATACCCAAAAAAGCGAAAACAAAATTTTGAGAAAAGTGGACGATTTGATTTTTCTTCGCAAGCAGCAACTTGTCAAGCTGGACGAGCTGGTAAAGGCACGGTTTGTGGAAATGTTTGGGGATGTGTTGCTAAATTCTATGCAATGGCCTGAAAAAACGCTGGAAAATATGGCCGACATTGTTTCTGGGATTACGAAAGGCCGTAAAACAGCAGAAGCAGATTTGCAAGAAGTGCCATATATGGCGGTTTCAAATGTAAAAGACGGTTATATTGATTGGACAACTGTAAAGACGATTCTGGCAACAAGACAGGAAATTGAGCAATACAGACTGATGCCGGATGATATCTTAATGACTGAGGGCGGTGACCCTGATAAAGTCGGGCGGGGTGCCATAATCAAAGTGCCATTGAAAAACTCAATTCATCAAAATCACATTTTCCGTGTGCGATTGGATGAACAAGAAATTTTACCCTCTTTCTTTGCCGAATACTTACGTCATCAAAAAGCCAAGCGTTACTTTTTAGGGTGTGCAAAGCAAACCACAGGCATTGCAAGCATCAACATGCGACAGCTTAGAGCATTACCTACTCTTGTTCCACCACTTTCTCTTCAAAAACAATTTGCCGCCTTTGTAGAGCGCGTAGACCAGCAGAAGCAGACCGTACAACAGGGCCTTGAAAAGCTGGAATTGATGAAAAAAGCGCTGATGCAGGAATATTTTGGGTAAAAGGGTGGGCAACAAATAATTTTAGCAGTATAATAGGGCTAAGACATAGAAAGTGGTGGTTAAAATGACGAATTATGAACGATTCAAGAAAATTTACGATGAGATTGATGCTCTAATCGAGCATCGGGTAAAAAGCTCTTCTCAGGAATTTATCGGTTGGCAAACAAGAGCCGAACGTTTTTTGAGAACGTACTATGGAGAAAACAGCAAAGAAGTTGTAGACTTTGGAAATATTCCGTTTTCCTTGATGATTTATACATTTAACGAAACAGCGGATGATTATATAGAAGCATGTAAGAGTGGCTTGCTGACAAGCAAAGCGGTATTTGGAGTATACCTCGATGAATTAAAAGAAAAAGACAGCGTACAAGATAATAAGGCTATGCGCATAAATAATGTCCGTCCAAATAAGATTTTCATTGTTCATGGACATGACGACGCATTGAAACAGGAGGTTGCGCGCATTGTTGAAAAGCAAGGGCTTGAGGCCGTTATTCTAAGTGAACAGGCAAACCACGGTAAGACCATTATTGAGAAATTTGAAGAAAACACAGATGTTGGTGCAGCTATTTGCCTGTTTACTGGTGATGATTATGGAAGAGCTATAAAGGATGACAAGGGTGAAGAAACAAAGCCAGCAAATGATAGATTGCGGGCACGGCAGAATGTTGTGTTTGAATCTGGTTACTTTATGGGAAGGCTCGGTCGCGAGAAGGTTATTTTGATTGCCAATCCTGAAATTGAAATACCGTCCGATTTACAAGGCGTGGTCTATACGAACGATAAATCGTGGCAGATAGATGTTTTGAAAGAATTAAAGGAGATTGGTTACGCTATAGATTTTAATAAAGCCTTCTAATGATGAGGATGGAGGAACGTGAGATTCTTATTTTGGAATACGCATAATACTAAGGATATAAATAGTATTCTTTGCGGCATGATTGTAGAGCAAAAAGCGAATATTGTTATTCTTGCAGAATATGAAGATATAATTGAGGATCTAATCTACAACCTTGATTTGAAGGGCGTTAGGATGAATGTCTATCCATCTATTGGATGTGACAGACTGATAATTTTAGGAAACACAAAGGATATTCGCCAAAGTCGCCAAAGCAAATATTATTCTATGCAAATTATAAAAAATGATATGCTTTTATGTGGCGTTCATCTTCCGAGTCAAATGTGGGCGGATGAACGTACACAAACGCTCGCTTTTCAGTCAGTGGTTCGTGATATTGAACTTGCAGAAGAGGATGGCGGAATTGATAAGACCATAGTTGTTGGTGATTTTAATCAAAACCCATATGATGACGGATGTTTGGGTGCATGCGGATTTCATGGAATCCCCATTGCAGATGAGGCACAAAAAATATCAAGAACAATCTTTGGAACTAAGTATAAAATGTTTTACAATCCAATGTGGAATTTATTGGGCGATTTTAGTTATCCACCAGGAACTTACTATTATAGAGGCTCTAAAGAGAAAAATGAATTTTGGAATATTTTTGATCAAGTAATAGTTCGTCCACAGTTAAGAAGCCGCTTTGTTGACAAAGAACTGAAAATTATAACAAAAGCACAAGGCGTTTCATTGGTGACTCAAAACCAGCAACCAAATGAAAAGATTAGTGATCATTTACCGATTGTATTTCAATTGACGGAGGATTAAGTATGGATCGTATGCTATCGTTAAAAGAAAAGTTAAGCTTTGACAAAGTCGATTTGACAACGCCCGATAAAGTCGTTAAAGAAGTTGGAAATGAATTGAGTGAAATAACGCAAGGAATGGTTAGATGTGAAGTTAAAGAATATGATGGTCCAATTCGTTCTTTTACGCAAACCAAAGAAGTCGGTACAGCGGCATTGTTGACCGCTTTTCAAACTAAGACAGTAGAACAACATATAGATATTCAAAGTCGTTTGGGAGAAATGGGTAATACGCAAAAGAAATTTGAAGTATGCTTGGAAACGCCTGATAATAAAGACTACAAGTTTCGATTAATGTTTATTGCGTACGATGCAACTATTTATCCTGTAACAGTTGTTCTAGAAAGCGATATTGCAAATCAGTTGCCACAATACGGAAATGGCTATATTTATAGTTTTAAATCTCGCAAAGATTTTCAAGTTTTTTTTGTGGATGTGATAAATTCGGATAAAGCAGTCACCATATTGCAACAATTAATCAATCTGGCTGGGAATGCGATGCATTTAGAAATGAATGAAGAGGCAGAGACGAACGATGGTGTCTAAATGATATAGTGACGCAGCTACTTTGATGAGGCATTCAATTATGTCAAATTTTGAATATCTGTTCTCTAAACCTGAATATTCCCTCTTTGCCAATTCCGCCATCGAGGCCGAGAAAGTGTTCTCCACCTCCCCGGCGATGTGCGCGGTGGGGTGCCGGAAGGCGTTGGAGCTGGCGGTGAAGTGGGTGTATGCGGCAGATAAAACCATCACGATGCCCTACAAGGACAACCTGCAATCCCTGCTGCACGAGCCGAGTTTCCGCTTCGCAGTGGACCGCAATGTGTGGAGCGTGCTGCCCAGCATCGTGAAGGCGGGCAATCTGGCGGTACATACAGGGCATAGTGTGTCGGCGGCGGATGCAGTGTTCAGTCTGCGGGGGCTGTTCGATTTCATCCAGTGGGTGGATTACTGCTACGGCACGGACTATGTGGAGCGCTCCTTTGACGAGACAGCCATCCCCGGCGAAAAGGTAACGCTGGACGAAAAGAAGATCCGGGAGCAGGAAAGCCTGCTGACCCAGAAAGATGCCGAGCTGGAAGCGCTGCGCAAGCAGGTGGAGAGCCTTTCGGCGGCGTACACGGCCAGCAAACAGCAGAACCAGCAGAGCCGCAGTTTCACCGCCGCCGACCTGACCGAGGCCGAAACGCGGCAGAAGATCATCGATATCGATCTCAAGGCCATGGGCTGGAAATTCACCGGGCCGGACGCCGATGTGCGCACCGAGTACGAAGTGGACAACATGAACGGCGTGCTGGGGCAGAAGGGCTATGCAGACTATGTGCTGATGGGCAAGGACGGCTTGCCGCTGGCGGTCATTGAAGCCAAGCGCAGCACAAAAGACCCCAACATCGGGCGCAAGCAGGCTCAGCTTTATGCAGACTGTCTGGAGCAGAAATTTGGCCGCCGTCCGATGCTGTTTACCACCAACGGCTACACCACCTATTTCTGGGATGAGCAGAGCGGCCCGCAGCGTGCTGTGAGCGGGGTGTTCTGCAAGGACGATTTACAGAAGCTGATGAACCGCCGCACCGAGAAAAAACCGCTGGACACCATCGAAATTGACGATAAAATCACCGACCGCTACTATCAGAAAAACGCCATCCGGGCAGTCTGCGCCCATATTACGCAGGGCTTCCGGCGCAATCTGCTGGTCATGGCAACGGGCACAGGCAAGACCCGCACCGCATCCAGCCTGACCGATGTGCTGAGCCGGGGCGGTCATGTGACCAACGTGCTTTTTCTGGCGGACCGCACTGCGCTGGTCAAGCAGGCAAAGGACGACTTCAAAAAGTATCTGCCCGACCAGTCGCTGTGCAACCTCTGCTCCTCCAAGGACGATAAGGCCGCGCGCATCGTGTTTTCCACCTATCCCACCATGCTCAACGCCATCGACAACGCCAAGACCAAGGACGGCGTGCCGCTGTTTTCGCCTGCGCATTTTGACCTTATCATCGTGGACGAGAGCCACCGCAGCATTTTCAAGAAATACCGCGCCATTTTTGATTATTTCGATGCGGTTCTGGTGGGCTTGACCGCCACCCCGAAAACCGATGTGGACCGCAACACCTACGACTTTTTCGAGATGGAACACGGCATCCCCACCTACGCCTACGATTACGACACGGCGGTCTACACCGACCATGTGCTGGTGCCTTACTACAACTACGAGGTCAAGACGAAATTCACAGAAGAGGGCATCCACTACGACCAGCTTTCACCGGAGGATAAGGCCCGCTACGAGGACGATTTTGCCGAGGACGACACCCTGCCCACCTTCATCCCGTCCGAAAAGCTGAATAAGTTCATCTTCAACGCCAACACTGTGGACACGGTGCTGCAAGACCTGATGGAACGGGGCATCCAGACGGCAGGCGGCGACCGCATCGGCAAGACCATCATCTTTGCCCAGAACAAGCGCCATGCGGAGTTTATCCGGGAACGCTTCGGCAAGCTCTACCCGCAGCTGGAGACCCAGCACCCGGGATTCATCCAGCGGGTGGTCTGCGACGACGCCTATGCACAGTCCATCATTGACGACTTCAAACAACCGGACAAGCCGCCGTTTATTGCGGTCTCGGTGGATATGATGGACACGGGCATCGATGTGCCGGAGTGCGCGAATCTGGTGTTCTTCAAAAAAGTACGCAGCAAAACGAAGTTCTGGCAGATGATCGGCCGTGGTACGCGGCTCTGCCCATCCCTTGCCTGCGTGGATGCCATCGACGGCGAATATACGGGCAAACGGCGGTTTCTGATCTTCGACTACTGCGGCAACTTTGAATTTTTCCGTCAGAAACCCAACGGCTACGAGAGCGCGGACGCCAAAAGCCTGTCCGAGAGCATTTTCTGCAAGCAGGTGCGGATTGCCGCCGCGCTGCAGGATGGAGCCTATGGGGACGAAAACTACCAGAACTGGCGCAAGATCTTAACGGAGACCTGCCGTGCCGAAGTGGGAGCGCTGAACCCGGAGCTGGTATCCGTGCGGCTGCACCGACAGGCCGTGGAACACTATCAAAAGCCGGAAGCCTTTGTCAGCCTGACCGAAACGGACAAGGGTACTCTGATGAAAGAGGTGGCACCGCTCATCTCGCTGGACGACAAAGATGAAGCCGCCAAGCGGTTCGATAACTTTGTGTATGGCTTGCTGCTCTGTGAACTGGAAGGTCTGCCGGGGCTGGGCCGCGCCCAGAAACAGCTGCGCAGCACAGCGGCAATGCTGGAAGGGAAGGCTACCATCCCGCAGGTGCAGGCAAAGCTGCCGCTCATCCGCGAGGTGCAGACAGACGAATTTTTGACCTCGCATGATCTGCTCCGCTTTGAGGAAATGCGGCTGGAACTGCGGGAACTCATCAAGTTTCTGGTGGACGGTGTAGAAGGGCAAAAACCTGTCTACACGGCCCTTGCCGACCCGGTACTGGAACAGACCGAGGGCAAAGCGCTGGATTCCGGCTACGATTTCGGCGAGTACCGGGAACGTGTGAACCGCTACATCATGGAGCACCGCAGCGATACGCTGGCCATCCACAAGCTGACCCAGAACATTCCGCTTTCCCGGGGCGACTATACCGAGCTGGAACATATCTTCACCTGTGAGCTGGGCAGCAAAGAGGACTATGCACGGGAGTTTCGGGATACACCCTTTGGTCTGCTGGTGCGTAAAGTGGCAAAGCTGGACCACGATGCTGCCATGCAGGCATTTTCAAAATTTATCAATGACGAATCGCTGAATGCAAAGCAGATCGCGTTCGTGCAGAAGGTCATTCATTACATCGAGCAGAACGGTTATGTGGAAAGCAAAGCGGTGCTGATGAAACCACCTTTTGACCAGCCCATTCTGTTTACCCGCCTGTTTGATGGCAAAACAGGCAGTGAACTGATGAATACGATCAATTCGGTGAAAGAGAATGCCACCCATGTGACTGCATAAAGCGGTGGAATGTACTGATAAAAACCGGTATAATTCAGGACTATCGAAAAATGAATATCCTGCAACGCAGTATGGCAAGTCAGGGAATTTTGAACGATACGCAAGGGACTCTGGCTGATTACCTGATGAGCATCGCACAAATTTCCGTGGAGGATGCCGGAGCGATTTATATCGAGTTGAGCAGCATCCGCGGAAATTTTATGGCAAACATCATTCTGCGCATGATTGAAAATTATCACTTCCTGCCCGATATGGCGCAGAAACTGAAAAACAAACAAGCACTGGTGGAAAGCGTAATTGCAAATGAACAGCTGGAGCCTTCCATTACGTCGTCCATCAAAGATGTGTATGATGAACTTGTCAACAGCAAACTGGATATGATCGAGGGCCTCGTGCCGATCTCTGCCATCCAGTATGATGCTAAGATGCAGGAAGCAGAAAGACTTTAAGGGGAGTGCGGCTTGTAGGATTGCTTTAAATTATCGAGTTAATCCGCAGGCTGAATAGATTCCCTCGAATCGAATGAAAACGAAAAAATGCCCGCTCACCGTGGAGATCCGGCTCCATCGGTGGGCGGGCATATCCAATAAAACACCAGGATACGATTATGCTTTTCGTACTTCAGCTGGGATCTTGCTCTGGCTCAGATATCCCACAGGGAGGGCGCAGAGGTGGAAACTGCGGCGGCACCTGCGCGCATGGCGGCCATGACGTCGGCTTTGTCCCGCAGCAGGCCGCCTGCAATGACAGGCACCTGTGTGCGGGCGCTGATCTCGGCGATGACCCGGGGCATGATGCCGGGAAGGATCTCGACAAAATCCGGCTTGCCCTGCTCCAGCTGGCCGGACAGGCTGGTCAGCGAGAGGGAATCCAGGATGAATGCCCGCTGGACGGTCAGCAGGCCGCGGTGGCGCGCCCGGCGGATCAGGGTCGGGCGGGTGGAGATGATGCCGTCCGGGTGGCACAGGGCGTTGAGGGAGTCCACCGCGATCTCCCGCGACGAAAGGCCGTCCACAAGGTCGATGTGAACCACGGCCAGTTTTCCGGCATCATGTATGCGGTGCACCAGCCCGTCTACGGTGAGCAGGGTGCTTGCCAGCAGAAAAATAGTACTGCAGGGCGAAGCCAGCGCAGCAGTCAGGGCTTCGTCCGTTTTCACGGCGGCGATCACCGGTTCGTCCAGCAGGGTTTCAGCAAGAGGATGCATTGGGTAAGACTCCTTTCGAGCCAGATTTACAGAGATAGGGAGCAATCAGAAGATACGGCCCTTTCAGAAAACTCTAAAAGGGCCGCACCATGCGCAAACCAAGTTTATAAAAAATTGAGGGGTTTGTAAAGAGGATTAAAGAGGCATTATTTATGTGCCTGCACGGCTGCATTATTTTTCTTCAGCAGTACAGCGCATGCTATGGTAACTACAAAGCCGATCGCGATCAGTGCGTAGACCAGAGCAGTGCCAGCGTACTGTGTTCCGGGGGTGTGCACGCGAATCTCGCAGATGCCCCACTCGCTGACAGCTGCGAGAACGCCGCAGAAGATGCCGCCAAGGTAGGGATTGCCCGTGTGCTGGTACAGGAGACGACAAATCAGGATCGCAACAAAGATGAAGCCGGGCAGCGCATACACTGCAGTTGCGGCAGAAGCCAGACCGCCGAACATCGGGTTCGAGCCGGTAGCCTTGAAGATGCCGTAAACGTAGCAGAGGATGAACAGAGTGGGAACCGATGCGATAAAGCTGATCAGAAGGTTAGAAAGCAGCTTGTTTTTGCCGAGCGCCGTGCTAAAGTTAAAACTGTTGACGCTGATGGACATGACAATGTAGTACACGAGATACATGGGTACAACAAGGAGCATACCCGGGATGCGGTTGGCTCCAAACTTCATAAAGCCCCAGTAAACGATCAGGAAGTTCACATCCACAAAATAGTCGACGGCAAAAACCATCAGGATCAGGGCAAAGACTGCAAGCAGGGCCGCGCCGATGGATTTGAGGAGTGCATGCCCGGAAATAGCGATGCCGGTATTCCGGAAGGAGAAACCGTGTTTTTTGCCGTAGGCCATGTACCACACCGTGCACAGAACAAGAGTCAGTGCGCCGCACAGCAGAGAGATCAGGCCGTGGTACGCAGGGTTGGCCGAGTGGAAAAGTGCATCACGGTAAGATGCCAGTCCCTGCTTGTTCAGGAATCGAATAATGAGGATGGACAGGACGGCACTGATGATCTGGATGCCCCAGAACCATGCAACTGCGTTCTTATCGCCAACTGGGCGAAGGTCCTGCTCGCCATTGTCGGCACACTGGAATGTCTTGACGGAGTTGACCAGCCAAACCATCAGAGACCCGGCAAACAGCAGCAGACCGGACAGGGCGATGATCTTGAAGATGTTCCAGATGGTATAGGTGTAGCTGCTGGCGCTCAGAGCAGTGCTAGTGGGCATAACACGGTTAAAGAAGGTCAACACACGGTTCATGACCAGCGGGGACCACCAACCAGCCATATGCGTCTCGTTAGAAACAAAGATCTGGCGGCTTCCGGTCTTTCCGCCGTAATCCTGCTCATAAACGGTCTCTGCCACGCGCTGTTCACTGGTGGTTGCGGGGTCGATACCGAAATACAGGAAGGACTGTGCACTGTTGTTGATCACATATTCTGCCGGGCTGGAAAGGTTGGCTGCATACTTGTTGGCGTCGTTGGAATAGGTACCGTTATCATTAGCTTTTTCCGAGAAGAAGAACTCGTCGTTCTTGTCTGCGAGAACTGCGACATCTCGGGCACCGTAAACATCGGTGTAGCCCTCGCTGTTACGCACGATGGGATCGCTGTGGATCAGGAAAATGGCCTTGACAACATTCAGACTGTCGTTATCGCACTGCAGTGCTTCGCCAGCTGCCTTGCCACCGCGGGAGTAGCCCAGCAGCGAAACTCGGTCGGTATCAACGTAGGGCAGAGTCACGCCGTAGCGTACCGCATCATAAAGGCCGCGGCCCTGGGTGAGCCATTCGGAGTCCGGCAGAGGTTCGCTTTCGCCCATGCCGTACATATCCACGCCGATCGCAACATAGCCGCGGCGGGCGAGCTCAATGCAGTAGTGCTGCATTTCTTCTTTGTTGTTGTTTCCGCCATGCTGTACAAAAATAGCGGGCGCAGGCGTTTCAGCGGTGGCGTTTTCCGGAATATAAACATCCATCGCAAGGGTATGACCGGATTCGGATTCAATGGTAACGTTCCGGATGGTCGTTTTGCCGGAGTTCGTCTGTAAAATGAAAGAACCGGCAATGCCTACGATGATGAGCGCGATGCTGACGATGAGACTGATCAGCGGCCTTGAAAGTTTTTTCTCGTTCATATGGGGGACCTCCTTTTTGAATCTGATTTTTCCGTAATAAAAATGGGGACACACTGCATCTGGACGATACAGTGCATCCCCATCTCACTTCTCTTGGGATGCTTCTAGTATAGCGTTTTGTAACAAAATGTCAATAGAAAATAAACAATTAAAAAATATTTTGTGCGTGAACCATAAAGTTGGGCGAAAACTATCAATGCTCTGCCCAGTCGCAGCTGCGGCCCACAGCCTTGTGCCAGCCGGAGAGCAGACGGGTGCGCTCAGCCTCGTCCATCTGCGGGGCAAAGGTCATATTGCAATGCCACAGGCTGCGGATCTCGTCCCGGTCCTTCCATACGCCGGTGGCAAGGCCCGCCAGATAGGCAGCGCCCAGAGCGGTCGTCTCCCGGATGGCAGGGCGCAGCACGGTCTTGTTCAGGATGTCGGCCTGGAACTGCATCAGGAACTGGTCACGGGAGGCGCCGCCGTCCACCTTCAGCGAGGTGATGGGCACGCCGGTGTCCTTTTCCATAGCAGCCACGAGGTCTGCGCTCTGGTAGGCGATGGATTCTTCCGCCGCGCGGATGATATGGTTCTGGGTGGTGCCGCGGGTGATGCCCACAATGGCACCGCGGGCGTACATATCCCAGTACGGTGCACCCAGACCAGTAAAGGCCGGCACAATGTAAATGCCGCCGTTATCCGGCACCTTCTGGGCGTAGTATTCCGCATCGCGGCTCTCCTGGATCATGCGCAGGCCGTCGCGCACCCACTGGATGACGGCACCGCCCACAAAGACGCTGCCCTCCAGCGCGTACTCCACCTTACCGTTCAGGCTGATGGCGATGGTAGAGATCAGGCCGTTCCGGCTGCGGCAGATGGTGTCGCCGGTGTTCATCAGCAAAAAGCAACCGGTGCCGTAGGTGTTCTTGGCCTCCCCCTTGCCAAAGCAGCTCTGTCCGAACAGCGCAGCCTGCTGGTCACCGGCAATGCCGGCCACCGGGATCTGCACACCGCACAAATCGGTGGTGCCGTAGACCTCGCTGGAATCCGTCACGCGGGGCAGGATGCAGCGCGGGATATTCAGCGCTTTGAGCAGGGTGTCATCCCAGTCCAGCGTGCGGATGTTATACAGCATGGTGCGGCTGGCGTTGGTGCGGTCGGTGACATGCACTCTGCCGCCGGTCAGCTTCCAGACCAGCCATGTGTCCACAGTGCCGAACAGGATCTCCCCTGCCTCGGCCCGCTCCCGCGCACCGGGCACATTGTCCAGGATCCACTTGATCTTCGTTGCGGAGAAATAGGCATCGGGCATCAGGCCGGTGTTCTCCCGGATGTAGTCTGCCATGCCGGGCTGCAGCAGCAGTTCATCCACCAGCGGAGCCGTGCGGCGGCACTGCCAGACGATGGCATTGTAGATGGGGCGGCCGGTGGCCTTTTCCCACAGGATGGTGGTCTCCCGCTGGTTGGTGATGCCAATGGCGGCGATATCGTGGGCATCGACACCGCTCTGGGCCACCACCTCGTTCATGACTCCATACTGGGTGGACCAGATCTCCATGGGGTTGTGCTCCACCCAGCCCTGCTGCGGATAGATCTGCTCAAACTCACGCTGCTGCACCGCAATGATATTCTGCTCATTGTCGAACAGGATGGCACGGCTGCTGGTGGTTCCCTGATCCAGCGCCAGAACATATTTTGTACTCATGCTTTTGCTCCCTCCGTATCGTTTCAGGAGTGTGTATCACAGATTTCGCGTTGCCACAATGTCCACGCCGGTGCCGCACACGTCGGCCAGCACCACCTGCCCGGTGCGGACGGGTGCGTGCAGGGTGACGCGGTCCAGCGCAGCCATGACCTCGGTCATCTTCTCTTTGGGCACGGCCTGCGCAGTCTTTACCGGGCAGCGCGGGTACAGCCCACCCTCCACCCGCACGGTGCTGGTGATGATGCGGGTGGGATGGGTCAGCTCTTCCCTGCCGTAGGCGGCACCGTTGGGGCAGGCGTTTCCAGTTACATTATAATCATTTTCCGGGTCTACCTGCAAGTGGCAGCCGCAGGGACAGCAGATGCAAATGACTTCTTTGATGCTGCTCATTCTGCAATAACCTCCTCTACCGCAACGGTCAGCGGGCCGTCTGCTTTTTCCAGCAGGACTTTTGGAAGTGCGATGTGTTCCATCTCACCGGGTGCCATGCGCTGGCGCTTGAACCGGGCCAGCTGCCTGCCGCCGCAGGTCACGGTGATCTGGCTGGGGCCGTAGTTCTGCCGCACGCGGAAGGAAATGTTCACGCTCCTGTCCACATCAGCGGGGCGCACCCGCTGCGGCACGGTGTAGCCCACGCCATTGCCCGGAACAAGGTCAAGCACAACCGTATCGGCGGCTTCGCCCTTCAAAACATAGGCCGCCGCAGAAGCACCGGCAAGGTCGCTTTCGCCCGAAACGAAGTCCACCAGATCATGCACGTGCACCACATTGCCGCAGGCGAACACGCCGGGGATGCCGGTCTCCATATTCTCGTAGACCACAGCGCCCTTGGTGTGAGGGTCCATGGGGATGCCCGCCTGCCGGGTCAGCTCATTTTCCGGGATCAGGCCGACGCTGAGCAGGATGGTGTCCACATCAAATTCCATCTCGGTGCCCGGGATGGGGCGGCGATTTTCGTCCACCTTGGCAACGGTGGCCTTTTCCACGCGGGCCTTGCCCTGAATATCCACGATGGTATGGGACAGATACAGGGGGATGTCGAAGTCCTGCAGGCACTGCACGATGTTGCGGGTCAGGCCGCCGGAATACGGCATGACCTCCACGCAGGCCAGTACTTTGGCACCTTCCAGCGTCATGCGGCGGGCCATGATCAGGCCGATGTCGCCGCTGCCGAGGATGAGCACCCGCTTGCCTACCAGATAGCCCTCCATGTTGACATAGCGCTGGGCCGCACCGGCGGTGTAGATACCGGCAGGGCGGCTGCCCGGGATGCCAATGGCACCGCGGGTGCGCTCCCGGCAGCCCATGCAGAGGATGATGCTTCTGGCTTCCAAAATCTGATAGCCCTTTTCCCGGCTGACGCAGTGGATCTTTTTGTCCGGGGTGACTTCCAGCACCATCGTGCCCAGCTCCACCCGGACACCGGTGGAGCGCAGCAGTTCAATGCAGCGGCCTGCGTATTCCGGGCCGGTGAGCTGCTCGCCAAAGCGGTGCAGGCCGAAGCCGTTGTGGATGCACTGGTTCAGGATGCCGCCCAGCTCGTTGTCGCGCTCTAAGATAAGGATATCGCGCAGACCATGCTGCCATGCGCTGTAAGCTGCGGCAAGGCCTGCAGGGCCGCCGCCGACGATGACCAGATCAATCATGGTGCTCTCCCTCCTGCTTGGTTTCGCACAGTAAGACGTTGGTGCCGGCCTTATCCTGCAGCACGTCCAGCGGACTGATACCCAGCGTTTTGCTGATCAGTTCCAGCACCCGCGGCCCGCAAAAGCCGCCCTGACAGCGGCCCATACCGGCACCGCAGCGGCGCTTGACACCGTCAATGGTGGTGGCGGGGATCTCTTCGTGCAGAGCGTCCAGAATTTCGCCCTCGGTGATCGTCTCGCAGCGGCAGATCACGCGGCCATAGGCGGGTTCCTTTGCAATGAGCCGGGCTTTTCCTTCGGGCGGAAGCTCCTTGAAGCGCACCCGGGTGCGGCCATCCTTGTAATCCGCCTTGGGGGCGGGCAGATCGCCGTGAGCTTCCAGAATTTTGACGGCTTCTCTGGCAACGGCCGGTGCACTGGAAAGGCCGGGCGATTTCATACCCGCCAGATCGATGAAGCCGGGTGCGCCTTCTGCTTCGCCGATAACGAAGTCGCCCGTGTCCACATTGGCACGGACACCCGCAAAATTGCGGATGGACTCGCTGAAGCGGATGTTCGGCACGCTGCGGCGCGCTGCGGCGCTGACGAAGGCCAGCCCGGCGGCGGTACAGGCGGTATCGTCCCCTTCCACGGGGTCGGCGTTCGGGCCGACGATCAGGTTGCCGTGGACGGTGGGGGCCACCAGAACGCCCTTGCCGTTTTCGTTGGGGCACTGGAAGATGACGTGGTGCACACGGCTGCCCTCGGATTTATCCAGCAGGTAGTATTCGCCCCGGGTGGGCTGGATGGTAAATTTGTGGGGTGCGGCCATATCGTGCACGGCCTGCGCCGAGATGCCTGCCGCATTGATGATATAGCGCGTTTCCACAATTCCGGAGGGGGTGGTCAGCGCCCAGCCGCCGGCGGTCTTTTCGATGCGGGTCACAGGGCAGCTGCGGTGCAGCTCCACACCGTTGCGCACGGCTACTTCTGCCATGGCCAGTGCAAAGTCCCACGGGCTGACGATGGCGGCGCTGGGCGCATACAGCGCGCCAACGACAGTGGGGGCCAGATTCGGTTCCATGGCAAGCGTTTCCTCTGCGGAAAGCAGCCGGATGCCCGGCACGCCGTTGGCGATGCCGTTCTCATACAGTTTCTGCAGGTGGGGCAGCTCTTCCGGGCTGAGGGCCAGCACCAGACTGCCGCACTGCAGGTACGGCACATCCAGCCGGGCGCAGATCTCCTTGGCCAGTGCGGACCCCTCCACGTTGAGCCGCGCCATCCGGGTGCCCGGTTCGGGGTCGTAGCCAGCGTGCAGAATGGCACTGTTGGCCTTGGTGGTGCAGTCTGCCACGTCATTTTCAGCCTCGAAAATGGCGGTCTGCAGCGGGTAATGGGACAGCTCATAGGCGGCTGCCGCACCAATGACACCGCAGCCGATAATTGCTACATCCAGCATAAAAACCTCCTGATCGCTCCGTTTGCCGAATAAAAGAAAAAGAGCAGGACAAACAAAAGGGCCTTTCGACTCTCCCCTTGCTTGTTCTGCTCGATCCTCTGAACAAACTTTTATTGTCTTTATGATAATGCGATCTGCACAAGATGTCAAGCGTTTGTTGAAAATTTAAAGCTCATTTTTACCTGTGCGGCTTTTTCCTGCTCTTTGCGGGCGCGGAGGCTTTTGGCAGAGCACGGCCTGCTGCAGCATGGCCTGCAGCGCTGCGCCCGGCCACAAGGCCGGAGCCGAACGCCCAGTGCAGGTTAAAACCGCCGCAGCTGCCTGCGCAGTCCAGCGTTTCGCCCACAAAGTAAAGGCCCGGACAGCCCTTGAACTGGAAGTGCCCGTCCACCTCCCGCAGGGCCAGCCCGCCGCCGGTGGTCTGGGCCTGCTTCCAGCTGCAGGGGGTCAGCCCTTCAAAGCGCCAGTGCTTGGCGGTGTGGGCCAGCTTCTGCCACTGTGCGGCGGTGAGCACGGCAGGCGCGTCGCTGTCCTGCAGCCCGGCGGCAGACCACACAGTACGGCCCAGCTTCTGGTTCAGCAGGCCCAGCCAGAAGTCAGCGGCGCTGCCCCCTTCCGTCTGGGCGGCGTGGGCCGCAAACAGGCTGGCAAGTGCGGTTTCGTCCACTGCCGGGAAGAGGTCCAGCTCCACAGCAGGAGCCTTGGGGCCGCGGCCCGGGGCCAGCAGGCCGGACAGCTGCATGATGCAGATGCCGGAAAGGCCGTAATCGGTGAACTGTACCTCGCCGTTCTCGCAGGCAAGCACACGGGCACCGTCCAGCAGGGATGCTGCTGCCTTGGCACGGATGCCAGCCAGCGCTTTGCGGGGCTTTGCGCACTGCAGGGCGGTCAGGCAGGGGTACAGCGGCTCCACCCTGCCGCCGCACTGGGCGGCGAACCGGGTGCCAAAGCCGTCGGTGCCGAACTGCGGCCCTGCTTCGCCGCCCATGGCGCAGATGACGGCATCGGCGCGCAGCGTTTCGGCAGAGCCCTCTGCCGTCTCGAACTGCACGGCGTAGCCGCTGCGGCTCTGGTTCAGGGTGCGCACGGTGCAGCCGGTGCGCAGCTGCACATGGTGCTGCGCAAGGTGGTGCTCCAGCAGGGCCAGCACGTCCGCCGCCTGATTGGAGTACGGATACACCCGGCCCGCCTCGTCGGTGCGGGTGTAAAGCCCCAGCGCACGGAACCAGCGCAGCGGGTCGGCGGTATTTACGGCATCCAGCAGCGGACGAAGTGCTGCCGGGTCGGCAGTGAAATACAGCTCCGGTGCAATGCCGGTGTTATCCAGATTGCAGCGGCCATTGCCGGTGGCAAGCAGCTTTTTGCCCGGCTTCGGGTTGCGCTCCAGCACAATGACCTGTGCAGCGGGGGCACTTTGTGCCGCCGCCAGCGCGGCTGCAAGACCGGCGGCACCGCCGCCCAGAATGAGGATGTTCGGCATCCGGACACCTGCCTTTCTCAGTAGAATTTTAGGATCTGTCTTCATAAGCGGGGTGCTGTGCTTATGAAAACGGCTTTTTGTATCATTGTAGCAGAACCCTGCCGGAAACGCAACGAAGAGGCAGCTTTCCGTGCAGGTCTTTTTGCGCGGGGGCAGCAGGTATAAATGGCCCGGCCTGACAGATACTAGTGCTGCAGGCATTTTTAAGGAAACGGAGGAGCAAAAACATGAAAGCAACAGGAATCGTGCGCCGCATCGACGAGCTGGGCCGGGTGGTGATCCCCAAGGAGATCCGCCGCACCCAGCGCATCCGCCGCGGCGACCCGCTGGAGATCTTCACCACGGGCGACGGCGAGGTGATCTTTAAAAAGTATTCGCCCATTGGCGAGATGAACGCAGTAGCGGCCCAGTATACCGAGGTGCTCAGCAAAAGCTTTGCGCTGACCACACTGGTGGCCGACCGCGACCGCATCCTTACGGTGAGCGGCTCCGGCCGGCGGGAGCTGGCCGACCGCAGCATCAGCCAGCCGCTGGAAAAGCTGATGGATGGCCGCAGGTTGTACCAGAGCGAGGGCATTGCCGAAAAGTGCATCCTGCCCTGCGAAGGCTCGCCCCGGGTGGTGTTGTGCGCCGCACCCATCATTGCGGCGGGCGATGTGACCGGCGTGGTGGCCCTGCTGACCGAAGACCGCACGGCCACGCCGGATGCCGCCCAGCTCAAGGCCGTGAATGTGGCGGCGGCATTTCTGGCAAGGCAGATGGAAGAGTAAAGAACATGCCGGAGCGCTTTCCTTATAATAAGGAGGGCGCTTTCTTCGTTTATGACAGAATTATGAATCTTTTAAAACATTTTTCCAAGGGGCTTGACAGCACCGGAAAATTGGCTATAATGGTCTTAGCACTCAGGAACAAGGAGTGCTAAACAAACAAAGCGAACGCAAAAAGGAGGCAGGCGCTATGACGATGGATGCACGCAAGCAGCGAGTCTTGCAGGCGATCGTGGCGCTGTATGGTCTCGAAGGTGAGCCCGTGGGCAGCAGTGTGCTGGCAAACTACTTTGACATGGCGGTTTCCAGCGCGACGCTGCGCAACGAGATGGCGGCGCTGACAAAGCTGGGTCTGCTGGAGCAGCCCCACACCAGCGCGGGCCGTGTGCCCAGTGCCAAGGGCTACCGTTACTACCTTGATAATCTGCTGACCGACGATCAGCCGCTGGATCGTGTGAGCCGCGCCCGGGTGGATGCGGTGTTCGCAAGCCTTGACCACGAGCCGGAAAAGCTGGCCGCAGGTGCCGCCAAGGCGCTGGCCGCCATCAGCGGCTGCACCGCCGCCATCAGCACCCCATGTGCCGAGGATCTGTGCATCGCCCACTATGAAGTGGTTCAGGTGGGCCGCAGCGCAGCGGCTGTGCTGGCCGTTACCACGGCCGGTTACGTTCGTACCCGTGTGGCACGGGTACGCACCGGCCTTTCCCGCGAGAATGCGGCAGCACTTGCCGCACTGCTCAACCGCAACCTTACCTTTGTAGCGCCGGTGGATCTTTCCACCCGGCTGCTGGCAGAGCTGTGCAGCCAGATCGACCCGGAGCTGGTGCCCGTTATCAGTGCAGCGGCTGCCATCCTGCAGGATTCCGTCAAGCCCCACGTATTTCTGGGCGGCGAGCAGTACCTGCTGGACTGGCCTCAGCTGGACGGCAAGGTGGGCGACATCCTCACACTGCTGAACGACGAGGAGCAGGCCGCTGGCCTGATCGCACCTCCGGCAGAACGCAGTGAGAGCGTGCTGCTGGGCGAGGATCTGGAACCGCAGATCCCGGGCCTGTGCATCGTGAGCGACCGGTATCTGGTGGGCGGAGGCCTGTGGGGCTCCATTGCCCTGATCGGCCCCACCCGGATGCCCTTCCAGAAGCTGATGCCGCTGCTGCATTACTTTGCAGACCAGCTGGGCGAGGGCATGAGCGGCAAACGAAAAGACACCCCGCAGGCTGCCGTACCACGGCGGACTGTGATCTATAAGGAGGATCTGGAATGAGCGAAGAAGCAAAGAACACGGTGCCCGAGACCGAGCAGCCGGAAACTGCCCCCGAGGAAAAGACCGCTGCCGCAGCGCCCGAACAGGCTGCTGCCGAAGCTGCTACCGAAGAGGACAAGAAGAAGGACGGCGGCTGGTTCAACAAGAAGGCCCGGGAGATGGAAGCCATTAAGGCAAAGCTGGATGCAGCGGAAAAGAACGCCGCACAGGCCAAGGATCAGCTGCTGCGCATGGCTGCCGAGTACGACAACTACCGCAAGCGCTCCACCCGCGAGGCCGACCAGAAGTTTGGCGACGGTGTTTCCCATGCAGTGGAAAAGATCATCCCCATTCTGGATACGCTGAATATGGCTGCCAACGCCCCCACCACCGATGAGAACTACAAAAAGGGCGTGGTCATGACGCTGGATAAGGCGGCAAAGGCACTGGACGCCCTCCATGTGGAGGAGATCGAGGTGCTGGGCAAGCCCTTTGACCCCAACTTTATGAATGCTGTGCAGCAGATCCCCGCCCCGGACGGGCAGGAGAGCGGCACGGTGGTCACCGTTTTCCAGAAGGGTTACAAGCTGGGTGACAAGATCATCCGCCATGCAACCGTTGTGGTGGCCGAATAAATAAGCCGAACCTCCCGCAAGGGAGTTTGCAATAACATCCGCTTGACATCATCATAAGCATCATATAAACAAGATTTGTTCTTTCGAGAGGAGACTTCATTATGAGTAAGATTATTGGTATCGACCTTGGTACTACCAACAGCTGCGTGGCTGTTATGGAGGGCGGCGAGCCCGTTGTCATCGCCAACTCTGAGGGCGCCCGCACCACCCCGTCCGTTGTCGGCTTCACCAAGACCGGTGACCGTCTGGTAGGCCAGGTTGCAAAGCGTCAGGCTATCACCAACCCCGAAAACACCATTTCCTCCATCAAGCGTAAGATGGGCACTGCCGAGAAGGTTCACGCCGGCGGCAAGGATTACACCCCCGAAGAGATCAGCGCTATGATCCTGGCAAAGCTGAAGGCTGATGCCGAGGCTTACCTGGGCGAGCCCGTTACCGAGGCTGTCATCACCGTTCCCGCTTACTTCAACGACAGCCAGCGTCAGGCAACCAAGAACGCCGGTACCATTGCTGGTCTGAACGTAAAGCGTATCATCAACGAGCCGACCGCAGCTTCTCTGGCTTACGGCATTGATAAGGAATCCGACCAGAAGATCATGGTTTACGACCTGGGCGGTGGTACGTTCGATGTTTCCATCATCGAGATGGGCGATGGCGTTACTGAAGTTCTGGCTACCAATGGTGATACCCACCTGGGCGGCGATGACTTCGACCAGCGCATCATCGACTGGATGGCTGAGGATTTCCAGAAGGAAAACAACATCGACCTGCGCAAGGATAAGATGGCTGCACAGCGCTTGAAGGAAGCTGCTGAAAAGGCAAAGATCGAGCTGTCCAGCGCCACTTCCACCAACATCAACCTGCCGTTCATCACCGCTGACGCCAACGGCCCCAAGCACTTGGATATGACCCTGACCCGCGCAAAGTTCAATGAACTGACCGCTGATCTGGTTGACCGCACTATGGCCCCTGTCCGCAAGGCTCTGGCTGATGCAGGCCTGAAGGCTTCTGACCTGGCTAAGGTCCTGATGGTCGGTGGCTCCACCCGTATCCCCGCTGTCTATGACGCTGTCAAGAAAGAACTGAACTGCGAGCCGTTCAAGGGCATCAACCCCGATGAATGTGTTGCTGTCGGCGCTTCCATCCAGGGCGGTGTTCTGCAGGGCGACGTTAAGGGTCTGCTGTTGCTGGATGTTACCCCGTTGAGCCTGGGCATTGAGACTCTGGGCGGCGTTTGCACCAAGATCATTGAGCGCAACACCACCATCCCCACCAAGAAGAGCCAGATCTTCTCCACTGCTGCTGACAACCAGCCCAGCGTTGAAGTCAACGTTCTGCAGGGCGAACGTGAGTTTGCCCGCGACAACAAGAGCCTGGGTACCTTCCACCTGGATGGCATCGCTCCGGCTCCGCGCGGCGTGCCCCAGATCGAAGTTACCTTTGATATCGATGCCAACGGCATTGTGCATGTAAGCGCTAAGGACCTTGGCACCGGCAAGGAGCAGAGCATTACCATCACTGCTTCCACCAACATGAGCAAGGATGACATCGACAAGGCCGTTAAGGATGCCGAGCAGTATGCTGCTGAGGATAAGAAGCGCCGCGAAGATGTTGATACCCGCAACAACGCCGACCAGATGGTGTTCCAGACCGAAAAGGCTTTGAGCGAGCTGGGCGACAAGGTCTCTCCGTCCGAGAAGAGCGAGTGCGAAGCTAAGCTGAACGCCCTGAAGGAAGCCCTGAAGGGTACCGATATTGAGGCCATCAAGGCAAAGCAGGACGACCTGCAGAAGGCTTTCTACGCCATCAGCGAGAAGGTCTACCAGCAGGCCGCTCAGGCACAGGGCCAGCAGCCCGGTGCACAGCCCGGCAATGACGCCGGCGCACAGCCCAAGGATGACGGCGCCGTTGACGCCGACTTCCATGAGGTCTAAGCTGTAACAAACCCATAATAAGGCCGCCGCTGGGCAAACCCGGCGGCGGCCCTTGGGGGTTATAGAGAAAGTTAAAATAAAGCCTTCCCCCCGCGGGGGAAGGTGGCCGCAGGCCGGATGAGGGGCGACGTTATCGCGGCCACCCGTTA
>OLYA01000475.1_pt1 | contig 21844 bp, 32 predicted proteins | sample 1674361 | NCBI WGS metagenome assembly OLYA01 (sample SAMEA103958165, study PRJEB25191) | human gut metagenome | biome: human-associated habitat [ENVO:00009003]; feature: intestine environment [ENVO:2100002]; material: feces | place: Germany | collected 2013/2015
CATGCGAGGATATTCCGCCCCTTGTTGGCGGGGAGGAATCGCATGGCCTCCTTTTTGAAGTTATGCGTCGCGATGGTTGGAATGCATAGAGCAAGATATAGCCAAGAGAAAGAGCGCCACAGCGAGACGGCGCGAGGGCATGGCGAACGATATGCCAGTCCGCGCCCTCGTCATGCCTTTGGCGCTCTCGCCGGAACGGCACGCCATATACCCCCGGCTCGCCGACCTGTACAACCGTGTCTGGAATTCGACGGCGTCCTGGTGCGACGCCCACCACACCGTCAATAGAGAATCGCAGGAATCATGCCCACGTCCAAGCCGCGACGCTTGTTGTCGCGATAGTTGACGGCAGCATGCGTCCCATGTGCACGCCCGCTCCGACGAGCAGGACGATGTCGGCGACGGGCATGGCCCTGTAGGCCCGCTCGGCCGCCCTCTCCTTCTCTGGCAGATACTGGCCAACGATATAGGTGTGCCATTCGCACGGGCCACGGTAGGCGCGATAGTTCTTACGATCCAACCACGAGCGCCTGAGCCCGGACAGATGGTGGCGCTCTCAGAACCGGCCCTGCGGACCCGGGAAGAGCTGGACCGGCGCCAGCGGCGGCTCGCTCCATTGACATCCTCCCCACAGCTAAAGCCGGGGGATTCCCTTCACAGCCCGGACTCCAAAGGAACTTCCGGCCTGCGGAAATGAGGGGGTTGACGCTTCATCAGGCCGCCAACGCGGCCCTCTACGTCCTAGGCGGTGCCCCCGCCCGTTTTCGCTAACGCGCGACCGAGAATGTTCATGGCCGCGTTGACGTCCGCGTTCGCCTCATACCCGCACTTGACGCATTTGAAGGCCGCTTGGCTATCGCGGTTCTCCTTGGCGATGTGACCGCACTGATGGCAGGTCTGGCTGGTATAGGCGGCGGGGACGATGACAAGGTTTCCGCCGTTGGCGTCCATCTTGTCGTCGAGCCGTTTCATCAGACGGCTCCAATTGTTGCTCAGTATCGATCGGTTGAGTCCGGCCTTGGCGCGGGCTCCATTATGGAGATATTGCCCCGGCTTTGCCGGATCTGGCTTTGGCTTCGGCCTTCTCGTCATGGCCTGGACGTCCAGGTCCTCCATGGCGACAAAGCCGTTCTCCCGGGCGAGCCTTGTGGTGGTCTTCTCGATCCAGTCGTTCCGACGGCGGACGATGCGGCCCTGTAGGACGTTGAACTCGTCCAAAGTCCTTTGGCGTCGTTTGGAGGCGAACTTGGCGGTTCTGCCGCCCCTCGCCTCGTTGACGCGGTCCTGGCGTGCCATTTTGCGCTGCAGATACTTCAGCCGCTTCAATTCGACCTTCGACGGCTTGGGCATGTCCATGAAGGTTCCGTCGGACGAAGCCAGCGTATGCACGCAGCCGCGGTCGATGCCGACTTCGCTGTTTCCTGTCCTTGGCAGCGGCAGGGGCATGTTGACGAACACCAAAGTCCGATGGGTCCAATCCACATGGATGCTGGTATAAGGCCGTATCGGCTGGCTCACGCGCACATGAATGATGATACGCCAATGAGACTTTTCGCCCGGCTTGACCCACCGTTTCGGGTTCATGCCGGTGATGACGACCACGCCAGACTTCCGGCCAGTCCTCTGGAACAAGGCATTATAGGAGTCGCCACCGGGATGGTACCAGCTGACGAAGCCCAGGCCGCGATGACGCGACTTGAAGCCGGGAACACGGCCTCCGGCCGTCTTCTTGCGTTTGAGCCCGGCGGACCATTCAGTATCCTCGAGCCTATTGGAGGTGGCCAGTATCGACGACGGCACAGCGGCCATCCACGAGCATTGAAGCCTGGCCTCCCTGTCCGAAAGTAATTCAGACACGTCGGGACCACCCAAGGGCTCCTTGATCCAATCGACGATCTCGCCGTTCTCGTCTTTGATGGGCACGTTATGTTGACGTTGCTCGCGCCGCTGGTTGAATCTGGTACGCCATCCGTCGCACAACCACACCATGATGCGCTCGGGATTCCTGGTCCAACAGAGATTGCCGCAGTGGTCCACACCGAGGAAGACGCTCGCACCGGCGTGCTTGACGCCGTCGATGCGGACCTTCTGACTCATCGTGGACCACCTCCTTTCACTTAAGCCCTATGCTTCCTGAGCCAACCCCCAGTACTGAAGTGCGGGGCACGTTTTTATCTTTCGGTTGATGCACTCCCACACCCAGTCGCCATGGCCAGCGGCGAACTCGAGGCGCTCCAGGTCGCCCGGTGCGGGGCGGTGGTGCCTAAGTCCGCGGATGTACTCGCCGCCGCGACAGACGCCTGTCGCGTTCGAGCCATGCGGCGTATTTCGCCCTCATGCGGGCAAGCTCGGTCTTGTTGGGTTTTCCCACGTCGGAATGGCGGGACTCGAACCCGCGGCCTCGCGGCCCCCAGCCGCGCGCGCTGCCAACTGCGCCACATTCCGTTCGCACGCCGGCCGGGACTCGAACCCGGATCAACGGTTTTGGAGACCGCCGTGCTTGCCATTGCACCACCGACGCAAAGGGAGGCGTCCACCGCGCCATGCGCGCCGCCGCCCGGCCCTCCGGACGGAAGACGCGATCGACGCCTCCCGAGAGCCCCGAGCCGGATTCGAACCGGCGACCTGCCGCTTACGAGGCGGCTGCGCTACCACTGGGCCATCGGGGCCTTGACGGTCCCTCCCATCGCTTTTTCCAATGCATGATGAGAGTCTGTCCGCACGGGTGCCTTGTCAGGCGCGCCACGGGAGGAACCGTCTGGTGGAGCCGGCGGGATTCGGACCCGCGACCTTCCCGTTGCGAACGGGATGCGCTGCCTCTGCGCCACGGCCCCATGCCGGCCCTTCCCTATGCGGGAATGGCCGGCTGGAAAAGGAGTCATTCGGGTGGCGGTATTACGCCGCTGGTGCCCCCGGCCGGACTCGGACCGGCGACGCCCACCTTAGGAGGGTGGCGCTCTATCCCCTGAGCTACGGGGGCAGGCGGCGGCCGGCTTATGCTTGGTTCTCGCACCGGCCGCCTTGATTCCATACCCTTGATTCGCGCTTCGACGGAGGACCGCGACGTTCCGCGTCGGCCTACGCCCTCCTCCACGCGCGTTTAACGTCTCCGTGCATGCGCCACGGCGACGGGAATGCTCCAACACTCTTCGGTTTTCCATGGGACGTCATGCGTCCCGACGTGTCCCCGGCCGGACTCGAACCGGCGACGCCCACCTCCGGGGGGTGGCGCTCTGTCCTCTGAGCTACGGGGGCGTATGTCTCCTCCCCGCGACGACGCCCGCAAGACGTCCTCCGGGTCGGAGTCATGTACATCGGCCCTTCAGTACTCGCCGTCCTTGCGGGATGGCGGCTTTTCCGTCCGTCCGATGGTGTTTAACACGCGTTCCACGCGGACGCTTTTGATTACCCGTCCAACGACAAGCTACAGGATTTCACTCCCGATTTCCTGCAGTTACGCCAACTGCGGTCGTGCCCCCGTGGGAATCGGACCTACTGTTCGCTCCAACCATGAAGCCGGAGGGGCGTATCAAGCATCATGCTGTACCGTACGCTATGCGTCTCAGCGGTCCATCTCATCCCAGTCGATGCGCCCGTTGACCGCGCAACTCACGACACGGATATCCTCCGGCGGGAAGCCCTCATCATGCAGGCGCCCGACGAAGCCGTCCAGATGGTCGCCGTCGCACAGGTAGCAGATGTCGTCGTACGCCGGCTCCTCGTACGGATCGCAAACCAGCACCAGATACAGCCCCGGCTCCGGCAGACGGAACTCGCCGCCGTTCGGAATGCCGTGTGGTCTTTTCATTGGCTCCTCCTTTGTTCCACCGGGTCCATGCGTCCCGGCTTCTCCCGGACCTCGAATTCGACGTCGTAGTCGGCCACGGCGTAGGCCGCCACCTCAAGAACGGCGCCGCATTCGCACGTGATGCCGTTCGAGACGCCGGTGCCCCAATCCATCCGCCAGCCGCCCTGTGCGGGGCGGCCGCATTTGGGGCAGCGCAGTTCCTCCGTCATCTTGGACTCCTTTCCCTGACGGTGGGACCATGCGTCCCGGCCGGCCGTCAGAAAATGACGGAGAGGATGATCGCGCAGATGAGGCCGGTGCCGCACGCGGCGATGACGACGACGGGCATGGCGCCCTGTTGCTCGGTCTCGTGCCAATGTTCGCCATGCAGATACGCCCACGCAAAGGCGGCCGCGGCCACCAGCCCCCCGATGACGGCCATCACATGCCCTCCAGCGAGTCCGAGATGTCCGAGACGACATCCAGCAGGCCGTACCCATCCATGGTGTCGCCGTTGTACCCATGGTCGGTGCAGAAGTCGGCTCCGACCGATTCCAGCGCCTCCAGCGCCTCGTATAGGGCGACATAAGCCTCGTCCACCTTCTCCTTTGCGAACCCATACGGATCCTTCGTCTTGTCTGCCATTTCGACTCCTTTCGTCTGATGCGCCCATGCGTCCCGGCCGCGTTTGCGGCACCAGCCGGCGATGCCGCCGTAGGCCACGTATCGTTCGAAGCCCACGTAATTGCCGAGAATGGGCATGGCATGGGCGGCGATGTCGCAGTAGTCGATGACGGCCCCGAACGCGTCCGCCGCCGTCATGCCCGCGCCGTCTTGGGCGCGGCACCAATCGGCCACGTCGCGGCAGGCGAAGACACGTTCGTAGCGTACGGGGTCGGCGAACCGGTCAAGCAGGGCGGCGACGGCGGCGAACGCATCCGCGCCGCTCATTCGACCCTCCCCAGCGCTTCGAGAATGGCGTCGGCCAGATGCGCCCGCCATTCGTCCGCATCGGCTCCGCCGGAGCCGGTCCAGCCGCAGCCGCACCGGATGCGGCCGTCGTCGCCGACCGTGACGGCGAACGACTCCTCGGGCAACGGGTCCGGTTCGCCCAGATGGGTGGCCAGCACATCGGCGACCGCCTCCTCCCGCGAACGGGGCGGGCGGGAGAGCAACGCGTCGACATGCCGGCCGAATGCCTCCATCGAATCGAACGTCAGTTCGTCGCCCCTGCAATGGACGACGCCATCGGCCAGGACCATGTCGGCGACGTGCTCCTTCAAAATCTTCCTTGCGTTGGCCATGACGGCCTCCTTTCGCTACACCGGCACCGGACATGCGTCCCGGTCGGCGAGCAGGCCGCCCAGCGAGACGGGAACGAATTGACCGGGCCGGGCACGCATCGCGCGGGTCAGCGCGTCCATGTCCAGGGCGAAGAGTCCGGCGTTCATCATGCCGTTGAGTTCGACGATGGACACCTCGCCGTCGATCAGGCACAGGTCGAGCACATAGGCGCCGTATCCGTCGCCCGCGAGCGCGCGGCCGAACCGGACGGCCGCCTCCCGGTAGCGTTCGGCCAGGTCGGGGCGGCGCTCGACGGTCGACCGGTCCATGTCGGCGCGGGTCCGCTGCATCTTCGGGTCGAACCGTGCCTCGTTGTCCACCGGCGTCAGGACGCCGATGTTGCCCGCGCCGCACGCCGGCTCGTCGCCGACCATGAACATGCGGTATTCGTACTCCATGCGCACGCGCTTCTGGACGAGCAGGGCGTCGGGCACGCCCTCGGCGCGCATGGACTCCCAGTTTCCGTCAAGCCAATCGGACACCTGTTCGGACAGCGCGTCCGGGTCGGTCCCGTCGAGCGGCAGGTTCGGCAGGGCCTTCTCCCTCGCCGCGTACTTGACGAGGAACGACGAAACGCCCCAGTCGACGAGCCTTGCGAACGCGGCCCGCACGTCCGGCGGGTCGATGGAGCAGGTTTCGGACGGCCGGTGCATGAGCCCGCGTACCGTCGGGTTCAGCCGGTAGCGGGCGGCCAGCGAGGAGTCGGCCACCTGGTCCGGCGTCTGGCAGTGGGCGAGCACATGCCCGAAATGCGGCAGGCCGGCCAGTGACGTGTCGTCGCCCCTCCACCTTCCATGCACGCGGACGATGGCGTCGTCCCCGAGGTTCCGCACGCCCCAGTACAGGCGGGCGCACATCTCGATCCAGTCCTCACGGTCCCCGCCCGCCGGTTCCACCGGGCCGACGTGCTCCTCCCACGCGCGGATGTAGCCGTCGGGGACGCCGGCCAGGTCGTCGGGGCACCCGACCGGAACGATCGATATGACCCACGGGCCGGTCACAGGCTTGGCGGTGTCGACCATCGGCGCGCCTCCTTCTCGTCCAGGGCGCCGAAGCCGAGCCGGAGCAGGTCCGCCGTGCTCTTCGCCCATTGGCGCATCTCGTCCGCGGACACGGGCATCGGCGGGCGGAAGTCCACGACGTCCCCGTACAGGACTTCGGGAGACCGCCACAGCCCGACGGCGTGCGCCGCGCCCCTCGCCCACAGGTCGACGTGGGCGGCGCACCAGCGTGAGCCGTCCGTCGTGGGCCGGCCGCAACGGCCCGTCTCGGCGAGGAACCGGCAGCGGCCGTCCACATCCGCATTGGCGGCGCGCTCCGCGTCGAGCCCGGCGAGCTCCTTTCCGCATCGGACGGCCCGCCGTCTCCATGCGGCCGCGGACTCCGCGTTGGCTTCCAGCCCGCCCGCCAGCGACGCGACGGCCCCGAGGTCATCGAACGGCATGCGCGCCAATCGTTCGCGCAGTATCCACGCCCGCGACGCCTTGCGGCGCCATGAGCGCTCCGCGTGGAGCAGGCGGCGTTCCAATCGGGCGCGCCTGCGGTCGATGTAATCCATTGGGGTCCTTCCTTTTTTAGTCGGCGTCGGTGACGCCGTGGTAGATCTCCCTCGCGCAGGCCTCCAGGTCGGCATCCGGGTCGTCCCGCACCCGTTCGAGGATCCGGAGTATGTGCCGCTCGAAGCCCTGGCAAAGCTCCTTCGAACGGCACTCGGAGACCAGAATGCTCCCGAGCTCCGCGGCATGCTCCCGGCATACGCGCACGGTTCTGCCGGGCAATTCACCCAATTCGGTCGGAACGACGCCGAAGTACACGTAGTCGTCGTCCATGCCGAGGGCGAGGCAATGGGCCCTCCTGCCTTTCCCGCCGACCGACGCCTCGTACGAAAGGTCCCCGAACACCATCGGCAATGCGTGGGGCACGGCCATCTCGCGCATGACAAGCGTCATTGGCGGGGAGTACAGGTCCTCGTAGAAATGCATGCAATCGTGGTCCAGTGGGTGCGTCTCGATGGGGTGCATATCCTTTCCGCCCGGCTTGCGGCTGCAATACGGACATTCGCTCATGGCCGTGCCTCCCCGTCCCCAAGGCCGGCGAACCGCCAACCGCGCATCGTGAGGCCGAGGATGGACGCCCTCGCCGTCTCGCCGCCATCGGTCACGGCCATGCACGGCAGGTCCGTGGCGTCGTCCACCACGACCTCGAACGTCAGGCCGGACGGGGAGCCGTCCCCATGGACCAGCCGCCCGCGGCTTCCGACGCGCAGGGCGCTGCCGTCGGCCAGGTGGAAGGCGGCGAGCACGGCGTCGGCGGCCGGCGTGCCCGACGGCTCCCCATCGGCCGTCACGTCGTAGACGAGCGAGGCCTCGACGGTGAACGGCCGGCCGCATTCCCCGCACGTCAGCCTCCGGCGTCCGCCGTCGACCATCTCCAGGTCGTATATCGGGTCGAGCAGCTCCGCCCCGCAGGATGGGCAGTTCAGGTTTTTGGTCTGTATCATTCGTTCTCCTTCTCTTGGGCCGTCCGCCATTCCCCGAGGGCTTTGGCGAACGACGGGTGGTATTCCGCGTACGCGTCCAGATCGTCCAGATTGTCCCGAATCCATTCATTTCGGCGGGACTCGACTGTGGTAAGGTCGATGGCGTATTCGTTGTCCCCGCCGAAAGGCGTCTTCTCGCCGACGTAATGGTTCCTTTCGAAGCGGACCAAAGAGCAGGACAGGCGGAGGAATGCCGTCGTCTGTTCCGGGGCGATGAAACGCGCCGCGCGGCAGAGGGGCTTCGCCGGCATGTGGGATCGGACCACCAGCCGAAGCCAGAAGAACGGTTCGATGACGAAAAGACACAGCCACAGGTAGTCCCATGCATGGAAGGTCCGCTCATCCCAGATCCAGATGGAGTGGTGGATCCACCAGACCACGGCGGCCACATTGACCCCAATCCCGCATGCGACGGCCGCCATGGCCCGTAGTGTTTCCGTAGGCGTCAGACGCCAATGCCACAGCATGCCGACGGCATTGGGCACCAGAAACGCCGTCCATCCAAGAAAGGCCGTGACGGCAATCGTGGCGGCTATGACCAGGAAGGCATATCCAATGCCCGTCCACGGCCAGGCGGCGATTTGGGCGGCCAGGGCGCGAAGTCCGGCCGCGAGCGCGCCGCCCGCCCATGCAAGCCATCTGCCCACCTGTCGGAGCCAGTCGGTGCGGAGCGCGACGTAGGTGATGCCCGCGGCGAGCGGGGCGACCACGGATACGGCGATGGCCGCCTTCTGTGGCGGGTCGAGTCTTTGCCTCAGCATGACGCCCCCTCGAACAGGCCGTAGCCGATATCGGCGCGGAGCAGGCCGTTGAGGCTTGGGACCACCACCGGCTCGTAGGTGAATCCGGCGGGCATGGACAGGGCGATGAACCGCATGACCAGATCGGCCCTGTCCCGCATCCGCCATGGCTCCCCGGTCCCGTCGAGAAGCCCCGCGCGTTCGAGCGCGCCGCGCGCCTCCGGGCTCATGCCGGACTCGCCGTAGCTCGTCCAGACGGCGAACGGGTCGTCTTTTTTGAAGCCGTCGAACCGGACGCCGTACTTCTCGCGGCTCATCCCGTAGGCCGCGGCGATCTCGGCGGCCGGCCGGTTGCAGTCGTACAGGAAGTCCTCTTTGATGTCGTGGCCCTTGCCGAGCCAGTCACCCAATGTGATGCGGAACAGCATGGTCGCCTCCTTTTTCCTACAAGGAGGCCATGCGTCCCGGTCCGGCCATCATCTCGTTGGAGCCGTCGCGCGGACAGGTCTGATCGGCTTGCCATCCATGCCATAGACCCCGACCCGCTTGGCCTTCGCGTCGCCATGGACGCGGATGGTCTCGTGCTTCCCTCCCTTGCGCTCGGCGATGCAGTATTCGGTCCCATCAGGCACGGCGGTCCGACGGGAGCCGTTCCCGCAGTCCACGCTTTCGAAGCCGTAGGATTCGGCCAACGCGCCGTCGAAGTCCGACGGACGTCCACCGGGGGTCATACCAAGGGACATGCAGACGGCGAAGGCGACCAGGAAGGCCAGCATCCCCACCAGGACGCTCGCCACGGGCTCCCCTATCTGCCCATATCCGAACGGATACAGCCGGCGCAGCACCAGACGGCATACGACACCGGCCATCACGCCGATGGCCGCCAGAACAAGGATCGTCACCACCGGCGTTTGCGCGGCGCTCCAATCACTGAAATCGACGCTCAATCGAACCTCCCAAGATACGCCATCTCGTCGGCGAGTCCGTCCTCGCCCTTCGCCCTAAGCATGTCCGCCACCCCGTAGCGCTGGTTCCAGCAACGGACGATGGTGTCCGCCTTGACGCCCGGCGCGCCCCAGACGGTCGGCAGGATGGAACAGGCGCCCGGCCTGTGGCTGACGCCGTAGCATGTCCCGTCCGGCGTGCCGTCGTAGACGAGCCGGACCGGTCCGCCGCAGAACGGGCAGGGCGCCAAGTAGGTCATTCGATGTCCCCCATGAGATAGACGCTCGTCGGCTTGCCCTCGCGCACAGTGGTGATGAAGACGGTCGTGCAGTCGTCGCCGCGCCCGTCCGCCAGCCCGTCGCCGAACTCCTCGGCCTTGGCGCGGTCGGCGAAGACGCCGCGCAGATACAGCGTCTCCGCGCCCTCCGAGACGACAAGTTCCGTGACCACATGCAATTCCATAGCCGGCTCCTTTCAGAAAAAACGGGGCGCCGTTGCGGAAAGTCACTGGAAAAAACGCCGGCGCCCCTAATACGGCTTATGCGTCGCGGCCCAGCTCCTCGATATGGTCGACGACGGCCCTGGCGGCCTCGCCCGGCTTCATTTCGGCATACTCGCCCAGCGGCACCTGCCTGCCCTGGACGCTGACATGTAGTCCGTCGACACGGGCGGAGGCGGGCCCGTCGAAGCAGACGTACATGCAGGCGGTCGGCCCGTCCAGCCTGATGGACGCGGCGTCATCGTCATAGAACTCGGCGTGCGCGGTCCCGCCGCGCCTCGACACCTCGGCCACGATGGCCCGCCAAAGCTCGCGGCCGTATGTGGTCGACCTGTATTCGACAACCGGCGTCGCGTAATTGACGCATCCGCACTCGGGGCAGACGAATTCGCGCCGCTCGCCCGCCGGCCACGGCTCCAGTTCCGCAATGACGGCCGAGCAGTAGCCGCAGGATACATGGCCGTTGACAATCATCGCTCCGCCTCCTTGTATCGGATGGCCTCGATGCGCTTCCAGATGGTCTTGGCGGCCGCCTCCGGCTCCATTCCGGCGTAGACGGATACGGGTACCGGCCCGCCGTCGACGGTGACGTGCAGTCCGGACGCCTCCTCGTAGCCATGCTCCGGCGCGATCCACAAAGCGGCCAATTCGCGGCCGCCAAGATCGTCGGCCCCGTAGACGCGCAGGGCGCCGTCGGGGTCGAACCACGTCTCGCAGGCGTTCCACTGGGCCAGCCGGTACAATTCGCGCCATGTCTCCTCTGCATCGGAGGACAACTTGAGCCAGACCTCGGCCTCGACCTTGGTCCGACACCCGCACTCCGGGCACTCGAACGAACGACGCTCGCCGTTGCACCAGCCGGCGGCGGACAGGTCGGTGATTTCCTTATGGCAGCATGCGCATTGCAGAATGATGTCTTTCATATCCGCCGCTATGCGTCCCGGCTTGGCGGCCATGGCAAAAGGCCCCGTCCGGAGACTTCCGGTGCGGGGCCCTGTGCGATTCGACGCCATAAGAAGGAGCCAGCCGCGCGAAATGAAAGCGAGGTGAGAACCGCGCGGCCGCTCCCGGTGCCCCCGGCCGGACTCGAACCGGCGGTCTCCGCCTTCGGAGGGCGGCGCCCTATCCACTGGGCCACGGGGGCTTGGCTTTTTTGCCTGCCGGTATGCGTCATGCGTCCCGGCGGCCGGCCTTCTCGACGCCGTCGAGAATGCCGCCCATCCAGAAGGCCTGATCGACCTCCTCCTCGCCGTAAAGGCCGTCCGAAATCAACTCGAGCACCTCCGGGCCGAAGCGGTCGAGACGGTTGCGGCGGACCAGGTCGTCGAACAGCAGGTCCTCCGCGCCGACGCCGGCCTTCGCGGCCTCGGCCTCGATGTCATCCCAGTGGTAATCGACGTAATCGTCCAGCCCACTGTCGGGGATGTTTTCAAGCTTCCGTCTCGCCACGCCAGTCCTCCATCCTCTGTTCGGCGGCCAGTTCGGCCTTGGCGGCGGCATGACGGCGGTTCTCCGCGCACCAGCCGCACTCCGGCGCGGCGCAGCCGTGCGGATTGCTCCACTTGCCGATGCGGCGGGCCAGCCTGCCGCCGGCCTCCATGTGGCGGACGCGGCGCGCGTGGCCGCGGGCGTAATCCTCCTCGGCGCCGCCCGTCACGCGGTCGACGGCATGGTCGGACAGATCCTTGTATGTGCGTGCCATCAGCGCCCCTCCCCCATGAGCCGGTCGATCGCCCATGCGTAGCAGCCGACGCGCCCCCACTCGTCGCGCTGGGGAGTGCCGTTCCACATGTCGGTCAGGCCGATGTACGGATCCTCGCCCAAATCCCCGCGGTCGTCCAGATCGACGGGGCCGGCGGCGGAGCGGTATTCGGGATTGCGGTCGAACCAGCTCTGGTCCAGCTCGCCCATACGCACGCACGACAGGCATCCGGGGCGCACGGCGCCGTACCATGTCGCGGTCGGGAAGCCCTTCTCGTCCACGTCGAGCGTGGCGACCGTGCCGTTCCGGACCAGTTGCGCGCAGCCGCAGTTGCGGTTCGTGACGATGTGGATTTCCTCCGGGCAGTACTCGTCCGCGCGGGCGAGCGCCCAACGGTGGGCCTTGGCGCGCTGGGAGGTTTGGTCGTTGTCCCAGACGCTGTAGTCGTCGGGGTCGAGACCGGTCTCGGCGGCCCATTTGGCTTGTGGTGTCATGATAGCTCCTTCGTCTTTCCTTATATGCCATGCGTCCCAAGCGCATAGCCGAATGACGTCCCGCTTAGGGGATGAATCCATCGGTCGGAAAGGATTGACCCATGGACGGGAATCGGCGATTGTGGAAAATCGGTGCTCGCGCGACGGCGAACACATGCCGTCCGTGACCTGATTGGACTATCATGGATGGCATTCGAAGCGATCCGGCCGCGGCGCGGCCTACCCCGGTCGATGCCGGCGCGCTTCCGCATGGTGACACATAGTGGACTGGAACGATTTATGAAAGACACGAACGACAAGGAATTGGAGCTGTTCCGTCAGTACAGGCGGATCGTGCCGGACGGACATGGCGACGGAAGGATAATCCCGCCCCACTTCGCAATGCCGACGATATACCACGATGATCGTCCGGCCATCACTCGAACCTACGCCGGAGTGTGAGACATGCCATCATGGGATGAAATCATCGGCACCGTCGACAGGCATCCGAACGGCGTTCTCGACAACATCAGAGGCGAGTACATCAGGAAGATGGCGAAGAAACGCGGACGTAACGTCATCTGCTATTACTCGGGATGGCTACAGGACCCGCAGGGCAGCCCCTACTGTTCGCTAAGCGATTCCGACATGGAAGGCTTCATGACCAACATCCATGGATTCGACCGCGACAAGGGGCTCGACCTGATTCTGCACACGCCCGGCGGCGACCTCGCGGCCGCCGAAAACCTGGTCAATTACCTTCGCGCCTGCTTTGGGACGAATATAATCGCATTCGTGCCGCATCTCTCCATGTCGGCGGGGACCATGATCGCATGTTCCTGCAAGGAGATATACATGGGCAGACAGTCCGCAATCGGGCCGACGGACCCCCAATTCGGAGGAGTCGCGGCGGGCGGGGTCATAGAGGAATTCAACCAAGCCGTCAAGGAAACCACCGACAATCCCGGCTCGACCGCCATGTGGGCCCAGATCATCGGAAAGTATCCGCCGACATATCTGGGCGATTGCCAAAAGGCGGTCGAGGCGTCGCAGAAGATGGTCGCGGAATGGCTGAAGACCAATATGCTTTCGACTTGCGCCGACGGAGAATCCAAAAGCAGGAGTATCGCCGAATGGCTCGGCACGCATGCCAATTCCGCCATGCACAACCGCCACATCACGGCGGATGTCGCCGAGAAGCATGGTCTCACCATAAAGAGGCTGGAGGAGGATTCGGAACTTCAGGACATCGTCCTCACCATCCATCATGCCTATATGGCCACATTCGAACGAAGCGGAGCCAAGAAAATGATAGAGAACAGCAACGGCAAGTCCTGGATTCGGATCGTCTCGTAACCGGTCGGGATTCCAACGAGAATAAGGCCATCTTGGAAGGATATTGTCATGCCCTTTCCACGATGGCCTTTGTGCTATGCGTCGCGCACGGCCGCATCGGCCAGCGCCTCGATCATCGGCGCGCCACGGAGCGTCTTCAGCCATTCGGCGGGAATCGCCCCGTAGCCGTACCTGACGCCCGCCATGGCGCCGGCGACGCAGGCGGTGGTGTCCGTGTCGGACCCCAGGTTCACGGCGGCCAGCACGCAGTCGCGGTACGAACCGGTGGCCGCCAGGCACCACAGGGCCGCGTCGGCCGTCTCGTCGACAAACCCGCCGGAACGGATCGCGTCTTCCGGCCGCGGATCCGGGTCGGGCGTCCAGCCGCCGGCGAGCCGCTCCAGCAGCCGCACCTGGCGCACGCACATGTCCATGACGTGCGGGTGCGCGTGGGTGACGGCGGACGCGGCGCGGATGGCCTCGTCGGACTGGTGGCGGATGGCGAGCGGCGCGATACGCATGAGGCTGCCGTTGCCCTGCGAGCGCTCGCCCGTCGAGCCGCAGCCGGAGCGGATGGCCGTCGCGCAGGTGAGGCCGCAGTCGAACACCTCGCCGTCCGGCGTGTAGGCGCCGGCATCGAGCCAATTGCGGTAGCGGGCGAGCAGGTCGGTCGGGTCGACGTTCCAGCCGTTCTCGATGAGCGAGTGGAGCGTGGCGAGCGTCATGGCCGTGTCGTCCGACCATGTGCCCGCCGACCGATTGTGCGTGCCATGGCCGGCCATGCCGTCGCAACGGAACGTCCCGCGCGGCTTGAACTCGTACGGGACGCCGAGCGCGTCGCCGACGGCGAGCCCGTAGAGCATGCCGCGTACCTGGTCCGGGGTCATTCGTCGTCCCCCTCCCCCTGCCACCATGGAGCGAGGCGGAACTCCGGTGGTTTGCCCTGTTCGACGCCGGCGAACAACATGGAGCCGTCGGCCAGTCCGCAGGGATGGAGATTCCCGCAGCCGCATTCGCGCGCCTCCATGACGGTGCGGGCGACCATACCGGCCTGTTCGGCCAACTCCTTGTAGCCTTCGGAGGTCAGGCCGAGCGCGGCGCGAACCCGCCGCTCGCCGGGCTTGACCTGGGAGACGATGACGGGCCCCATGAACGATTCGAGCGCCTCGACCGCGTCCGCAATGCCGCCGATGATGGCGAGCCGGCCGACCGGTGGCAGGTCCGCGAACTGACCCGCAAGCCCCTGGAGGGCGCCGGTCAAGGCGGGCAGCATGGCGTCCGCGACCATCTCGCGCGTAACGGCGATGGCATTAGGGTCGGCCCAATCAACCTCCAATGGGGCGTCGGAATCAGAGTTATCGGCGGTTTTAAGCAGGGTCTTCAGGCCCCCGTCCCAGTCGTGAGAGCCGTCAACGGGGACGGTCTTCCATTTCGGCATTGACTTTCCTCCTTAGAGCAGGTCGACGGCGATGATGAGTGCCGCCCACAGCAGGGCTACAAGGACAGTCCATCGGTTCAGGTTCTTTTCCGCGACGCCTGAGCTTTCAGCCGAACCGGTCAGGCCCTCCGCGAAGGCGGAGAAGCCGCCGCCCTTGCCCTTGTGCATGAGGATAAGGCAGGAGAGCAGCAGGGAGAGGACCGCGACGGCGACGGTCATGATGGTTTTGAGCATATTGGCTCCTTTCTAGCCGAAGATGAACAAGGTCAACTTGCCCAGGCCGAAGTCCATGCCGGTGACGAGTGCCATGAGCAGGAGGACGAAGGCGAAGACACCGACAATCCAGCCTGCCCATTCGCGGACGGAGGGCGTCACGACCTTACGAATCTCGTCGATGGTCTGGCGGATAAAACGGCCTACGGTAATGAATGGCTTGGTAATGGCATTAGTCATACCTGAGGCTATGCGTCGCGCGGATATAAGGAGACCCCGGCCCCGCCGGGAACGGCGAAAGCCGGGGTCTTGGTGGGTTGGGTCACTGCAGGGCAAATTCGTGCGTGACCTTCTGGCCGGACATGTCAAGGGTGCCGGACACCTCGACAGTAACGGGATTCGTCTCATCCTCAAGCACGTAACCCAAGGTGACGGTGCCGGTAGCGCCAGGCTGGAGTGCGTTCGTGCTGGAGTTCTCATCGTAGCCTTCCGGCGTCTGGTCCGAGTAGATGGCGGTGTCGAGCTGATGACCGTTCTGGAACGCGGTCACGTTGACGTCGAACATGTTCGAGTTCTCCGTCTTGTTGTTGGTCAGCTCGTAGGCCAGCATGACGGTGGGCTTACCCTCATAGTCGTTGACGGTCTTGATTAGCGAGTCGAGCTTGACATGGTAGTCGGACCCATCCACGTTGCCCTCCATGTCCTGGACGGCCGGCGTGGTCTTCTTCTCCGTCTTGGCCTTGGACTTCTTCGGTTTGGACGTGGCCGTCGTCTCCGAGGAGCCGAACGCATCATCAACGGCCTTGCCGTAAATGGATTGGGTTCCCAGTACTAGACCGCCCGCTACCAAAGAGACGACCAGTGCGGCGACCGCAAGGGCTTTGCCCCGCCGCTGGCCGGACTTTCGGGTGGCATGCATGGCGAAGCCTGCGAACACCAGACCGATAATGGCGACGATGAACGCGATGTTGTTTACGATGGGCACCCAGCTCAGCAGTGTGGCGATGATGGCGAACACGAGCGCGGTGATAGCCAACGCGGAGAATGGCTTCGGCTGTGCGGCGTGGTCCATCGCCGGTGGAGTCGGCATCTGTCCCTGCGGATCGCCGTCGGCCGGAATGGACTGCCGCGGCGGCGCGGGTGTCGGCGGCACGGGCGGAGCGGGTATTGCGGCGGCCTGTGGGACCTGGTATGCGACTTGCGGAACCGGTGCTTGGAGTGGCTGTTGGGGTGGCACAGGATTCGAATTCGCCGATTGCGGCTGAATTGGATTGGTCAAGATATTTTCTCCTCTCGAAGATGGGCGATACGGGCGGGGGGCCCGCGGCGTACGGGGCTATGCGTCACACAGGCGGTAAGGGAAAGTCCGCGCCCGCACGCCAGTCAAGACACTTGACTTAATGAGGTAGAGGGAATTTGGCATCCGTGCGCCACGCGATATTTTTGACCTCAAAGCCATCCCTGAAGGCGTTCCAAGCCCTGATGGCGAGTGCGGCGCGGTATTGAGCCGAATGGACGCGCACGTTCGGGCTGACGGCAGCCGCGGCGATGCCCTTGCGGAGGGCCACTAGCGGATCCAATGGGGAATTTCCGATCCCGTCGCCGAAATCCTTGAAGAAGCGATCCCGGTCCTCAGGTGAGATAAGGCCGAATTCGTACCAAAGAACCCCATATACCGACCTTGGGATATTGCGGTCCGCCTCGTATAGAATACGGGCTTGGCGGACGGCATCGCGCAAATCCGGGCGGGCGGCGAGCCAGTCGAGCATCTCCGATGGGGTGACGCGCCTCTTGCCGTTGGAGACGAAGGCGGCCTGCGCACCATAGTGGCACCATTGGAAATCGGCGCAGACGATGGAGCGCAGGGTGGTGACGTCCTTCTCCCCGCGAAGGGAAAGCGCATCGGAGTTGGAGCGCGGACGGCCCGAGTCCATGACGAGTTGCGCGTCTGGGTCGATGCCGCGCCAAACCGGCATGGTGATCGTCACGCCGGACAATACAATGGCGCGCAAGCGGGTCTGGCCATCCAACAGCGTTCCATCAGGTCCGAACTTGATACCCTCACCGGTGTAACGCCAATTACCCGATACCATGTCGCGCGCATAAGCCTGAGCCCTGCTCTCCGTCAGATTGCGGTTGTGCGTATTATGCTCGAGCATTGCCTGCGCGACCTGTGGGGTAATGGTCACATTCTCGACATAAGGCCTTGATTCCATAATCGGTTCCTTTCACTTGGACAGTCCCCATGCGTCCCGACCGAAAAAAAGCGAAGGGCCGCCCATTGTCTCCAATGGACGGCCCTGGAATCACCTGCCACGGGAAGTCGTCCCGCGCGGCCCTGTCGCCGGGGCCGGCTCCAGGTCCTACGCGGCCTTCGCCGCCGCCTGGTTCGCGCCTTCGCGCGCGTTTTTCGTCTCCGTGGCGCCCACGGCGACAAGCCTCAGATTGATGGCCGCATTCAGGTCGCGGTCGATGGACAGCCCGCATTCCGGGCATATGTAGGTGCGCTCATCCAGTTCCAGATGGCGGCGGACGTGTCCGCAGGCCGAGCAGCGTTTGCTGCTGGGGTACCAGCGGTCGACGCGGTGCACGACCGCGCCGTGGAGCGGCGCCCGAGCCTCCAGCAGGCGGGCGAAAGTGGCGAAGCCCGCGTCGAGCACCTGCGTGCGCAATGCCGGATTCGCCGCCATGCCTTTGACGTTCAGCGTCTCGATGGCGATGACGTCGTAGCGGCGAACCAGTGCGGAGACCAGCTTCTCCAGCCCGTCGCGCCTGCGATTGGCCGTATGCCGTCGTATGCGTCCCGCATGGCGGATCGCCCTCGCCTGTCGTTTCGAGCCGGGCATGGCGCGAGCCACAGCCTCATCGGCGCGCCTCTGACGCGCGGCGTCACGGTTGTGATTGCGTGGATTGGGAACGACGGTGCCGTCCGACAACGTGGCCAGCGTCTTCAGCCCCAGGTCCACGCCGACGATCCGCGCGTCACGCGGCGGCGTGTCCGTCCTCCGCGTTACGACAAGCAGGGAGGTCGTCCAGTGCTCGTCGGAACGGGTGACAGCCATGCGGATGACCCTGCGGTCCCCGACCCGCTAGGCGACATTCTCGAAGCAGTGGACGCGGCCGATGCGTGGCAGGGCGAGTCCCTTGGGGTCGCCGGCGATGGGACCGAAAGTGCCTGTGGTATAGGCGAAATACGGCCGCGATTCGGCGTCCTTGAATCTCGGGAAGCCGACCTTCGGCCCCTTGCGCCAGTGATGGCATGAGGCGAGCCAATTGGACAGGGCGGTCGCGGCCGCCTCAAGGCCGGAGTTGAAAGCCTCCTTGGAGCATTCCCTCCACCATGGGGCCAATTCCGCCTTAGAGGCGTTCCACCAGCGCCGCAGGGCATAATAGGAGACCGGGCAGCCGCCGCCCGCTCTGATGACCTCCCTGGCGTGTTCGATGGCCTTGTTGTAAGCGAATCGCGCGGCTCCGGCGTGGGAGCGCAGCAGACGCTCCTGCCGTGGTGTCGGGTCCAACGCCACCTTTACGGCCATATATCCCTCATTCACGCTTTCCGTCATGCGTCCCAACCGGCCGCGGCCACCAGACCACGCCGGAATTCCTCAGGTAGGGACTCGTTATCCCTGAGCCGAGTGGCGGCGGCCGCGCCCGCCTTGCGCACGATTTCGCCCGCCACGGCCTCGGTCATACGGGGATTCGCACAGACGCCGATCAACGAGGGCCGGTCGTTCAAATCGGCCAGCCCCAGCCCGTTCGGGTCGCGCATCGTACTCCACGACACCTGCCTTATGCCAGGATCCTCGGAGCCCGTCCCAAGCGCCCCGCGCACGAAGTCGTCGCACGCCGACGCTCGCAGGATCTCGGTCTGGACGCGGACGTTCCGCGTGCAGGCGCGGGCCAAGTGGATAAGCGTGGAGGCGTCGGCGGCGGGTGCGTGGGCGATGCCACGGGCCAGGTCCGGGTCGACCGGCCCTTCGCCGATCATGGCCTTCAAACCGGCCGCGTCGGGCAGGGTCCTGTTGCGCGCCAGGCCGCGGCGGACCGGCTCGCGGCGCACATCCACGTCGGCAAGCCGGCGCACGTCGCCGACCCTTGACCACGCCTCCTCCACGTCGAAGTCATCCCGCGAGCGGTTGGCGGCGGCGATAAGCGCGTTGTCACCCGCGGCCGGATTGGAGATGACGCGGTGCAGCAGGTAGGTGCCCTCCGGGAATTTGAGGACCAGCTGGGCGAGCGTCTCGTCGGTCAGGCGCGGATTGCCCGCCAGCGTCTCGGCCACGGGGATGTAGGCGCGGGTCGTGCCCAATTCGACGGCGATGCGCGCGCCGGCCTTGGGGTCGAGTCGCGGGTTCTTGGCCATGCAGGTCCATGCCATGCACCGGTCGGCGGCGGGCAGGCGCTTGATCTCGTCCAGCAATTCCATGTGGTGCCCCTCGGACGCGGGGTTGGCGGCCATGCCGTTGAGGATGTGGCGCCTCATGGCGTCGGTCGTCTGCCGGTCGCGCAGGGCGTTGAGGTCGTCCCAGCCGAGGTTCGGGTTGAAGGCGAGCCGCCAGTCGACGTTCGGCTCGTCCAGCGCCAGCGCCGCCTCGAGCTCTGCGCCCTTGGCGTGTCGGAGCGCCAGGATGTCGTCGTCGGTCAGGTGCTTGGGATCGAACGCGGGCGCCATGTCCAGATCGTCGTCCGAGCCTTGTCCGGCCTTGCGGTCGAACCGGCCGCCGTCGGGCCTTCCGGCGGCCTTGTGGTTGTTGCCTTTGCCGTCACGCATGTCTCAGTCCTCCCCGTTGACGTCGAGCTTGGCCAGCGTGTCCGCCACGTCGTCGCCGGTCCAGCTGGTGAAGTCCATGTCATCGCGGGCACTCTGGACGGCGTCGAGGATCTCCTCGCGGTTGTCCCACGCCTCCTTCTCGAGGTCGGATTCGTCGATGGATTCGAAGTTGCCGTAGCCATCGAACCGGATGTAGTCGTGCCCCGGCTCGTAGTCGCCGAAGAACGCCCGGTCGACGAGCCATTGGGCGTCGTATTGGCCGGAGCCGTACACGCCGGACAGCAATTCGATATCGTCGGTCGCGTCGGCCCAGTCGAACGCGCCGTCCCAGCGGTTGCCCTCCCGGGCGGCCTCCAGCAGAGCCTTGGGGTCGCCGTCGCGCACGCCTTGGAGCGTGTCGGCGTCGAGCTCCTCCCGGGCCCCGGGCGTGTCCTCCACGTATTGGCGGATGTCGTCGGCCTCGTCGGCGGCCTGGTCCTCCAGGTCGGACTCGTCGACGGATTCGAGCATGCCGGCGTCGTTGAACCGGACGAACCCGCGGGTCGGATAGTAGTCGTCGCCGACGGCATCGATCAGGGTCATCGCAGCGGTCTGATCGAATCCCAGCCCGGACATGAGCTCGTCCGGCTCGTACGCGTCGGCCCAGTCGCACGAGCCGTCCCATGAGCTCATGGTGCGGGCCAGTTCGAGCAGGGCCTCGCGAGAGGCGTCCGTGTCCCTGATGTGGTCCCATGCGGGGATCTCCGGGGCCGCGGCCTCCTCCAGATCGTCGTCCGTGCCCTGGCCCGCCTTTCTGTCGAACTGGCCGCCGTCGGGGCGTCCCGCCGCCTTGTGGTTGTTGCCTTTGCCGTCCATTGCCATGATTGGCCTCCTTGTCCGTTCCCGATTGGGCTATGCCGGCCGTCTAGAAGATGAGGTCGGTCTCCAGATCGTCCAGTGGGATGGCCTCGCCGACGCTTTGGCGCATCCACCGGTTCCATGCGGTGATGAGCAGGCTGAGGGTGTCCTTCTGATTGAAGTCGCGTCCGGCGGCGCGGTCGAGCATCCAGCGCTGCGGGGAGTCGGGGTCGAGCGGATGCTCGCCGTCGACGACGGGACGCCAGAAGGCGTCGACGCGCGACGGGCTCGACCAGCGTTCCACGAGCATGATGGCGAGGGGCAGTTTGAGGCCCAGATGGTGGCGGGTCTTGGCGATGGCGGCCCATTCGCGGTATCGGACGATGTCGCCGTAGTTGGCGCGGATGGTGTCGATGAGGCGGGATGGGGCGGGCCAGCCCTTGCGGTGGACCATGCCGTCCATGCCGAAGTCCTCCCAGTTGATGTAGGCGCGGACGGCGCAGATGACGTTGTGCGCGTCCTTGAGGCCGGGGAACTCATCGGTGACGAGCGGGTCGATGTACCTCTCGGCGAATCGGTCGCCGATGTCGAGGCGGCATGCGCGCAGCGTCCTGTCGTCGGCGTCGACGGTGCGCAGAAGCACCGGGACGGACTCCACCTCCTCGTCGACGGTGCGGGAGAGGCGGGCCAGCGTCTCCCGCCCGGCGAGGATGGAGCCGTCGGCGGCAAGCTCCAGCATGCCTTTCCTGGAGTACGCGGGGCTCTTCGCCGTGAGTCCGATCTCGCGTCCGGCTCCTCTGGCGACGTGCCCGAGCATGCGGACCCGCCATGGGGTCATCTCGACCATGCCGTAGCGGCCGCCCTCCACCGGCCTGTCCTCGCCGTCGAACAGCAGTCGGGGCGTCAATATCGTTTCCATGGGTCCTCCTTTTGTCGTTTCGGATTCCCCGCGCGCATGCGTCCTGACCGCCGGCCGGAAAATCTCCGATTCGGACGAGCAATGGAGGCAAAGGCCGTATGCACTGCCGTATGCACTTTCCGATTCGACAGGCAGAAGAGGCTTCGATGCCTACGGGCAGTAGGGCTAAGGCCTGATTCGCGGCATTGGCGTATGTAGCCGTATGCACCGTATGCACTTCCCTTAAAAGGAAAAGGGCCGAAAAAGCTCCAACTCCCAAAAGAGGTGCATAAAGTGCATACGGCTTCTTGCATGCGCTCTCA
>OLYA01000487.1_pt1 | contig 21268 bp, 19 predicted proteins | sample 1674361 | NCBI WGS metagenome assembly OLYA01 (sample SAMEA103958165, study PRJEB25191) | human gut metagenome | biome: human-associated habitat [ENVO:00009003]; feature: intestine environment [ENVO:2100002]; material: feces | place: Germany | collected 2013/2015
CCCCTGAGAACCCCGAGCAAAGAGTGACCCTCTCTTTGCAATCTCCGCTTATGGGTTACACCCCTAAGAACCCTGTGCGGCTATGAGCGGACATCAGCTAACAACTTTAGTCAGACAACCAGAATCAAAATTTAAGAATATGGCAACAAAATCAAGCATACATATCAAGCCCTGCAGAGTCACATCAAGTGGGGCTCATAACCGGAGAACTGCCGAGTACATGCGCAATATCGGCAAGTCTCAAATCTACATCGTGCCCGAACTGACTGCCGGTAACGAGCAGTGGATAAACCCGGGCTTCGGTAATCCCGATCTGCAGGCGCACTATGACTACATCAAGCGGATGGTCAAGGAAAAGACAGGCCGTGCGATGCAGGAGAAGGAGCGTGAACGCAAAGGCAAGAACGGGAAAATTACCAAGGTGGCTGGATGCTCGCCAATCCGTGAGGGCGTGTTGCTCATCAGACCGGACACGACACTGGCAGATGTTCGCAAGTTTGGCGAGGAGTGCCGGAGACGCTGGGGCATCACTCCCCTCCAGATCTTCCTGCACAAGGACGAGGGACATTGGCTTAGCGGTCAGCCGGAAGCGGAAGACAGGGAGAGTTTCAAAGTCGGCGAAAGATGGTTCAAACCGAATTACCATGCCCATATCGTTTTTGACTGGATGAACCATGACACAGGCAAGAGCCACAAACTCAATGATGAGGATATGACCGAAATGCAGAATCTGGCGTCCGATATACTCCTGATGGAGCGTGGGCAGTCAAAGGCTGTTACAGGCAAGGAACATCTGGAACGTAACGACTTTATCATTGGGAAGCAGAAGGAGGAAATGAAGCGGCTTGATGCCACGAGGCAATACCGGGAACATCAGCTGGAAATGGCGAACAAAAAGATGCAGGAAACGGAAAGCATTACCAACGCCCTTATCGAAAAGGCAAATGAAAAGGAACGGCAGAGTGAAGACCTTGACAGGGCTATCAGCGAGAAACGCTCCAGACTGAACAAGGAAAAAGGAAGCGAGCTTCTGAACGCTGCTGTCGGCTGGGCTACCGGAAAATCGAAAGCCCTGAAAAATGAAATAGAGGATTTGCGCTGTGAGATTTCCACGCACGAGGAAACTATCGAGCAGTTGCAGGACAGAATCCAGACCATACAGAACGACTACAGCCGTGAGCTGATGCAACTGGAGGCCAAACACCGATCCGAACTGAATCGCAAGGAAACGGAACATGCACAGGAAACCACAAGGCTTAGAAACTGGATTGCATGGCAAGGCCATATCATCGGCTGTCTCAGTTTCCTGCTGCTCAAAACGAGCGACATCTTCCGTAAGGCGGTACACAGTATCATCCGTTTCGCCCGTGATTATTACAAGCCTCGTTTTGATACGGAACAGGTATCTGACATCAAGAACGCCCTTAACCTGTTCGGAGATGACAGACAATCACATCAGGCGGCAGGGGATTTCCTATACTTCACAGCCAGACAAAAGGGTGAATTTGACAACCGGGAGCAAATCAAAGCCAGACGGGAGGTTGACAATGTGGTGAAAGGAAATTATGATCAACAGCAGAAAAGAGGATTTTCGATGAGAAGGTAATTAATTTTTGAATAGAAGAAAAAACGAGACTGTAAACTAAAGTGTGTCAAGTAAAGGGAAAAGAAATTATTAAGTTTACAGACACACTTTAGTTTACAGTCTCCAGCAACTGGCTATCCTGTTCCCGGACAGGTTTAGGATCTTGGCCTGCCAACCTCTTTTGTTTGGGGTTCTTTGACGATATTGATAACTTAGCGGAGCCGTTTTGGGATATTGGTGGTCCCCCAACGACTCCGAAATATAACTTGACACAGTTTAGTTTACACTACAAAAAAAACGGCATATCCATATCTGTACTACAAGGTTTTCTCAGACCCTCTAATACAAATCGTAGATTGAAGTATTAGGCTTGAGCTACAATATTTATCTATTAATTATCAATATTACAGCAAAATGTAAGTATAATTTAATACTATAAATTCCCATCTATGTCATCAGAGAACTAGTCGCCTCCATAAAAAATCCTTTTTTGTTTCTTTTCCCCTCTTATTACTTTGTAAAGAAAGACACAGGAAGCGGATTTATGAGAAGTACAGGGATTGATTTCTATATTGCCCAGTAATTAATAAACAGAAAAAGCCTCCGGCGGGGTAACTTGCGGGGCTTCGTGCGTCTGCACATTAAAAAATACATAAAATTTATATCTGGGGGTTGGTTGATAAAAAACATATCGTATATTTGCGATATAAAACAATGAAAATATTATGGCATTCAGTAAAGCTGAAGAATTTGAGGAAAAAGATATTTTGGCAGCCCGTTTTGCAAAAGCTCTGAGCCACCCGGCACGAATAGCAATCGTAAGGTTGTTGGCTAACCACAATGCCTGTTGTTATTGTGGGGACTTGACAACGGAACTGCCAATCGCACAGTCTACCATATCACAGCATTTGAAGGTGCTGAAAGATGTAGGTCTGATAGATGGTGAGATAGCTCCACCGAAGGTTTGCTATCGTATTAACCGTGAAAACCTGCTTTTGGCAAAGAAACTGTTTTCAGAACTCTTATGATTTGATTAAGAGTTTTTTATTGACATAATGTATCGTATTTTTACGATATAAAATTAAAAATATGGAACAGACATCGGCAAAAAGAGAAAAAAGAAAATCACTATTGAGAATAGCAATCCCTATCATATTATCATCCTGTCTTCAGATTTCATACGATATTACAGATATGTTCTGGGTCGGGAAATTGGGAAGCGGAGAAGTTGCGGCTGTCGGAACGGCCGGATTTTATATCAAATTGGGTTGGTCTTTGATAAGCGTGATAACCATCGGTACTATGGTATCGGTATCACACAGTATAGGGGCTGAAAAGAAGGACAGGATACGGCACTTCATATCATGCGGAATACGCAGTACATTCATGTTGGGGATATTCTATGCCCTGTTCATCTTTATGCTGGCGGAACCTCTTATATCCCTTTTCAATATCGAAAGACCGGAAGTAAACACAATGGCTCAGAACTATCTGAGGATAAGCAGTATCACTGTTCTTATCATGTTTATGAACCTTCTGTTTACCGCCATTATAGACGCACACGGAAAGACACAGTTCTCGTTCAGGGCGGTACTTTACGGGAATATCGTCAATATCATTCTTGACCCTCTGTTCATATTTTATTTCGGACTGGGAGTGGAAGGTGCGGCATGGGCTACGGCACTTTCACAGGGATGTGCCATGATGTATGCGATATATCTTCTCAGACACAGGCTTGAACTCACATTGAGTATAAAAGCGGTACCCCGCAAGTTTCTCAGGAAAATACTTGGAATAGGCACAGCACCTGCCATGCAGCGTATTCTGTTCTCGCTTATCGGCATAGCCATCGGGCGTATCGTAAGTATATGGGGAACAGATGCAATAGCCGCACAGAAACTGGGGCTTCAGATAGAGTCGCTTTCGTTTCTTCTTATGAACGGTCTGATGCAGGCAACCTCCATACTTATAGGGCAATATTACGGGGAGAGGAATACGGATATGATAAGGAAGTGCTATCGTACAAGCATCAGGCTTGGATACTGTATTTCCATACCTGCCACATTCATATTTTTAGCTTTCCCGGAAATCCTACTGTCGTTTTTCGTGAAGGAGGCTGCCACCATAGAAATAGGCAGTGCCTATCTGCGTATAGTCGGCTTCTCACAGTTGTTTGCCACACTCGAAATTCTTACTGCGGGAGCTTATACCGGACAGGGGCTTACCAAATATCCGGCAACCGTGAGTATCGTGTTCACCACAATGAGGATACCTCTTGCCCTTCTGCTTGGCAAAAGTATGGGAATGGGAATAGATGGTGTCTGGTGGAGCATATCGCTTACCAGCGTGATAAAGGGCATTGTACTTTATCTGTTATATAGAAAAAGGGAAAAGGAATTTAAAGAATCAAACATACAATATAGCAATATATGAATACACAGAATTTTTGCTTTGTACTTAAACAGAACAGCCATCTGCTTAGAGAGGGGTGTTTCGGACTTGAAAAGGAAAATGTCAGGGTCAATCAGGACGGTACGCTTGCCCTGACTCCACACCCGGCAGTATTTGGCGACAAGGGGAAACACCCTTATATAACCACCGACTTTTCGGAGAGTCAGGTGGAAATGATAACTCCGCCGCTGCCAAGTGTGGGAGAGGCTTTGGGATTTATGGAAACACTGCACGATGTGGTGACGGAGAATATCGGCGATGAGCTTCTCTGGCCTCAGAGCCTTCCGCCTGTATTGAAGGAGAATCAGGAGATACCCATTGCACATTATTCGGGAGAGTTCAAGGACAAGGAGTATTACCGTCAGAAACTTGCCGGAACCTACGGAAAGGAAAGGCAGCTTATTTCGGGAATACACTTCAATTTCTCTTTCTCGGAAAAACTGATGGACATTCTGCTGAAAAGCGGTGTGTGCGGCAACTCTATGGAGGAGGTCAGGGAAACGGTATATTTCCGTGTGGTGAGGAACTTTCTCAAATACCGCTGGCTTTTTATCTGGCTATATGGTGAATCTCCGCTTGCGGAAGAAACCCTGAATGTGATTTCGCTTAAAACGGGAGAAAAGCAGCCTATGAAGTGTGGGGTAAGCCTCAGTCTGAGGACAAGTCCGTTAGGGTATCGTAACCGTGAGGAGTTCTTCATTGATTATTCCTCACTTGAAGCCTATAATATGTCTATTGACAAACTGATAAGGGAAAACCGTATTGACGGACCTCACGAGCTTTATCTTCCGGTTCGTATCAAGTTTCTGGAAAAGGATAATGGTTCTCCTTCTTACATTGAGGTACGAATTGTGGATCTTGACCCGTTTACAAAATCGGGGGTATGTGCAAGTGCCATTTATTTTTCTCACCTTCTGCTTGTCTATTCTCTGCTGAAGGAGGAGAAGGGAAGTCTTACGGAGGAAGAACTGCAAAGGGCTACCCGTATTCAGGATATGGCTTCATGCTATGGAAGAGACGAAAAGAAGGAGTTGAAATGCTGCTCGATCACTGTACAGCAGAAAGCTACTTCTATTTTAGAAGATATGGAGAGGATTCTTTCAGAATATGGGGTGCTTGACAATGAAACCTACCATCAGGAGATGCAGCATAATCTGTACCTTGTACAGAATCCTGAGAAGCGTATAGGCATGGTACTGTATGAGAACATAAACAGAGTGGGGTTTGTACCGTTCCATCTGGAGAAGGCAAGACAGTATAGGGAAGCCACCATAAGCGGAGGTTACAGATTTCATGGACTGGAGGATATGGAAATGTCCACACAACTTCTGCTGAAGGCTGCAATACTTAAAGGGGTAGGTTTTGAAATACTTGACCGTAAGGAAAACTTCATACGTCTGTTTGACGGTAAAAAGGAAGAATATGTGATGCAGGCAACCAAGACCTCTCTGGACTCATACGTGTCTGTACTGATGATGGAAAATAAGGTGGTAACGAAGAAGGTGCTGGAACGTGCCGGAATAAGCGTTCCGGGCGGTTATGAATACACGTCACCAGAGGCAGGTATGGCAGACTACCGTATGTATGCAGGGAAACCTGTGGTAATCAAGCCTAAGTCCACCAATTTCGGATTGGGTATAACCATACTGAAGCACAACTATGATGAAACGGATTTCAAGGGAGCCTTACAGATAGCCTTTGAGCATGACAACACGTTGCTTATAGAGAAGTTCATACCGGGAAGGGAATTCAGGATATTCATCATCAATGATGAAGTGGTAGGTATCCTTCACCGTGTTCCGGCAAACGTGACGGGTGACGGTGTTCTGAATATCGGACAACTGATAGACAGGAAGAATGAAGATCCGCTCAGAGGTAAAGGATATCGCACCCCTTTGGAGAAAATAAGAAAGGGGCGTGAGGAGGAAATGTTTCTAAAGCAGCAGGGAATGGATTTCAATACTGTTCCTAAAGAGGGGGAAGTGGTCTATCTTCGTGAAAACTCCAATATCAGTACGGGAGGAGATAGCATAGATTTTACAGACGATATAGACGATTCGTACAAGGCTATTGCAGTGGAAGCTGCCAAAGCTCTGAACGTGAAGATTACCGGACTGGATATGATGATACAGGATATTCATGCTCCAGCCACACCGGATAACTATGCGATCATTGAAATGAACTTCAATCCTGCCATACATATACACTGTTATCCGTTCAAGGGCAAGAACAGACACCTGAACCATAAGATGATCAGGGCTTTGGGATTTTAAAGACAATGCAGACAATAAAAAGGATATGACCTATCCTTTTTATTATAAGTTCAATCAACGTATATTTACGATTAGTTGCTTTTGTTATCCAATCTACTGATTTTTTATTGTGAAATAACAATTTCTATAAAACGCTGTTATCATAAAAATGAATCTTGAATACAGCCGGGCATCGGAGTTCTGATTATTCGATGAACATTAAAGATTATGTTTCTTAGCCCGTATTATAATAACGACAGGTCTTTCTCTATCATTTCCAAAACATGCCTCATAGAATCCGTCTATAATGAATCCATGTCTGAAGCATATTTCAAAAATATCCTGTAAAGAGCGATGATAGTAACATTGCTTTTGAGGTTGTCCTTCAATGGCTTCTCCATAATAGTTATGTTTTGTCATATATTTATTTGTCAATGTTACAAAGCATGGATGCTGCGTAGAAAACACAAAATATCCATTCTCAGCAAGCAATTTGTTTACACAACGGAACAGATTGTCTATATCTGAAATATCCATTATAGCCATATTGGACACAGCCTTTGTAAAAGGCTTGTTTCTTTTTAAGGACATCATATCCTCATATTTGGTTACATCAGCTACGCAGAATTCTATCCTGTCATTGAAACGGGCTTGTCTCTTCCGGGCTAACTCAACCATTCTTTGTGAATAATCAAATGCCAAAACATCTATACCCTGTTCAGCCAAATATCCTGAATAATTTCCATTACCACAAGCGATATCCAATATATAATCCCCTTGTGTGGCTTTTAACAATTCATTTACTATTGGGCGAACAGTCAATCTCTGAAACTCATTCGAGTTCTCACCCATAGACTCATCCCAGAAGTCCGCATTGGCTTCCCAAGCTTTTAAACTATCCTCGTGTGAGGATGTGTTATCAAAGCAACTTTCAAGTATTGAATACAATTCACAGGGCTTACCCGTTGATTTGTGATTGATATTGATTAATATTTTCAACGGAACTTCCTTTTGATTGCCGATGCATGATAAATCAACATTTTCTATTACATGGCAGCCATTAGCTTCACAAATCTTGTCAAATTCTATATGTCTCTTTCCTTTCTCCGCTATACCATGAGAGTCAATGATAATAAAAAGCGGTTTCTTACTTAAAATTGTATGTAAGGAAACTTTACAAAGAGTGGTGTCTTTATTGAAATATTCCTCTGTCCCATATCGGTTATGTTCCAAATTCCCGGTATGTAATATTAAAGCCTTATTTTTCAACGAGCCGATATGTGCCATACTATCCATTGATGGCATACCAGCCGTACAATCTATAACAATCCCTTTAATTTGATACTCTTCTTTTTCTGGAACAGTAGTATAACAATCCAAATGAGTGCCGATATGTCCCCTCGCCCCAATACTGTCAGCTTGTGCGTTGACCCACTGGATTAGAGGAGAATCAACTTCCAATTTTATATGTAATTGTTGCATATTATGTTCGTTTTGTATAGTATTTTTGTCAATTTCAACGATTTGATTAGGAGCAAAAATACGGAAAAGTATGCAAACAAGAATTCATATCTATTGGAAAGATATTGTTTTTAATTTATTTTGTTTACTTTGCAATCAAAAAATAAAGAATCACACTTATGGATATCGCAAGTGTAATATAAAGATTTGAAGAAATAGGTGTGTGTTCCACAATAGACGGAGTGTGTCATTTGTTTTAGAAATTAACAGCAAAAACAGTATATATATGGATGCAATTCAATTATTAAAAAACAGAAGAAGTGTTCGGAAATACAAAGATCAGATTGTTCCGAGAGAACTTATTGAGGAGATTGTCAAATTAAGTCAGTTCGCACCTTCATGGTCAAATTATCAGGTAGCAAGATACAACATCATAGACAATAGGTCTCTGATTGAAGAGATAGCCAACAATTGTGTTCAAGGGTTTGTGTACAATGCAAAAACATTAACCAGAGCCAATGGCGTGGTTGTGTTAAGTTATGTAACCGGTAAAAGCGGATCACTGAAAGATAAGGTTAAACCAGAAGATGTAGTGTCAGACAACAGTGGCGCATGGGAATGTTTTGACGCAGGCATTGCTTGCCTTCAATTCTGCCTTTCTGCATATGCCAAAGGAGTTGCCACGTGTGTTTTAGGAGTAATCAACAACGATGCTATTGCCCAAAAAATAGGACTCCCTGAGAATGAAAAGGTCGCTGCACTGATTGTTTATGGTTACGAGGCTGGAGAACATCATGAAGCTCCTGTAAGGAAGGATATAAATGAAATTCTACGTTTTGTCGAATAAATATATTCATATTATGTTTTGCCTCCAGTCTTTTAACAACTGGAGGCTTTCTTCATTATAATTTCTGGGCTATATAGAAACCGTAACTATAATAATTCTTGTACTTTTTATAGAAGTCGGCTTCCTGTATGTCTCTTTCAACAATCATCTCTGCGGTTTCGTTATTACCAAATTTGTCCATAAAGGCCTTATGGCTGTTTAAGAGAGGATTGTAATAATTATCAAGCCAGCAGTCATCTGAAAGAATAAAGTGTCCGAGTACCTTGTATCCGGCTTCTTCCAGAACTCTGATTTTTCCTGCTATTGTATCCATTTCGGCATATTCTCCGGTCCAGAAGTCTTCCAGTCCTTTCGGGCGACAGTTTGTTGTCCATGACAACTCTGAAACAGCCAGTATACCTCCCGGTTTGAGAAACTCTTTCCAATAGTTGATGCCGTTCTTGAATCCGATATTGTAAACCGCTCCTTCCGACCAGATGATGTCAAGCTCCTCCTTTTCAAAAGGCAGCTTGTCCATAGATGCAGACAGTGTCTTAATATTTGCTGTTGTATTCTCCTTTGCGCTGTTCTCTTTCAGTTTTTCAAGAAACTCTTCAAACAGATCCACGGCAATGATATCACCTTTCAGCGTTTTCGCCAAGGACATAGTTTGCGCACCTGTTCCACATCCAATATCAGCTATCCTGTAAGACTTTTCTCTATCTATCTTAGCCAGTGTAATCGCTAGGTTTGTGGACTCGTCGTACCTGGCCTTGTCTCTTGTTGTTACGATGCAAATGCATCATCAATTCAAATTCGTCCATACAAATAAATTAAGTTATTGGTCTAATCCAGGTTTTTACTATACATTCTTAACATATTGGACTCGTTTTCTTCTTGAACCATACATAAAAAACTCCAATCATATTTTTCGTAAAAATCAGTATGTTCTGTCACCAAATATAATCTGTTTATTCCCAATAATTTCATATCATCACATACTTGCTTTAGCATATATCCGGCGACACCTTGTCTGCGATATTTTTCGTCTACATATAAAGCACAAATATTGGGAGTTAAATCCTTACGGTTATGAAAATCATTTTCAATTACACCTATACCCCCAATAATACTATTATCATTTTCTAACATTATATACCATTGTGGTATACTTGTTTCTTTTAGTAGACTCTCATTCATGCTTTTCAAATACTCCTCTTGGGGGATATCCCATTTAGCCTGAAACCAAGAAGCAGCATCTTGTATATATTCTTTATGTTCCCGTATTTTTTTAAAAACCATACTTTTAATTTTTATTATAATTGTTCGTTGATATTTTTTGAGGATATTTCGTCTGTATCAAGGTGGTTATCACGAAATATCCAATAAAAGGGATGTTACCGGATCCCAATTTCGTCCGAATTGCATTTTTGGGTGTGAAAAAGGGTGTAAATCTTGCAAATGCTTGATTTACACCCTTTATTGCGGAGAGAGAGGGATTCGAACCCCCGGTACAGTTGCCCGTACACCGCATTTCGAGTGCGGCCCGATCGACCACTCCGGCATCTCTCCAGTATATTCCGCACGGAAAAACCTTCCGTTTGGGACTGCAAATATAGACATATTTTTTGTTTCTCGGCATTTTCGTGCGAAAATTTTTTCTTCCGGTAGGGAAAAAGCGGCTATATCCGGCTCTTTTCGTGCTTTTCCCAAATAATTCCTATCTTTGTATCTGGAGGAGGAATGCAGTATCGGCCCCGCCTGTCCGTTTATATAGATGAGAAACGATACTAAATTCGGTACGGTTTTCGTTTACTAATGTAAGAGGAACTAACGCAAACACACTGTGCGCTATGAAAAAGTTGAAAATTTTAATCGGAACCCTTGTCCTGGCTGCGGGGCTGGCCGGCTGTTCGTCGGCCTACTACGCATCGTCGGGATACGCCAACGACGATTTGTATTCGCTGCACGATAAGACTGCCATCGCCCGGAAACAACAGGCGAAGGCCGAAGCCGAAAAGGCCGCCGCCGAGGCCCGCCGGGCCGAATGGGAGGCGCGTATCGCGGAGGCGCAGGCCGCCGCTGCGGAGAACCAATATTACGAATACAATTCGAACCCCTATGAGGATATCGTAGCCGATACGTACGAAAGCGCCTATGCACGGCGCCTGCGGGGCTTCGAATCGCCGACATACAGGATGCCGTCGAGTTACTATAACTTCCGCTATGGCGGCAGTTTCACCTATGCTACGGCCTACGACCCGGCATTCTACAACATCATCATTTCCGGTGACCAGGTCTGGGTGGAACCCAAGTACATCACTTCGATGTTCGGGACATGGGGCGGATCGGTTTACGTTGACCCGTGGTATTACGGCTGGACACGTCCCTACTGGAGTGCGTGGGGCCCGTCGTTCTCGTTCGGTAGCTGGGGCTGGAGCTTCGGCTTCAACGGCTGGTACAATCCCTGGTACGACCCGTGGTGGGGGCCGGGCTGGGGCCCGGGCTGGGGGCCCGGATGGCACGGCGGACACCACTGGGCATACAGGCCGCATAATTACCGCCTCGACGGCGGCGGGCGCCCTTCGCGCTACGTGCCTGGGAGCGTGGCTTCCGGAAGCCGGTACCGCGGAACCGCCAATTCGGGTTACAGGAACGGTACGACCACTTCGCGCGGGGGCAACTCGGGCAGCGGCAGGACGTATTACCAGAGCGGCGGACGCAACAACCGCAACAGTTCGGTTTACAACGGCGGCAGCAACCGCAATAACAACAATAACTCCTGGAACAACAACTCGTGGAATAACAACCGCAACAACAGCAACTCGGGGCGTTCGTCCTACGACAGCGGGTCGCGCAGCAGCAGTTACAACAGCGGCAGCAGCTTCGGCGGGTCGCGCGGCGGTTCGTCGGGGGGCGGTTACAGCGGTGGCGGCGGGTCGCGCGGCGGTAGTTCGTCGGGTGGAAGCCGCGGTTACGGCGGGCGTTAGTCAACGATAAAACAGAGATAGTCTATGAAACGTAAGATCATGATATGGCTTGCGGCCTGTGTGGCCGCAGCGCCGTTGCAGGCTCAGAACCTCGAATTCGGGGGCCTGACGTACAACAATGACCTGATGATGTCCACCGATTTCGCCGCGCTTTCCCGGTCGCATCCGTTCGGTACGGCGCGCGTGATGGGGATGGGCGGGGCTTTCACTTCGCTGGGCGCCGACCTTTCGTCGATGTCGATCAATCCGGCCGGGTTGGGTATGTTCCGCCGCAACGAGTTCTCACTCACGCCGCTGCTGTCGGTCGCCCATGGCCAAACGCAGGGCGCGCCGTCGTGGGTGGGCAATAACAAGACCCGCTTCGCTTTTGCCAACGTCGGTGTGGCGCTCAATGTTTTCGAGAGTCCGGCCAGCCCGCTCACGAGCCTTACGCTCGGTATCGGCATGAACCGTATCGCGGATTTCAATACCCGCTATTCGTTCTCCTCGGAGTCGCGTTACGATCCTTCGAAGCCCGACCAGCTGATGCCGACCATCGCCGATGTCTTCGGGCAGCAGCTCGGGCAGGATGGGATTTTCCCGGATAAGGACGGTAATCTGGGCTACAATTACAATCCCTGGTACTGGCCGGCTATCCTCGGCTATAACGGCTACCTGATCAGCGACGTCGGCGGGCAGTGGGTGCCCGACTGCATCGGCCGCAACGCTTCGGTACGGCACTCGATGGATGTCGTGAGCCAGGGCTCGATCAACGAATTCGCCGTTTCGATGGGGGCCAATTTCAACAATATTGTTTATGTCGGAGCCACGATCGGCATACGCAGCGTCTACAAGAAGGTGGGCATGACCTATCAGGAAGAGTATGGTTATTTCGATGCCGCCGGAAATTCCGCGAATGCGGTCGACAAGAACGGTACTCCGCTCAATGCGCAGCTCGATTACATGAGCCTCTATCAGGAATCGAAGATCGACGGCAGCGGCGTGGATTTCAAACTGGGTGTCATCGTGCGCCCCGTGGCCGGCCTGCGTGTGGGTGTGGCGTTCCATACGCCGACCTACTACTGGCTCGACCGCAGTTACCGTGCCGACATCGAATCGCACCTGATCAATAATAAAACGGAAGACGACCAGTATAATTTCGATTCTACGCCGCGGCAGGACGATATCGGCGGCAACAGCTGGGATTTCGTGTCGCCTTCGCGGCTGTTGTTCGGCGCTTCGTACACGTTCGGCAACTTCGCCATCGTGTCGGTCGACTACGAACGCGAGTGGTACAACGGCATCCGTGTGAAGAACGTGCCCGAAGGCGCCGATTTCCACCCCGAAGCGTACAAGGCCGAGTTCAAGAATAATTACAAAGGTACGAATACCCTGCGGGCAGGCGTCGAAGTGCGTCCCCTGCCGATCTTTGCCGTGCGCCTGGGCGGCGGTTATACCGATTCGATGTTCAAGGACAGGCAGCAGTATTACAATTCGCCGAGCGTCTACGAGAGCTACTACATTACGGGCGGCCTCGGGATCAACCTCGGGCGTAATACGGTGCTGGACGTGGCCTACCAGAACGTGACCGAGAAACAGACGCCCTACGAGCTTTTCTTCAGCAAATACCAGAACGGCGGCGAGATGAAGACTTACAGCGGCCTGTACGATACCAAACAGACGCGTCATTATATCTCGATGACGCTCGGCTTCCGCTTCTGAGGCTTTGCCTGCCAATATAAAGGTTCGTCCGTGTGACGAACCTTTATTTTTTTATTATATTTGCAGGCTGATACAAAATAAAAAACAAAGATATATGGCAAAGGAACTCAAAGACCTCACGAAGTCGGACGAGAACTACTCGCAATGGTACAACGACCTGGTCGTGAAGGCCGGGCTGGCCGAAAACTCGGCCGTACGCGGATGTATGGTCATCAAACCCTACGGCTATGCCATTTGGGAGAAGATGCACGACGCGCTGGACAAGATGTTCAAGGATACGGGGCATCAGAACGCCTATTTCCCGCTGTTCATCCCCAAGTCCTTCTTCTCGAAGGAGGCGCACCATGTCGAGGGCTTTGCCAAGGAGTGCGCCGTGGTGACGCACTACCGCCTGAAGAACGATCCCGAAGGCAAAGGCGTCGTGGTAGACCCCGATGCCAAGCTCGAAGAGGAGTTGATTGTGCGTCCCACGTCGGAGACCATCATCTGGAACACCTATAAAAACTGGATCCAGTCGTACCGCGACCTGCCGATCCTCTGCAACCAGTGGGCGAACGTCGTGCGCTGGGAGATGCGTACGCGCCTGTTCCTGCGTACCGCCGAGTTCCTGTGGCAGGAGGGTCATACGGCGCATGCCACGCGCGAGGAGGCCGTCGAGGAGGCCGAAAAGATGATCCACGTATACCAGAAATTCGCCGAAGAGTGGATGTCGGTTCCCGTCATCGTCGGCCACAAGTCGCCCAACGAGCGTTTCGCGGGTGCCGAGGATACGCTGACCATCGAGGCGCTGATGCAGGACGGCAAGGCGTTGCAGAGCGGTACGTCGCATTTCCTGGGGCAGAATTTCGCCAAGGCGTTCGACGTGCAGTATGTCAACAAGGAGGGCAAGCTCGAATATGTGTGGGCCACCTCGTGGGGCGTTTCGACCCGGCTGATGGGGGCGCTCATCATGGCCCATTCGGACAATAACGGTCTGGTGCTGCCGCCGAAGCTGGCGCCGATCCAGGTGGTGATGGTGCCCATCTACAAGGGCGAAGACCAGCTGGCCGAAATCCGTACGCGCTTCGGGGCCATTGCGGAGCAACTCAAGGCCAGGGGTATCAGCGTGAAGGTCGATGACCGCGACAACGTGCGCTCGGGTTTCAAGTTCGCGGAGTACGAACTGAAGGGCGTCCCCGTGCGTCTGGCGATGGGGCCGCGCGATATGGAGAACGGTACGATCGAATTGGTGCGCCGGGACACGCTCGAGAAGGAGACCGTCCCGCAGGAGGGGCTCGTGGAGCGCATCGAAGGACTGATGGCCGAAATCCAGCAAAATATTTTCAGCAAGGCGCTGGCTTACCGCGAGTCGATGATTACCAGGGTCGACACGTGGGAGGAGTTCAAGGAGGTGCTCGACAAAAAAGGCGGTTTCGTGCTTGCGCATTGGGACGGGACGGTCGAAACCGAGGTGGCGATCAAGGATGCCACGAAGGCTACGATCCGTTGCATCCCGTTCGATGCGCCCGATGAGGAGGGTAAATGTATCTTCTCGGGCAAGCCGTCGCACCGTCGGGTGCTCTTCGCCCGCAGTTATTAGGGCCGGATTCGGACGGGCGTCTCCGCCGGTAATGGGCGAATGGGTGCCGAGGCAGTCCGTTCGCCCTTTTTTGTGCCTTCCCCCGAAGCGGGCGGGCTTCCGTTATTTTGTGGGGCGTGCCCCGGGTAATACTATAAATGATTGGACGTATGCGATATTCTGTATGTTTGTGCGCGGTGTGGCTGCTGGGCGTCTGTGCCGCCGTATGCCCGGCCTATGCCGGGGACGGGGATCATCCGCTGCCGGTTGCGGGTACCCAGTGGACGGGACGGAAAGTCGCTTTCATGGGCGATTCGATCACCGACAAGGCGCATGTCGGCACGACGAAGAACTATTGGCAGTATTTGCAGGAGATGCTCGGCCTCGTGCCGTTCGTTTACGGGATCAACGGCCAGCAGTGGCGGGACGTGCCGGGGCAGTGCGAAAGACTCAGGGCCGAGCGCGGCGGCGACATCGATGCGATCCTGATCTTGGCCGGGACGAACGATTACAATTCCGGGACGCCTCTGGGGGAGTGGTATACGACCGGTGAGGTGCCTGTCGAGGTGTCCGGCTCCCGGTCGGAGATCCGGACGAGGAGGACGTTGTCGATGGACGGGGATACTTTCCGCGGCCGTATCAATATCGCGATGTCCTACCTGAAGGCGAATTTCCCGGACAAGCAGGTGATCCTGCTGACCCCGATCCACCGGGGATACGCCCGTTTCGGGGACAACAACATCCAGCCCGACGAATCCTATCCCAACAGCCTCGGCCTCTATGCGGATGCCTATGTGGATGCGGTCAAGGAAGCTGCGAACGTCTGGGCCGTCCCCGTCATCGACCTGAACAGCATCTGCGGGCTTTATCCCAATGCGGATTCCCATACCCGCTATTTCCATGACGCGCAGAGCGACCGTCTCCATCCCAATGCCGAGGGGCATTACCGGATGGCGAAGGCGCTGGCATACCAGTTGTCGTCTTATCCTGCAAATTTCGAATAGTGCCATGTCCTGTGAAGCCGAAGCACGCAAGCGCGTGATTTACCGCGTGACCTTCGTCGGGTTCGTGGTCAACCTCGTCCTTACGGCGATGAAGTTCGCGGCGGGCATTGCGGGCCGAAGCGGGGCGATGGTCGCCGATGCGGTGCACTCCTGTTCCGACATGCTTACCGACATAGTGGTGATCGCCTTCGCAAAGGTCTCCGCCAAACCCAGGGATGACGGGCACGACTACGGGCACGGGAAATACGAGACGCTGGCCACGATCATCATCAGCCTGGCGCTGGCGGCCGTGGGCGCCGGTATCCTGCTCAGCAGCATCCGGGCCATCCGCATCGTCGTCGATGGCGGGGAGTTGCCCCGCCCGGGCGCCGTGGCTCTGGCCGCCGCGGCTGTGTCGATCGTCGTCAAAGAGATATTATACCGATATACGGTGCGCGAAGGGCGCCGGGTCGAAAGCCCGAGCATGGTCGCCAATGCCTGGCATCACCGCAGCGACGCTCTTTCGTCGCTGGGGACGCTGGCGGGCATCGGATGTGCCTATTTCCTCGGGCAGCGGTGGCGCATCGCCGATCCCATCGCAGCATTGGTCGTGGCGGTCTTTATTTTCAAGATTGCTTTCGACCTGATCCGTACGGGGCTCGGGGAACTGCTCGAGCGTTCGTTGCCCGACGAGACGGAGCGGGAGATACTGGGGATCGTCACGGCCGATCCCCGGGTCGGGGAGCCGCACAACCTGCGAACGCGCCGCATCGGAGCCGCGATTGCCGTCGAAGTGCATGTCCGTGTGGACGGGGCGATGAGTGTCGCCCGTTCGCACGAACTGACGGTCGATATCGAACGCCGCCTGCGGGCGCGTTTCGGCGAGGGGACGATCATCTCGATCCATGTGGAACCCGCTAAATGTCCCTCCGGGGCCGAAATCCCGGGCGTCGATCCGCCTTCCTGCCCCTGACGGCACCGGAAAAACACCTCTCCTGCCTGCGGGTTTTCCTTGTCATTCCGCTTTTGCCGCTGATAACGAACGGGATGCGCCGGCGGCCGATTCCGGCACGGAATTTGCATGTTCAGCAACCGGAAAAACAGCCGGGATTTCCCCGGCGGAGTAGAAAGAAATTTGGTTTTTCGGAAAAAAGTACTTATCTTGCCATCGTGAAGGCTCCGGAAACCATCGTTTCAAAAGCCCGAACAAACGAAACTGACGACACATACAACATTAAAAGGATAGCCTATCGGGAAAAATTCTACTCTTTATAACTGTAATTAGGAGAAAAGAGTATGAACGTACAAGCATTAAGTGACCAGGTATTGCTTAATCACTACCTTTCAGGTGACCAGAGTGCCATATCCAAGCTCATCGAGCGCCACAGCCGCCGTGTGCGGGACTACATCAATATGATGGTCAAAGACCGTGACGTTGCCGAGGACATCTTTCAGGAAACATTCATCAAAGCCGTGCGGGTTATCGACGACGGCCGTTATACGGACAACGGGAAATTCCTCTCGTGGATACTCCGTATTGCGCATAACCAGGTGATCGACCACTTCCGCGCCCAGCGGCAGAACAAGACCGTCACCGAAGCCGAGGCGGGTTATGACGTGCTGGGGTCGCTGCGTTTCGCCGAACGGAACGTGGAGGACGCGATGGTCAGCGAGCAGATCGAGCGCGATGTGCGCGCTTTGGTCGAACTGCTGCCTTCGGAACAGCGCGAGGTGGTGATGATGCGGTACTTTGCCGGTCTGAGTTTCAAGGATATCGCGGAACAAACCGACGTGAGTATAAATACCGCGCTGGGGCGTATGCGCTATGCGCTTATCAACCTGCGACGGATGATCAAAGAAAAAAATATGGTTTTGTGCTGACCTCCGCACAATATTTCCATGGGGCCGGCGTTTAGTTAGTACAAAGCAAAATTAATAAATAGATGCCTATGGAGGATATTGACAAAAACGAGGTTTCAGACGAAGGCATCTCTGAAGACGAAGATCTTATGATGCGGGAGGTTGTCCAGGGTGACGCAGATCTTTGCTTTTTACACCACTACCTCTCGGAGGTTTTCCGAAATGGAGATAATTTTTAAGGGTTAATTTTTGATGGGGAAGGGCGCCGGGAGGCGCCCTTCATTTTGCCCTCCCCTCACCGATCCCGGAATATTTTTTGCTGCATCCTGATAAAAACCGATCGTTATGACACGGATACGTATCAAGCGGGTTTACGAACCCGAGGCCCCGGAGGACGGCTACCGGGTGCTGGTCGATAAGTTGTGGCCCCGGGGCATCCGCAAGGAGGCGCTCCGCTATGACCTGTGGGCGAAGGAGATCGCTCCGACCCCCGGGCTGCGTACATGGTTCCATGCCGCCCCCGGGGAGCGGTGGGAGGAATTCCGCCGCAGGTATACCGCGGAACTGCGCTCCTCGCCGGCCGTGCGCGACTTCGTCCGCCGGATCGCCGGTAAGGGTACGGTTACGCTGTTGTATGCTTCGAAGAGTGCGGCCGGAAACCATGCGCTGATCCTGCAGGAATACCTCGCGCACGCTACGGCTGCGGAGGAGGTTACAAACGCCCGCTACTCGTAATGCGGGTTTCACCCTGCCCGGGCAGCGGCCGGTAGACGGTGTCTTCCTGCCTTGGAAGCCTGCGGATCCCGGGTGGCGGGCATGGCGGTTCCGTCCGGGCGATGGTTCGTGTCCGCTACGGATGAAAAAAGCACCTCGACGGTGCTTTTTCACGTGGCTCTGCCCGTGTTCCCGGAGCTTCTATACCGCTCTTATTTGCGGCCGATCTCCATCCTGAATTTCGGATTGGCGGGTTCGGTATGCGAGGCCGAAACGAACTGCCACATCCGGTCGATAATCTCGGGATGCTGTGCGGCAAGGTCGTGCTCTTCGCGCGGGTCGTCTCTCAGGTTGAATAATTCAAAGCGGTCGTTCCCTTCTTTCACGCGGCGCAGTAAACCTTTCCATTCGCCCCAGCGGACGGCTACCCAGCCTTTGCTGCCGGGGAACTCCCAATAGAGATATTCGTGCTGCGGTTGCCTGCGCCCTTCGAGGGTCGGCAGGAACGAAATGCCGTCGGTCGCGGGGGGCTCGACGCCGGCCAATTCGCAGAGAGTCGGCATTACATCGGGGAAATAGCCGATATGGTCGCTTACCTGCGGGCGGAGTTTGCCGCCCCACGCCACGATGAAGGGCATCCGGATGCCGCCCTCGCGCAACGACGACTTGCCCCAGCCCTTGCCGCTGCGAAACGGGTGGGCGCTGTCGAACCACTCGCTCGACGAGCAGGAGTTCGACGCCGGGCCGTTGTCGCTCGTCAGGACGATCACCGTATTTTCCCAGATGCCGAGCCGTTTCAGCTCGGCGACCAGCCCGCCTATCTGGCGGTCGAAGTAGGTGATCATCGCGGCATAGGTCGCCCGCGGCCACCGCGAGGGGAAATAGCCCTTGCCCTCGATGGGCTGTTCGTCGCCGAATTTACGCACGTAGTATTGTACGTCGGCATCGGGCGCCTGCATCGGGCTGTGGGGGATCGGCGTCGTCCACATCAGGAAGAACGGCCGCTCCTTGTTGGCATTCACGAATTCGAGCACCTGGTCGTACATGGCATCGGGGCTGTATGTGCGCTGCGTGTATTTGTCGTAGCTGCGCGGGTCGTAGGGGTCGGCCCCTGCATCGAGCGGCGTGCCCGGCGGCAGCAGTTCGTTGTCGAGGTAGACGCGCCGGTCGTTCTGCCACAGGAAGGGCGGGTAGTAGGTGTGCGCCTGCCGCTGGCAAATGCAGCCGTAATAGGTGTCGAAGCCCATTTTATTGGGCGTGCCCTCCGTCGCGGGGCCTCCGACGCCCCATTTGCCGATCATGGCCGTGGCGTATCCGGCCTGCTGCATGACCGAGCCGAGCGTCGGGGTGCCGGCTTCGAGCGGGGCCTGTCCTTCGAGCGTCGAATCGCGCAGCATCGCCTCGTGGTTCCAGACGTCGCCCCGCCATTCCATCTCGTCGTTGGCGCGGATCTGCGCATGGCCGGCGTGCCGCCCCGTCAGCAGGCCGCAGCGTGCCGGCGAAGAGAGCGGTGCCGCAGAGTACATGTCCGTGAAGCGGACGCCGCATTCGCTCAACGCGTCGATGTTGGGAGTCTCGATCTTTTGCTGCCCGTAGCAACCGAAGTCGCCGTAGCCTGCGTCGTCCATCAGGATGAAGATCACGTTGGGACGCGGAGCTGGATTTTCCGTACATCCGGCTGCGGCCAGTGCGGGAATTGCCGTAAGCAATGTCCGGGGGATTGATGTTTTCATGGATTTCTTTTTGGGTTGGTTTTTTGCTGTTAGATGCAAAAATAATAAAATAAGAATAAAAAAAGATCGCAAAAAAGAAAGTTTTTTGCGGTCTATCTCTGGTCGAAGAAACTCCCCTTTGTTTATCGGGGCGGTCGGGGAGGGGGTGTTTTCGGGCGGCGATCGGCTGCCCTGTTCCCCTTGGTGTTTCAGGATTTTACAGGGCCGGGTACGAAAAAGCCCCTGCCGCGGCAGGGGCTTTTGGGTGATATGTCGTGGCCGCTTTAGCGGTCGCCGAGGCAGCGGTGCGCCCGGTGGAGCTGGAGCGAGAGCGAGCAGGCGGCGACCCCGGCAAAGAGCAGCGAAATGCCGACCCATACGATGACGGCCGTGGTGCCGAATACGAGCGGCTGGAAAAGGATCCAGAGCGAACAGAGCAGCAGCAGGATGCCGCTGAAAATAGTCCAGCCCGACCCGGCGATCTGCATGGCGCCCATGTCGCTGCCGAGCCCGATGGCACCGAACGCACGCAGCATGAGCCAGAACCCGAGGAATATCGGGAGCGTAGCGGCCGAAAGCGCGACGTTGAAGATCAGGATGATGCCCAGCACGATCTCGATGATGCCGCCCGCCAGCATCCAGCCGCGTCCGGTGATGAAATGTTTGTTGACCGATGAGAGTACGACTTCGAGGATGCCCGAAATCAGCATCAGCCACCCGAACAGGAGCGACATGCCCAGGTAACTTTGTGTGGGGTAGACGAATACGAGGATGCCGACTACGAACAGGGCGATGCCGATGATAAGCAGCAGCCACCAATAGCGCACGGCGCGTTTCGAATTTTCGATCAGGGTTGAGAAATTTTCCATAGCATACGGATTTTCCCTCCCTGACAGCAATTTACATACCAGAGTTCCCGACGGTTCGATCGGCGGACGGTTGGGCTGGGGTGTACGCCGTACATCCCTTTCGCGGCAGGCGGGCACCTGTCTGCGGGGCTGGGCTGGATGCCCTGCCCCGCGCCCCGGGTGTAGATGCCCGGTGCCGGCCGGAATGCCGGGCTCCGGTTGCCGGGCTCAGGGTACGGGGACGGCTGCGGGTGCATTCCGCAACGGGACTACTTCGCCGATCTCGGGGCGCAGTACATGTAGTGCGGTGTCTGCGGCCAGTGCCGC
>OLYA01000500.1_pt1 | contig 21031 bp, 19 predicted proteins | sample 1674361 | NCBI WGS metagenome assembly OLYA01 (sample SAMEA103958165, study PRJEB25191) | human gut metagenome | biome: human-associated habitat [ENVO:00009003]; feature: intestine environment [ENVO:2100002]; material: feces | place: Germany | collected 2013/2015
TGCGGGCATGGCGGAATTGGCAGACGCGCTAGATTTAGGTTCTAGTGGGAGACCGTGCAGGTTCAAGTCCTGTTGCCCGTACTGTTTACAAGGGTTTCAGAGGTTTTTATTACTTCTGAAATTCTTATTTTTTTATCATTTTTTCCTATACGAAAGGATACCACAATGCAGGCTTACAAGGATTTAGTAAAAGCACTTCCCGGCTTAAAAGAAGATATGCCACGCGCATTTTACATGCTCGCAGAGCTCTTTGATTACGGTTCATTTGATATATGCAGAAGTGACGACAAATATATAATCCCATATATCATGAATGATGCGGTGGAATGCTATCTGACTGTGGAAAATGCAGTGTTAAAGGGCGATTATCATAGCGAGGAAGAAATCATTTCGGCATCGTTGGTTTTAGGAAGTGAAAAAGGCTACGGACTCATTCTGCACCAGCAGGACAATGTGGTCACACTCTGGTTTGATAATTTGCATGTGCATGAGGCATGCTTTAAATACCATGAAATAGGACATTTCTGGGTAAAGGGACAGGAGCAGTGGCGCATGCTTGTATATATGGTAGGAACAATCGCGGACAAGTATATGTACATGGGAAAGGAATACTGCAACGAGACAGAATGCTTTATCCAGAGCCTTATTTACTTTGCACCGTTTCGCAGATGGACACCGGTACCTGACGATTTGATGGAGTATCATTTTCCGGCCCGTGTAGAGGGAATAGACATTATGGAGGAGCTTTGCAGGGAGGTTTCGGACACTGATTATCTTAAGCTAATTGCACGCTACAGGGCAAATCCATGTGAGAAAACGGAAAAGCTTTTGAGCAGACATTTAGCCGATGCAAAAAGAGTACCGCTTTATCAGTATATTTATAAGCTTGTGATAAAGGCATCAAAGGATTATCCGGAGAGAAATTACGGAAATCAGATAAATGAACGCATAAAAGAAAAGCGTAAAGCGCTTGAAAAGGAGCTGCTTCAAAAGGGATACACCGGAAAATACCCTGTGTTTTCAAAGAAAAATACGACTGTGCGTGTAATGGAGGAACAGCCCTACGTCACAGCAATTCTCGAGTGGGATGATTACAAATATAAGCAGCAGCTTATGATTTCTGAGTGCAGTGCCAAAAAGTATGATGGAATAAATGCGGGATTTTTTAAAGGAATAGGCAGACACGGACACATTGTGCAGGTGTAGATACACATAAAACAAAAGCCACGGAGCAATCCGTGGCTTTCATAATACGCTTATTACAAGGATGGGCTTGAGAAGACTCGAACTTCCGACCTCACGCTTATCAGGCGTGCGCTCTAACCGGCTGAGCTACAAGCCCTTGTGTTTTGCACAAAACGTATACTACAATATTTTTGGTGAGAAGTCAAGAGTTTTTTAGAGGTTTTCTCCATCTGTTTTATTTTTCGGATATTCGTTTGAGTGCGCACTGATAACTTCATTAATCCAGTCTACACACTGTTTTTTACCGTCATCTGTAAATGGAAAGGTATTGTCCGTTTTTTTGCTGTCGTCAGTCAGGTCAAAAATATACGGCCCCGGCCATATCCATGCATGAAATATTGGCTCACCCTTTTCCTCGGGTGTATCCTCGGTGGCTTCCTTTATGACTGGCTCCTCACGCTTTATGAGAAAGCGCATGTCGTTCATCCAGCCGGTAAAGGTTGTTTTTTTATAATAGTTGAGATTGAGTGCATCGTCGTATGTAAGCATAGGTGGCTCCTTGATATATAATGATATGTAATTATACACCAAATATCCGTTTAATGCCAGAATAACGCCGGTACTTAACAATTCAAAGTAATCATGCACTGAAAATTAATATTTTAATGCAAAAATAAAAATGAATAAAAATGTATAAATAATGCTTATAAACTGCATAAATTACCATTATTAATGAGTATTATAAAAAATGACTAATTTTTATGCAGAAATGAAAATTATATAGGAAAATATATCCAATTGACAAAGCATGATTTATGTGTATAATAAAAAAGAATAGTTCGCGTCAGAACGACAGTTGTATCAGACAGCAAGATTAGGGAGTGTGTAATGACAATGAGGTCATTCGCACTTTTTTGCGTATTAGACAAAATACTTTGACGTGGTGCAGTGATAATGCTTTAAAAAATCAAAATAATGCATTATCGATACAAATCCAAGAGGGAGAGAAAAATATGGGTAAGTACATTGTAAAGAGAGTTATTCTCGCGATTTTTACAATCTTCATTATCAGTCTTATTACATTCTTTGCCATGAATGCAATTCCGGGTGGTCCATTCAATTCGGAGAAGGCAAAGAGTCCGGCGGTAATGAAAGAGCTTGAGGCACGCTACGGACTGGATCAGCCACTTATAGTCCAGTACAAGAACTACATGGCAGGCGTGCTGCACGGAGATTTCGGTGTTAGTCTTAAGACAGACCGTCCGATCTCAGATATCATCGGGGAGAGCTTCCCGATTTCAGCGAAGCTTGGACTCTTAGCGGCGCTCACTGCGATAGTATTCGGAGTGGTGCTTGGTTCGATAGCAGCGCTGATGCGAAACAGGTGGCCGGATCGAGTTATAGTATTCTTCGTCACACTGATTACGTCGATGCCGTCATTTGTCATCGCTACGTTATTACTTTATTTCTTCTGTATAAAGCTTGGCGTGGTGCAGGCCTTCAGCTCAGGAAGCAACATGATATTACTTCCGGTGCTGTCACTGTCACTTTCACCGATGGCATATATTACAAGACTTACAAAGACTTCAATGCTTGATGCACTCGGACAGGATTACATCCGTACGGCAAAGGCCAAGGGTGTACATCAGTACAAGATTATATTTGTACATGCGCTTCGTAATGCGCTCATTCCGGTCATCACATATGTGGGACCTATGATTGGTGGTATCCTCACAGGTTCAATGGTTATTGAGAGTATTTTCAATATCGGAGGACTCGGTTCCAAGTTCGTAAGCTGTATCACAAACCGTGATTACACAATGATTATGGCCACAACACTTTTCCTTGCTGTCATCATGGTAGGCGCGAACCTCATTACAGATATTGTATACAAAGTGATTGATCCACGTATTAAGCTTGATTAAGGAGAGATAAAGATGAAAGATAATATGAAGAGAGCTCCTTTCTCCACACAGATTGACCTTAGCAAGTTCGATATGAAGGATTTTGCCAAGGCATCAGATGAAGAGAAACGCCAGCAGGAGGTTATGGGTGAGTCAACTACCTTCTTTAAGGATGGTCTTAAGAGACTCCGCAAAAATCCACTGGCTATGGGTTCTATTATAGTTTTGGTTTTACTTATTTTGGTTATTCTTCTGGCACCAAAGATTGTGCCTTACGGCTATGCAGATATCGTTAAGGGTGCACAGAACTTAGGACCTTTCCAGTACAGCGATGCTGAGCAGGCACAGATTGATGCAGGTGAGAAGCTGTTCCCGCACATTTTTGGCACAGATGAGCTCGGAAGAGACTATTTTATCCGTGTTGTTTACGGAGCTCGTGTATCGCTGGGAGTCGGTGTGTTTGCATCACTGCTTGTGCTTATAATCGGTATCATTTACGGTTCCGTATCAGGCTTCTGCGGTGGCAAGGTAGATATGGTTATGATGAGAATAGTAGATATCATTTATTCATTGCCGGATATGCTGCTCATCATTTTACTCGCAGTTGTATTAAATGAGGTGCTGACACCTGTAATAAAGGGTACAGTGCTTTCAAAGCTCGGTGTCAACATGATTGCACTTTTCATAGTGTTTGGATTGCTTTACTGGGTAGGAATGGCAAGACTTATAAGAGGTCAGATTCTTACCATCAAGCAGAATGAGTACATTCTCGCAGCAAAGTGTATCGGAACATCATCAGCCCGCACCATCAGAAAACACATTTTACCGAACTGTCTGTCAGTAATCATCATTACTACAGCGCTTCAGATACCATCAGCCATCTTTACTGAGAGTTATCTGTCATTTATCGGACTTGGTGTTTCGGCTCCTATGCCTTCACTTGGTTCGTTGGCAAATACAGCGCGTGGCGGACTCCAGAGCTACCCATTGCGTCTTATTTTTCCGGCGCTTACGATTTGTATCATTGTTCTTACATTGAATCTTATCGGTGACGGTTTAAGAGATGCATTTGACCCTAAATTATCGAAATAGTAAGGAGTGAGTAAGATGGAAGATAATAAGTTTGTTCTTGAAGTATCTGATCTGCACACTACCTTCAAGACCGATAACGGAGACGTATCAGCTGTAAACGGTGTCAGCTTTAAGCTTGAGCCGGGAAAGACTCTTGGAATCGTAGGAGAGTCAGGCTCAGGAAAGTCAGTTACAGCATATTCAATCATGCAGATTCTTGCTGAGAATGGTGCCATCACAGGCGGCTCAGTGAAATATAAGGGTGAGGATATCACCAAATGGAACAAAAAGAAAATGGCAGATTTCAGAGGAAAATGCTGTTCAATCATTTTCCAGGATCCTATGACATCGCTTAATCCGGTATTTACGGTAGGCTACCAGCTTGAGGAGGCAGTGCTTCTTCACACAGATCGTACAAAGAAGGAAGCAAAGGAGCGCGCTATAGAGATGCTCACACTTGTAGGAGTAAATGAGCCTGAGAAGCGTGTAAATCAGTACCCTCATGAGCTTTCGGGTGGTATGAGACAGCGTGTCATGATAGCTATGGCATTAGCCTGTGAGCCGGATATCCTTATCGCAGATGAGCCGACAACAGCTCTTGATGTGACTATCCAGGCACAGATTCTTGAGCTTATGCAGTCACTGCAGGAAAAGCTCGGCATGGCAATCATCATGGTTACACATGATCTGGGTGTCATTGCTTCAATGTGTGATGAGATCATAGTTATGTACGGTGGCCGTGTGTGTGAGAGAGGAACAGCAGATGCCATATTCTACAGCCCGGCGCATGAGTACACAAAGGGACTGCTTCGTTCAATCCCTACAAAGACCAATTCAAAAACCAGGCTTGTTCCTATCGGAGGCACACCAATCAATATGCTCAACATGCCAAAGGGCTGTGCATTCTGCCCTCGCTGTGATGCCGCTATGAAGATATGTCTCACCGAAAAGCCGGAGGAAATCTGGGTTGGAGAAGATCATCTCGCATCATGCTGGATGAATATAAAGAATATGATGGAGGAGGGAAAATCAAATGAGTAATGAGACAAATAACAACGAGTACCTGCTCAAGGTAGACCATTTGAAGCAGTATTTCCCTGTTCATGACGGATTTAAAAAGATGGAGTTAAAGGCAGTCGATGATGTGTCATTTGCCATAAAGCCGGGTGAGACGCTTGGACTTGTTGGCGAGTCGGGCTGTGGAAAGACAACCGTAGGACGTACTCTTTTACGTCTGTACCAGCCGACAGCGGGATGCATTGAGTTTGACGGCAATGTATTGTTTGACAGTGAGAAGAAGATAGATGTGGATATGCATCCTTACCGTAAGCAGATGCAGATGGTATTCCAGGATCCGTATTCATCACTCAACCCTCGTATGACGGTTGAGGATATCATTGGAGAGCCTCTCGATGTGCACAAGCTTTACAGTAGCAAGAAAGAGCGCCATGAGATGATTATGGATCTCATGGAGACAGTTGGATTAAACGCAGACCATGCCACACGCTATGCACATGAGTTTTCGGGTGGACAGAGACAGCGTATCGGAATAGCAAGAGCGCTTGCAGTAGATCCGAAGTTTATCGTATGTGATGAGCCGGTATCGGCACTTGATGTTTCAATTCAGGCCCAGGTAGTCAACATGTTTGAGGATCTGCAGAAGGAGAGAGGGTTATCATACCTGTTTATAGCGCACGATCTGCTTGTAGTGCAGCATATCTCTGATAGAATAGCTGTTATGTACTTAGGTCATATGATGGAGCTTGCAGATGCGGATGAGCTGATGGACAATCCAATCCATCCGTACACACAGTCGTTGCTTTCAGCGGTTCCGATCCCGGATCCTGAGACTGCCAGACACAGCAAGCGAATCGTGCTTGAGGGAGATGTTCCTTCGCCTCTTCGCATGCCTAGCGGCTGTCCATTCCGTTCGCGTTGTAAATATGCGACAGAACAGTGTGCAGCAGCACGTCCGGAGCTTACAGACAGAGGAAACGGACATATGGTTGCATGCTTCAACCGCTAATATAAGGTTTTTACCGGCATATAGCTTAAGCCACATGTGCCGGTTCTAACATAAATTTATTTTTCATATTAATTAATTAGGAGGAAGAAAGATGAAAAAGAGATTAGTAGCACTTACTCTTGTTGCAGCTATGGCACTTGGCATGACTGCTTGTGGAAGCAAGAGCGAGGGCAAAATATCTACTAACGACACATCTGCTAACGGCACTTCTCATACTGCTGTATCAGCAGGCGTAGACTGGACAGGCTATGATGAGTTAGTAGATTCTATCCGTACAGAAGCAGATCTTGCAAAGCGTGCAGAGATGATGCACCAGGCAGAGGATATGCTTATGGATACATGGTGTGTTATTCCACTTTACTACTACAATGACCAGTATATGCTCAAGGATTATGTCACAGGCGTATACTCAACAGTAGAGGGTATGAAATACTTCTACAATGCAAAGAACACAAAGAATGCTGGAAAGTTAAACATCTTCATGGCATCAGAGCCTGATCATATCGATCCTGCATTAAACAGTACTGTTGACGGCGGATGTCTTGCAGTAAACAGCTTTGAGGGTCTTATGCGTTACAACGCTGAGGGCAAGCTTGAGCCTGCATGTGCAGAGAGCTATGAGGTTTCTGAGGATGGCCTCACATACACATTCACAATGCGTGACGGTCTTAAGTGGTCAAATGGTGATGAGCTTACTGCAAAGGATTTCGAGTGGTCTTGGAGGAGAGCTGCAGATCCTAAGACAGCTGCAGATTACAGCTACCTTTGCGCAGTATTCGCAGGATATGATGATACAAAGGGGCTTGCTGCTGATGATGTAGTTGCTTCTGATGATGGAAAGACTCTTACAGTCAAGCTTAAAGCAGTTACACCATACTTCCTTGACTTATGTGCATTCCCATTCTTCTTCCCTGTAAACCAGAAGTCAGTAGAGGGAAATGATGACTGGGCAAACGATGCAAGCGACAAGTTCGTTACAAACGGTGCATTCACACTCAAGGAGTGGAAGCATGATTCAAGCATGACATATGTTAAGAATCCTAACTATTGGGATGCTGACAATGTAACAGTTGATGAGATGAACGTAATGCTTACATCTGATGATGTTTCAGCTTACACAGCTTACCAGAACGGTGACCTTGATTTCATCGATACAGTTCCTACAGCCGAGATTGAGGCAGCTAAGAAGACAAGCGAGTTCTACACAGTTGACAACCTTGGAACATACTACGTAGGCTTCAACATTAACTCTAAGCTCTACTCAGAACTTGGATTAGATGCTGACCAGGCTAAGGTATTCAGAAAAGCAATCTGTCTTCTTATCGATCGTCAGTACATTATCGATACAATCGCCCAGGGCGGACAGAAGATTGCCACAACATTTATCCCAGAGGGCGTTACAGATGGTAACGGTGGCGAGTTCAAGAACAAAGATTACTACGGCACAGATTACGATAAGAACTTTGAGGAGGCTAAAGAGCTTCTTGCTTCTATCGGATTATTAGATGAGAGCACAGGTCAGGTAAACCAGACTGTCGAGTTCTCATACCTTGTAAACAACTCAGAGTCAAATGTAAAGATTGGTGAGGCTATCCAGGCAGATCTTTCAAAGGTAGGTATCAACTTAAAGGTTGAGCAGCAGGAGTGGAACGTATTCCTTAACAGCCGTAAGGACGGACAGTTTGATTTCGCCCGTGAGGGATGGCTTATGGATTACAACGATCCAATCAACATGCTTGAGATGTTCACAACAAAATCAGGTAACAACGATATGCAGTTCGGTCGTTAATTTGATTTTGCTATCATAACAAAGCCGCTCGTGCCATTCGCACGACGATGCGAATAACATGCAGTGTATACAGGAAGTCATACAGTTATTGTATGGCTTCCTTTTTTTGCGTTTAAAGTGGGCTTTTCAGAGCGAAAAAAGGCTCTTTAAAAAAATATGATAATGGTGTAGAATTGTTATTATATAGTTTTAGAATGATGTTTGAGGGTGTGTGATGATTTTAGGACTAAGTGATACGGAAAAGAAATTTAAGACAGCAATGGATACGGCAGGTGCCGACATGACAGTGGTCAACAGCTGGCTTAAGCTGTATGTCAAAACCAAAAAGAATTCCTCCGGTGTTGCAAAGCGATATTATGGCGTGAAGACAGGCTTAAGCAGCCTGCTTTCAGATTTAAAGGAGCTTGAGCAACAAGTTATCGGGTATTGTGAGCTCACAGGAACCGACCGGAAGCACTTTGGAGAGCTGATAAAGGCTTGCAAAGCGAAAAGCGGCATGTTTGACGATGAATTTTTAATCAGCAAGGTGGACACGGATTTTCACACGACTCTGGACTCTGTTGTAAAGCAGGGGGAGAGATATCTGTCATCCTTTGACAACGGTATCATTTTGCAGAGTGAGATAGAGAATCTGATACACCTGACAAATGAGGGGCTTGAAAGGAAAAAGCCTGATTTGTTTGCTCTGTCATATTTCTATCTGGGGCACAGCAACAAAGAGCTTGCAGAGCTAAATTTCACACAAAAGACTAAGAGAGTGCATGAGATATATTACGAGGAGTTCTGGAAGGATATATTAAAGCAGCTTGAGGCATGTGTGAAGCAGGCTGAGGCCATAAACGATAAGTATGAGGGCACGACAGACCGGCGCACGGCAAGGATACTGTCAGAGCTTAAGCCACTGCTTGTGGGTGTTACAAAGCAATGGGAGCCGGAACAGACAGCAGAGTACATACTGCGCGATATGTGCAGGATATTCAGGGATTGACATAGAAAATGCAGATTGAAAAGGAGCAGAATATGGATGTTATAATTTGGGCAATTATCTTAGGAGCTATTTTTTACATTAACAAAAAATCAAAGAGCGCAGGAAGCAAAAATACGCAGCCAAACAAACCGAGACCGCAGCAGAAGCAGATGCAGCAGATATGGAACAGCATGCAGAATACAGTTCAGTCGGGTATGAATGCATTGAACCAGACATATCAGCAGAAACCACAGCCACAGATGCAGCAGAGAGCACAGCAGCCTCAGAGACCACAGATGCAGCAGAGAGTACAGCCACAGCAGAGACCACAGCAGAGCAATCCGGATATAGTGCAGAGGGCCGTGAAAAATAACGCACGCTTTGCGGATGATACGACACAAAAAGAGCTTGAGACTATGCACGGACATAGCGAGGCACAGCAGAAAATGGCTCAGGAGCACTCAAGAAACTGCCAGACACTGCATAATAAAGCAGCTGATGGTGCAAAGATTATAGAGGCTGAGACACAGAGCATGTTTGGCAGTGTTGAGGATCTGATTGCCATGGGATACAGCGGCAATCTGGAGTTTGAGAGAGATTTCCTTGGGGAAGGCTTAGACATGATTAACAACTTTTAAATAATAGGAAAAGAGGCAGAAATGATGGACAGAACACCAAAGCCCGGAGAGCTTTACAGGCACTTTAAGAATAAGCTGTATCAGATAGTTACAGTGGCGACACATTCAGAGACAGGGGAAAAGCTTGTGATTTATCAGGCTTTATATGATGATTTTGGGATATACGCCAGACCACTCGACATGTTTGTAAGCGAGGTGGACCATGAGAAATATCCTGATGTGAAGCAGAAATACAGATTTGAGAAGATCACACTTAAGGATAAGCCGGAGGATATGTCGGGAAAGAGTATCTCTTTGAGCACTAATGAGATTGCAGCTAATGCACCTGAAGCTGTGAGTGTTCAGACACAGGCATGTTATGAGCCGGCACCGGATGCAGATGAAGGCCAGGCACCGGATCCGCGTTTGCTGGAGTTTCTTGATGCGGATACCTTTGAAGAGAAGTACAATATACTTATTTCAATGAGGGATATCATAACCGACCGCCTTATAGATGACATAGCGGTGGTTATGGATGTTGTAGTTCCTGAGGGCCCATTGCAAAAGCGGTATGATGATTTAAAGAATACGATAAAGACCAGGCAGTACTATGAATTTTCCAATCGGCTCAGATAGCTGTTGTGATATTTGCCGGATTCAGTGACATCCTCGCCAAACCAGTCAGGCGCTGTGAATTCATTTGCTGCGTCGACAGAGTCGAATTCAACCTCCACAAGTGTAAGAGGAGCCAGATCACCCTCAAATACATCAAGCTCTGCGGTCAGACCACCGTCAAGAGGTATGAGATAGCGTGTCTTTTCGATGAGACGACCGTCAATCTTTTGGACAAGATGGTCGTAGGCTTCTTTTGTGAGAGGAAGATTGTACTCCTCGCGCACCATAAGACCGGCTCCCTTGTAGGTCATATAATAGCTGTCATTTGAGCGTCTGACTCTGACAACAGGCGAGGTGCACAGATAGCCCTGGGCGATTTTTTTGCTCGCGTAGCTGTCTAAATTGGAAGGAAGCTGTTTAAGTAAGTATTTTCTTTCGATTTCCATGGTATATCCTTTCAGGTTACTGGTAGATTTATAGTTACGGTTTATACTTTTGTTTTACCCTCATATCATTTATATATGATTATAATGACCGGTATTTAAAAATTCAAGGACGAACCGCAGATTTTTATAGTATGATTAAAGGGTCAAAAGGTATCATAGTATTATCAAAGAAAAATAAAGGAGAAAAATATGATTAAAGTAGGAATTTTTATGGCAGACGGCTGTGAGGAGATTGAAGGACTTACAGTAGTAGATATAGTTAGAAGAGCAAAGCTTGAGATTGAAACCATATCAATCACGGAAAAAGCCGAGGTGACAAGCTCTCATCAGGTGACATTTAAGACAGATACCACAAAGGCACAGGCTGATTTTGACAGCTACGATGCAATCGTACTGCCGGGAGGCATGCCGGGTACATTAAACCTTGGCGCGGATGAGACCGTAGTAAAGACAATTAAGAGATTTGCCGCTGAGGGAAAACTTGTTGCAGCGATATGTGCAGCGCCTAGCGTGCTCGGTGAGAATCATATACTTGAGGGCAAAAAAGCTACCTGTCATCCGGGTTTTGAGGAAAAGCTGCTCGGTGCACAGTGGCTTGAGCAGCCTGTAGTTGTGGATGGCAATGTGATTACAAGTCGTGGAATGGGAACAGCTATTGCGTTTGCACTCGAGCTTGTCAGATACTTCACAGACGATGCCACAGTAGAGCATATTCGACAGGGGCTGGTATACTAGACCGGCAAGCCCCTGTATTATAACAAAAGAGGTCACACACCAACCCCATGGTGCGCGGCCTCTTTTTATGCTTGCATTTGAAGCGTACATTTGAAGCCTGCTATTGCAGAGCTTATTTCATCTGCTGCTCCTGCTTCATGATCATCTGCTTGACCATCTCGCCACCGATTGAACCGGCCTGCTTAGAAGTAAGGTCACCGTTGTAGCCCTCTTTTAAAGGAACTCCAAGCTCTGAAGCAACCTCTTCCTTGAAACGGCTCATAGCCTCTTTTGCCTCCGGTACAGAAGCCTTTTTACTACTTGATGCTGCCATAATGCAATACCTCCTTTTAAAACGTTATACACAAGCTGTATGTGTATGGAAATATTATGCCGTAAAATGACAAAAATATGTTTTGGTATTGCTGACAATTTATGGAATTATACACAAAAGCAAATTTAATGTAAAAAACACTGGAAATAGTGGATTTGTTGTGTTATAATCATCCAATGACTGGGCTTAGCAGTTTAAAAAGCATGCCCACATTACATTTGATGTACATACCATTCATATATATTTTTAAGGAGGATAACGATTGACATGAGTGTACAGGTTGAGAATTTAGAGCATAATATGGCGAAGCTTACTATTGAGGTAGCAGCTGAGGAATTAGAGAAAGCATTGGATTCTGCATATCAGAAGAAGAAGAAACAGATTAGCGTACCTGGATTCCGTAAAGGAAAAGTGCCAAGAGCTATGATTGAGAAAATGTATGGAGCAGGTGTGTTCTACGAGGATGCAGCAAACATTCTTATGCAGCAGACATACGCAGGTGCAGTTGACGAGAGCGGTGTTGACATTGTTTCACGCCCAACAGTTGAGGTTACTCAGATTGAGAAGGGACAGCCTTTCATCTACACAGCAGAGGTTGCTGTAAGACCTGAGGTTACTCTTGGTAAGTACATGGGCGTTACAGTTACAAAGATCGACACATCAGTTTCTGATGAAGAGGTTGACGCTGAGCTTGAGAACCAGAGAAACAAAAATGCAAGAACAGTTACAGTTACAGATCGTCCTGTAGCAGAGGGAGATACAGCAGTTATCGACTTTGAGGGATTTGTTGACGGAGTAGCTTTCGAGGGTGGAAAGGGTGAGAATCATCCATTAGAGATTGGTTCACACACATTCATCGATACATTCGAGGATCAGTTAGTAGGAAAGAACACAGGCGATGAGGTTGAGGTCAATGTAACATTCCCTGAGAAGTATCAGGCAGCAGACCTTGCAGGAAAGCCGGCTACATTCAAGGTTAAGATCAACGAGATCAAGGCTAAGGAGCTTCCAGAGCTTGATGATGAGTTTGCACAGGATGCAGCAGGTGTTGATACATTAGCTGAGTACAAAGAGGAAATCAAAAAGAACCTCACAGAGAAGAAAGAGACAGAAGCTAAGAAGACTAAAGAGGATGAGGCTATCCAGAAGATTATCGACAAGTCAAAGATGGATCTTCCTGAGGCAATGATTGAGACACAGTGTGAGACAATGGTTGAGGAGTTCGCTCAGAGAATCGCACAGAGCGGTCTTACAATGGAGCAGTACTTACAGTTCTCAGGCATGACAGTTGACCAGCTTAAGGATCAGGTTCGTCCTGAGGCTACAACACGTATCCAGAGCAGCCTTGTACTTGAGCAGATTGCCAAGGAGGAAAACATCGAGGTTACTGATGCAGATATCGATGCTGAGGTAGAGAAGATGGCTAAGGCATACGGCATGGAGGCTGATAAGCTTAAAGAGTACATGGGAGATGCTGAGAAGGAGTCTATGAAGAAAGACCTTGCTATCACAAAGGCTGTAGATCTTATCATGGACAACGTTAAAGAGCGTGCAAAGGCAAAGAAAAAGGCTGATGCAGAAGAGTCTACAGAAGAATAAGATTTTTGAATCAAGATTTGATGGACTGGCTCAGAAGCCTATTTTCTGAGCCGGTCTTTTGAGCTTTTATAAAGGAGGTATTTTATATGAGTTTAGTACCATATGTCATTGAACAGACCAGCAGAGGAGAGCGCAACTACGACATTTACTCCAGATTATTAAAAGATCGTATCATTTTCCTTGGAGAGGAAGTAAATGAGACAACAGCCAGCCTTGTTGTTGCCCAGCTTTTATTCCTTGAGTCCGAGGATCCGAATAAGGATATCCACCTTTACATCAATTCACCAGGTGGAATGGTTACAGCAGGACTTGCTATTTACGATACTATGCAGTACATCAAGTGTGATGTTTCAACAATCTGTATCGGTCTTGCAGCAAGCATGGGAGCTTTCCTTCTTGCAGGCGGTGCAAAGGGCAAGAGATATGCTCTTCCAAATGCAGAGATTATGATTCATCAGCCATCTGGCGGTGCAAAGGGTCAGGCTACTGAGATTCAGATTGCTGCAGAAAATATTTTAAAGACAAAGAAGAGATTAAACGAAATTTTAGCAGCCAATACAGGCAAGCCATACGAGACAATTGCAGCTGATACAGAGCGAGACAACTATATGTCAGCACAGGAAGCCGCAGAGTATGGTCTCATAGACAGTGTAATAACAAACAGATAATCAGAAGTTAGATGAATTTAAGAGGGTACCCCATATGGGATGCCCTCATGCAATAAAAGGAGTTAATAATGGCAGGAAAAAACGACGGAAAGATTCGCTGCTCATTTTGCGGTAAGACACAGGACCAGGTAAATCGTTTGATTTCCGGACCTAATGGAGCTTTTATCTGCGATGAGTGTATAGATATATGTGCCGAGATTCTTGAGGAAGAAGGCGTAGATGGCCATGAGGACAAAAGCAGCGCTAAGGATGATATAAATCTTGTTACTCCGGAGGAGCTTAAGGCGTTTCTGGACGATTATGTAATAGGACAGGACCAGGCAAAGAAGGTGCTTTCGGTTGCTGTTTACAATCACTATAAGAGAGTTCTGGCAGGTGATACATCAGATGTAGAGCTTCAGAAGAGTAATATTCTCATGCTTGGACCTACAGGCTCAGGAAAGACACTTCTTGCGCAGACACTTGCCAGAGTGATAAATGTTCCATTTGCTATCGCTGATGCTACAACACTTACAGAGGCAGGATACGTAGGTGAGGATGTGGAGAATATCCTATTAAAGCTTATTCAGGCGGCAGATTATGATATCGAGCGTGCAGAGCATGGTATCATTTATATAGATGAGATAGATAAAATTACAAAGAAATCAGAGAATGTCTCAATCACCAGAGATGTGTCAGGCGAGGGTGTACAGCAGGCTCTTTTAAAGATTCTTGAGGGCACAGAGGCATCTGTACCGCCACAGGGCGGAAGAAAGCATCCGCAGCAGGAGCTTATTCCTATTGATACTACTAATATACTTTTTATCTGCGGTGGAGCATTTGATGGTCTGGAAAAAATTATCGACAGTCGTATGGATACATCATCTATAGGCTTCAATTCAGATGTAAAGTCAAAGACAGAGCTCAATGTAGGAGAGGCGTTTAAGCATGCACTTCCACAGGATTTTGTAAAGTTTGGATTGATTCCTGAGTTTATCGGACGTGTACCTATTACCGTTTCTCTCGAGGCACTCGACAGGGATGCACTTATCCGTATACTTAAGGAGCCTAAGAACTCGCTTATCAAGCAGTACACCAAGCTTTTTGAGCTTGACGGAGTAGGTCTTGAGTTCACAGACGATGCAGTAAATGCCATCGCTGACAAGGCACTTGAGAGAAAGACAGGGGCCAGAGGACTTCGTGCCATCATGGAGGCTGTTATGCTTGACCTTATGTATCGTATACCGTCAGACAAGAGCATCAGCAAGTGCGTAATCGACAAGGATACAGTTGAGGAAAACTTAAAGCTAGATGGTGAGTGTGTGCCGGAGGCATATATCGAGGAAAAAGCGGCATCGTAAGTACATGGCGGTATTTTACAAAAGATACAGCATCGGATAATATAAATTGCACAGCGGTTTGTTATGCATGGCTGTGTAATAATACAGGAGATATAAGTGGAAGAACAGATTATGAATATGCCTGCAGTAGCGCTGAGAGGGCTTACTATTCTGCCGGGGATGATTGCCCATTTCGACATCAGCAGAGAGCGCTCCCTTCGTGCTGTCGAGGAGGCTATGGAGCAGGATCAAAAGATTTATCTTGTCACACAAAGGAATGTGGACAGTGAGGACCCGACTCAGGAAGACCTCTATCAGATGGGTATTGTTGCTGACATAAAGCAGGTTGTCAGATTACAGAATGATGTTGTGAGAATACTTGTAGATGGAATAAGCCGGGCAGCATTGCTTGGCTTTACCGGTAATGAGAAGTACCTTGAGGCAGAAATCTGTTATTGTGATAGTAATGCAGACAGCCTGCCGGAGGATCTCAGGGAAGCCATGCTTCTCGGAGTCAGAGAGGCTTTTCACAGATATGCGGCAGTCGTCGGCAAAATCAGCAAGGAGCTTATCAGACAGATAGATCAGTATGAGGATCTTGAAAAGCTCATTGATTATGTAACCAACAATCTGCCGGTGTCATATGAGCTTAAGCAGCAGGTGCTTGAGGCAGAGGATATCAATGACAGATATCAGGTTATAGTATCATTACTTCTCTCCCAGGTGGAGGTTATTTCCATAAAGAATGAGCTTCAGAAAAAAGTAAAGGTTCGTGTGGACAAGCATCAGAAGGAGTATGTGCTTCGTGAACAGCTTGGTGTGATACGTGAGGAGCTGGGCGAGAATGCTGACTCGGAGGCTGATGAATATGAGAAAAAGCTATCTGAGTTAGATGCGCCTGACTACGTAAAGGAAAAGACGAAAAAAGAGATAAAGCGCTTTAGAAATATGAGCAGCAGCTCATCAGAGAGCACTGTTGAGAGAGGCTATATAGAGACTGTACTTGAGCTTCCGTGGAATAGGATGTCTGTGGACAACAAGGATCTTGACCATGCAGCACAGGTGCTCGATGATGATCACTACGGATTAAAGGATGTTAAGGAGAGAATACTTGAGTTTCTGGCAGTCAGAAATCTGACAAGCAAGGGAGAGAGTCCTATAATTTGTCTTGTAGGTCCTCCGGGAACAGGAAAGACAAGCATAGCCCGTTCAATTGCGTCTGCACTGGAGAAGAAATATGTGCGTATTTCTCTTGGTGGTGTGCGTGATGAGGCAGAAATCCGTGGACACAGAAAGACATATATCGGTGCTATGCCGGGCCGTATAGTAAATGGCTTAAGACAGGCAGGCGTTTCAAATCCTCTCATGCTGTTGGATGAGATAGATAAGGTGTCAAGTGACTACAAGGGTGACACATCAGCCGCTCTTCTCGAGGTGCTTGACAGTGAGCAGAACTGCAGATTCAGGGATCATTACATTGAGATGCCTGTGGATTTGTCGGAGGTGCTTTTTATTGCAACGGCAAATGAGGTTTCAGGCATTCCAAAGCCGCTTCTTGACAGGATGGAGCTTATTGAGGTGTCAAGCTACACTGAAAATGAGAAATTTCACATAGCAAAGGAACACCTGGTTGAGAAGCAAAAGAGCAAAAACGGAATTAAAAAGGAACAGCTTACGATAACAGACTCTGCCCTAAAGGATATCATCAGGCTGTACACCAGAGAGGCCGGAGTCAGAAGCCTTGAGAGGACTATCGGCAAGCTGTGCCGCAAGGCTGCCAGGGAAATCTTTAAGGACAGCGAAGCTGCTGTAAAGGTTACAAAGACCAATCTTAAGACATATCTGGGCAATCCGAAGTACAGTCCGGAGAAGAAAAATGATCACGCAGAGGTTGGAATTGTTAGAGGCCTAGCATGGACCAGCGTGGGCGGTGTCACACTCGAGGTTGAGGTGAATGTGCTGCCGGGCAAGGGTGAGCTCGTGCTCACCGGTAAGCTTGGTGATGTGATGAAGGAGTCGGCACAGGCGGCACTTAGCTATGTGCGCTCAATAAGCGAAGGATATGGCATTGATGCAGAGTTTTACACGAAGCATGATATCCATATACATATCCCGGAGGGCGCAGTGCCAAAGGACGGACCATCTGCGGGTATCACTATGGCGACAGCCATGCTCTCGGCTATTACAGACAGAGCTGTCAGGGCAGATGTAGCCATGACGGGCGAGATAACACTACGCGGCAGGGTGCTTCCGATAGGAGGACTCAAGGAAAAGCTGCTTGCAGCCAAAGTAATCGGAATAAAAACAGTATGTATTCCAAAGGATAATGAAAAGGACCTGGAGGAGATTTCAAAAGAAATAACAGACGGCATGGAAATCGTGCCGGTGGAGAGATTTTCACAGGTGGAGAAGATAGCATTTGTAAAATAAGAATGAGGAAGAGATTATGGTAATTAAAAGTGTTAATTTAGAGACAGTTTGCGGAATTACAAGCACAATCCCTGACAATGAGTATAATGAGGTGGCATTTGCCGGCAAGTCAAATGTAGGCAAGTCGTCACTGATCAACGCACTCATGAACAGAAAGTCACTTGCCAGGATCTCTTCACAGCCCGGCAAGACACAGACCATCAATTTTTATAACGTCAATGACGCCATGTATCTGGTCGATCTGCCGGGCTATGGCTATGCCAATGCCAATATCGAGATAAAAGCTAAATGGGGACAGATGATAGAAAACTATCTTCACACCTCCAAAAAGCTTCAGGCAGTGTTTCTTTTAATAGATATAAGGCATGAGCCATCGGACAATGATATCATGATGTATGACTGGATGGTAAACCAGGGCTTTGCACCGATTATCATTGCAACCAAATCTGATAAATTGAAAAAAAGCCAGATTGCCGCACACATAAAGACTATCAAGGATGTGCTTCATGTGAAGCCGGGCACGGTAGTTATACCGTTTTCGTCCATGTCAAAGGAAGGCAGGGACGAAATCTGGAATCTCATAGATTCACTCGTGTTTGACGAGGAGACGCTTCTTGCCATGAAACAGGAGGAAGAAGCAAAGCGCGAGGCAAAATCAGCTGCAAAAAGAGCCGCTGCATCCCAGCCACACAAAAAGGAGCGCTGGAAGAAGACCGGAAAGCCGGTTGCCAAAAAGACTAAAGAACGCAGAGATAAGGCCAAGAGCAAAAAAAGCGTTAATAATCATAAAAAGAAATAAAGTTATAGAAAGAAAGGCGAATATTTAATATATGAAGAATAAATGCAAATTTGTAGGCATTATGTTTTTGTGTATATTGATAGTGTGTACGCTTGCGGTAATGGCATATGAGCACACAGCAGGTATGAAAGGCGCTGCCGGTGGAGCATCAAATGCTTCGGGCAATACAAAAAATACTGACGAAGCAGACGATATGCTTACTGTCGTGACATCCTTCTATCCAATGTATATTGCAGCTTTAAATATAGTAGACGGAGTGGAAGGCGTTAGACTTGAAAATCTAAGCGAGCCACAGACCGGTTGTCTGCATGATTTCCAGCTCACACCGGAGGATATGAAGCTTTTATCCACAGCCGATGTTTTTGTAATAAACGGAGGCGGTATAGAGTCGTTTATGTCTGATGTGGCAAAGGCGTATCCGAAGCTTGATGTGGTTGAGGCCTGTGAGGATGTGGCACTTCTTTCTGAGGATGATGCAGACAGTGACCACGACCATGATCACGATGCAGACACAGAATCGGACAGTGACCACGACCATGACCACGAAGCAGACGCAGAATCAGATAGCGCGCATGACCATGGTGATGAGAATGCCCATGCATGGATGAGCGTGCCGCGTTACCGCACCATGGTTCAGACAATCGCATCCCGGCTTGCCGAAAAGGATGCAAAGCATGCTGATGAATATTATGCAAATGCAAAAGCATATGATGCAAAGCTTGCAGTGCTTGAAGAAAAGATAAATAGCCTAAAGAGTCTTACCAATGGACAGAATATCATCATATTCCATGAGGCCTATGCGTATGTAGCTGATGATTTTTCCATGAATGCATGCTATCTGTTAGACCTTGACGAGGAGCGCTCAGTCAGCGCAGGCGAGATAAAGCAGGTAATAGGTGCCATAAAGGATGACGGAGTGTCGGTAATACTAGCTGAGGAGCTCTACGGAAAGAGCATGGGAGATACCGTATCGCGTGAGACAGATGTGCATGTGATTTATATCGACCCTCTCAACAGGGGAGAGTACGACAAGGACAGCTATCTTTATGGTATGGAGCACAATATAGAGCTTATCAAAGAGGCATTTACTAAATAAAATTGGAGAAAATATGCGGAAAATAATACAGCCATGTGGCTTTCATTGCATAAAAATAAATAACCTTGGAGTGAGCTTTGGAGAGCAGACAGTGCTTGAGGATGTAAATATGCACATACATTGCGGCTCCTTCAATGTCATAATAGGCCAAAACGGTGCCGGAAAATCTACACTTATAAAGGCGATACTGGGCGAGATACCTCACACCGGTACGATTGAGTTCAAGGATACTAAGGACGGACATATGGCTAAGCTTAAAATCGGCTATGTGCCGCAGTCTGTCAATATCGAGAAAAATACACCGGTCAGCGTGTATGACCTCATAGCAAGCTATCAGTACAATTATCCTGTTTTTCTGCCAAAGAGCAAAAAGATAGAGGCAAAGATAAGGGAGACACTCGAGGTATTTGAGGCTGAGGAGCTCATCGACAAGCAGGTGTGCAACCTCTCGGGAGGACAGCTGCAGAGAGTGCTTCTTTCCATGGCAATCATGGACGAGCCGAACCTGCTGCTGTTGGATGAGCCGGTGTCCGGAATAGACCAAAACGGCATGGAGCTTTTCTATAAAACCATGGATTATTTAAAGACTCACTATGACCTTGCAATCATACTTATATCGCACGATTTGGACTATGTGGCAAAGTACGCAGACCATGTTGTGCTGCTTGATAAGACAGTAGCAAAGCAGGGGACTGTGAAGGAAGTCTTCGAGAGCAAGGAATTTGAGAGAATTTTTTACACAGGAGAGGAATCCTGGGTGAGAGAGGAGGAGCACAAATGAATATAACCTCCTGGCTTCAATATGATTTCATGAGAAATGCCCTTATCGCTGTGCTCATCATCACACCGCTTTTTGGCATAATGGGAACCATGATTGTAAACAAAAAGATGGCATACTTTTCAGATGCACTCGGACATTCAGCACTTACAGGAATCGCTGTCGGAGTGGTATGCGGCATGGCAGACACCTCGCTTGCCATGGTGATATTTGCGATAGTGTTTGCACTTCTTTTAAATAAGATAGGCAGTCTGAACACTGCATCGACAGATACCATTATATCGGTATTTTCATCGTGCTCTGTGGCGATAGGTCTTGCGATACTGTCAAAGGGCGGCAATTTCAGCAAATACTCAAGTATACTGGTGGGCGATGTACTAAGCATCACAAAGACTGAGATAGTTTATTTAATTGTGATTTTTGTGGTCACGATAGTGTTCTGGGTGTTTTGCTTCAATAAGCTCAACGCCATCTGCATACACAGAAGCGTGGCAAAAAGCAAGGGCATCCATGTGCGTCTTTTGGATAATCTGTTTGCGGTGCTTGTAGCACTCATAGTTATGCTGTCCATCAAGTGGATAGGTATACTTATAATAAATGCTCTGCTTATATTACCGGCGGCTTCATCAAGGAATATTTCGGAAAATATGCGTGAGTATCATTTCTTTTCAGTG
>OLYA01000511.1_pt1 | contig 20772 bp, 36 predicted proteins | sample 1674361 | NCBI WGS metagenome assembly OLYA01 (sample SAMEA103958165, study PRJEB25191) | human gut metagenome | biome: human-associated habitat [ENVO:00009003]; feature: intestine environment [ENVO:2100002]; material: feces | place: Germany | collected 2013/2015
AATACGCTAATTATCAGTATATTAGCCTTTAACCAAAGAAGAGCGGTAAGCGGGACTCGAACCCGTGACCCTTAGCTTGGGAATATTTCTCCAATTTATAGTGTATCTGGTTATAAATTAATTTATTATAAGTGCTCTTCCTGATGTCTAGGATAAGCTTTTGAACATATTTTTATTTGAATGCTTTTCCTATTCTATCCCCGGAGACCCATCCGTCACCGAACTGACAGTTCTTGATGTCTACAATATAGACTCCCTTTATCTCCAATCCTTTACTTTGTGCTTCTTCTAGATATGTACGTGCATAAGCATCAAAGCTTGCTCCCGGATAGGCATCTACGGCAAGGATGAGAAAGTTCGCATCTGTCAGTTCACCTTTGTAGATTCCTATTTCAGCATCTACAAGACTCTGAACATATCTGTCTGCTTTGTCTTTCTGTTCTTGTGACGGTTTATTACTCCCACAACTGAAGAATGATATGGTTAATATAATTAATACTATTTCCTTCATAGCTACAGAACTATAATTAATGACCAATTAAATACATTTCGTTCATAATGTAATCTTCAAAAACTGTAATGATATAACTGCAATATGTACTAATATCATTATAGATGGAGTCTATTTCACTAATTGTATATCGTCCTCCTATAACAGAGGCTAACTCTCTTCCATGTGCTATTGCATTTCGATGATCAGCCAAAGCTGCAAGTCGTCCTTTAATTTTTACATCCGTAACGACATCACGAGTTATTCCAAAGGTATTCCAAATGGATTCTAACTGATTGTATTTTATATTGCCAATACTTGTAGGAAATAAGCAATCATCAATATTTACAATTTTATTCCCCTCTAGTTGTGAAAATAATTCATATCTTTTAGTCCATTTCTTATCCCTTGCCTCCATTATAGCGTTACATTCTTTGTGAAATATAAGCGAGTATAATGTTGGTTTCAATGTATGTATGTCGTATTGCTTCCTATTCAATATACTAATGCATCTTTGTACTGCTGCTGTGATTGTATATTCCAATGCACCATAAAGCAGCACAAAGAATACACCTTTATGAACCTTAGAATCTAAATTTAATGACTGAATCAATTCTTCATTTTTAATTAGCAATACTAAGGATCTAGCTTCTGTTAATCTTCTAGTTGACTCAGCATTAATATCACTAAACATTCTCTCCTGAAAATTTATTTTTACAATATTCTATTCTAGAATTGACGCGACTTTTGGTATTGGTTGCACCTGTTATTAAATTATTAAACTTTTTATTAGATACCCATTTATAGAAATCATTAATATTAATTTTCCCTCTTTCTTTAATTGCTTCTGCAGCACCAACACTAACGGCTTCAAACAATACAATAGAGGTAATTGAGCGAGTCTTTGTTTTCACTATTCCGTATTCCAATTTTGCTAATTCCTCAAAAGTCTTGCAGAAAATTCTTTCATTATTGTTATAATCAAAATTGCTACTAGCGATTTCCATATATTCGTTTAAAAAACCAACGACACTATGCTCAAATGCGTCTCTATAGTTAAGGTAAGCAAAGAATCTTAGTATCAATTCTTCTTTTGTACCATCATTTTCAGAAGATTTTGATAGTTTAATCACAGAATTAAAAGAAGGATTCTCAGAAAGTCCTTTAATAAAATCATTGAACCTTCCACGATAAATACAACTTCTTATTTCCTGATCTGAAAGTTTAATTCCTCCCGTATTTAACCTTTCAAATAAATCAAATCTTACCGATTTATCACTTTTATCACTTAATGTCGTAATTTTTATTGGCTTCAATAAGAAATCTATCTGAAGAGATCTAGGTAATTCTGGAAATTTTAAGCCATTAAAACTTTCAAGTTTTTTTAAATTACATAAGGAAAGCGGAATCTCTCTATTGATTTTTTTTCTAGCAGAAGAAATTACATCTGCAGCAAAATTAATGATAGAACTGAGTCTCTGTACTCCGTCAATGACTTCCCAAGTCCCATCATTATTTGTTGCCATAAATAATGAGGGGACTGGAATACCTAGAAAAATAGACTCAATAAGTGCAGATTGTCTTTCATCATCCCATCTAAATTGTCTTTGATATTCAGGTGCTATATCTATTATATTGTCATTAACCATAGATATTAATTCTTTTACACTCATGTCGTAAGAATTAAAATCTACTTTTCGCTTTTGGTCATTTAGTTCTGCAGTTATATTTTTCATATTTTCAATAATATAAATTATCTATAATCTTTTCATACAGCCTAGAACTTGAAAAATATGTTCTATCATATTTTTAGGAAGTTCCTGAATTCCATATTCTGGAGATTTATTTGTAGGAACCAAAGTATAGCATTTAGGATCACTTGATGGGCCTAATCTTTTAATCGTTCTCATTCCATTTGTCGTAACAATGGCATATACCTCACCCAAAGGAAGGAAAGACATATCTTCAATTTTTTTTAATGCTATAATATCTCCATGTGTGATCTCAGGCTCCATAGAATGTCCTGTAACATTACACCAACAGGTTGCCTCATTATATTTCTTGAAGTCAATTAAATACTCAGGTTTAGTTGTTTGATCATTTAAGACAATATCAAAGCCTCCTATAAAATCTACATTATAATAAGGTACACCTTCTGAAAAACTTATGTGGGGCTCTGATTCTTTTTTCTTATTCTCTTGAATAAAATCTGATACTTTGAACTTGTCTACAGATGCAACGTCAAAGCGTGCACATAACTTCTTGTATTGTTCAGGTTCTAAATCTCTCATAGATTTTTCCATACCCGAAATATTGGCTTGACCACACTCAAGAATATCTGCAATATTTTTTTGTGTAAGTCCGAATGCTTGTCTGAATCCTTTTAAATCATACATATCAGTAATATTATTGAGGTAAAAACTAAAATAAAGTTAATATCACTGATATTTTCACTGCGATATCAGTGATATATCAATAATATTAGTACATTTGCATCAGAAACGTAACACTGATACGAAACAAAGATAACAAATAACATCAATAATACACACGATTATGAAAAAGAATTTATTACACGAGATTATGAGCCTTGCATGGCAGTTGGTAAAGAGAAACGGTTTCTCTATGAGTGAAGCTTTGAAATGCGCTTGGGCGAACATGAAACTTAAATCAGCTATGAAGAAAAAAATTGTGAAGTTCTACTTCAAAAAGGTAGACGGTAGCATCAGAGAGGCCTACGGTACGCTGAAAGAAAACCTAATACCTGCGACAAGTGGTGATAACAGAAAGAAGAATGACACCGTTCAGGTGTACTTCGATACAGAGAAGCAAGAATACAGATGCTTTAAAAAAGCTAACCTGATAACCTTATAAATACACACGATTATGAGAGCAACAGAAGTCAGTAACAAACTAGATGAACTCTACAGAGAGTTAGAATCTGTTAGAGGCATGTCTGAATCAGAAGTTTGTAGCAAATACAATGCAGATTGCAAACAAGACATCGAAGATATTATCGAAGAAGAAATAGAGTCGCTGAGATCTTACGAGTGCGATGATTACAGCGAAGATGACGGTATGGACTACATCAGCCTGCAACAATTACAAGGATTGCCTGTAATATGCTGGTAACAGATACGCCCTGCTGACGGATTGAACGGCAACCGATAGCGAGAATCGGGCAGGGTTCTACTTGATTGGTTCTTTGACATGATGAAAATTTAGGCTTACCGTTAAGCCTGACGTGAAACGGACGACTGAGTAGCGATAACGGCTGGGTGAAAAGAGTATGAGTAATGGACTGCACTAAGCAAACGCAGCATACGAATCACACAGATAACAAAAACGACTTATACGATTGCAGGTGGCCGTAGGCCGGCTACAAAGACAATCTTCACTGATTAGACACCAGCAAGAACTATATATACCGTGGCTTACCAAACCTCTGGTAAGCAGTAAGGCAACCACCGGAACGCCCACGGGAACGAATTTTAAAACGCACGGTTATGAAAATACTTCTTTTTCTCTGTACATTATCAGTGGTGGTGATGCACTTCAATCAGGATTTGAATCCGGTCTATTGGATCGGATTTTTAGGATTTGTAATAACTGGCTTATGGGCCGCTTATAAAATGGATAAAGATGAACGAGTTGCAAGAAACAATAAAAAGCATCTGTGATGATTTTGCAGATATCAATGCTATACTGGCAGCTCGTTCTCGTGAGCTTGACAGAAGGATTGCTTTTGATGAAGAGATAAGCGAACAGATTAATTCAATATTAAAATCAAGTAAAGATGAAAAAAGGAGATAAGGTTAAGACATGGGTTTCAACTCAGATTGGAACGGTCAAAAAAGTATTAAGCAATGGTAGGGTTGTAGTTGTATTCAAAGGTTCTAAGGTAGAATATGAGCTTGATCCTGCTATGGTGAAATTGGCATAGTCATACTTTTAAAAAAAAGAGTGAATGGGTATGTGCCGAGCTATAAGGTTCGGCACTTTTTATTGGCAGATAGTTCAGGCGGTAGAACACCATGTATGGGTTAGCATGGAAGTCACGGGTTCAAGTCCCGTTCTGTCAGCAAACAATCAAATAATACTTAAACTATGGTAAGAGAAATTACAGTAGACGAAAATTACCAGACAGTACGGCTGTTTGACGCTATGAAGAAAGGGGACATTTATAAAGTCCCGTATGATAAGAAACGGCATAACGGAATCAAGCTGGAGGCCTCGCGTCGCAATCGTGACCTCCGGCTGATCGGAATCTTAAAGAACAAAATGGATGTGAAGTATAGGGTATCGGCGACAGAGTATCCAGGCTTCTCTGCAATTATTTGTTTAAAATAAGGAGGTATTTATGGTAAACGAAGAGGTTCTGAAAATTGTCCTGAATGACAAGACGTTTGGACGTGATACTGCTGCCGATATTGTAGGTGGTCTGGCACGATTGAAAGACTTGATAGGTAAAGGGCTTATCAGGGCTGAGAAACCAACCAACAAACAAAATGGAAAGTGGTTCTGCAACGCTTGGGATGTAATTAAGCATGCGCAATTAAAGTATTAATACAGATTATTTATTATGGAAGAAAAGCCAAATTTATATCAGAAGATACAACTTGTCTCAAATGAGATAAAAAATATCGAAAAGAATCTGACCGTAGGCAAAGGCAATTATGCCTACAAAGCAGTACAGGACATTGATGTCACCCTAGAAGTGAAGGAAGCTGAATCCAAACATGGCCTCGTCAGCATTCCCATCAAACAGGAACTTGTTAAATCGGAAATAATTAGAGTTGTCAAAGAAGGTGGAGGGGAATCCATCAACTATATGGACATCATAAAAATGACCCTACGCATAATCAATCTGGACAACACATCAGAATACATAGACGTGGAAAGTTTTGGGCGTGGACTTGACCCAGGCGACAAAGGATTTGGAAAGGCTTCTACTTATGCAAGAAAATACGCTTTACTTAATGCCTATAAGATTGCTACGGGTGAAGATCCTGATGAAAATAAATCCAAGGTGCAAACTCCTGCTACAGTAGATGAAGTGAAAAATATTGTTGTCGGTTACATGATGACCGACAATCAGTTTGCGCAGAACATACTGTCTTATTTCAATGTAGGAAGTGCTGATGATATGACAAGCGAACAGCTTAAAATGGCATATAACAACCTCAAGAAGAAAGGAAAAATATGACAGAAACCATGTACATAGGAAGCGGTGACGTACATGCCTTAATGAGTGGCAAGAATACAAAATCACATATCGCCCTCATGCAGCGTTTCGTCAGCGGGATAAAGCCTTATTACAATGCTTTTGCCAGCCCTATAGATGCTTTACGTACGGGAGCTATTCTTGAGAACAGGTATCTGCTCACTTTGCCAGACAACTACTTTACACAGTATGTTGTCAGATCAGATGAAATGAACGTGTTCAAGTGTAGTTTGGACTTTGCCTGTATCAATAAAGGGGAACTAACAGATTTTGATGAATTGAAGACTCTTTATTTATCAGATTACCTTGATTTTATTGAGCCTATCAAGCATGACAACAAGGCTTTAGTTGAATACGTCAAGAAGAAGCATAAAGCTTATTATTATCAGGTTCAAGAACAACTCTTCTGCACTCATCTCAAAAGCTGTAACCTTGTTTTTCTGTCTGTCACAACCTACGATGATGAAACCAACTGGCATCGTAATATTCTTCCCAATGAGTTTTGTAAAATCCGTATCAGTCGTGACGAACAGGCAATTGCAGAAATAAAACAACGAGGACAGATTTTTCAACAGATAAAAGATTTTTATTCCAACTAATATGGCAAATCAAATAACCGGAAGACTGGTCTATATTGGCCAGTCACAAGAAATTCCATCTAAGAACGGTGGCAACCCGTTTGTAAAGCGTGAGTTCATTCTAGACGCTACAACACACGATCCATACACAGGTGAACGCAACCAGTACGAGAACATTTTACCTCTTGAAGTAAGTGGTGACAAATGTTCAGAACTTGACCAGTTCAGAATCGGTGACGTAATAACGGTTTCCTTTTCCCTTCAAGGTCGGGAATGGACAAATCAGGACGGACAAGTAAAACGTATGGTATCCATCCGCTGTTATAAGCTGGAATCCCGTCAGCCCATACACCAGCCTGCGTCCATGGCAGCTCAGCAACCGACACCGGCACAAATACCAACCATGGTACAGGCATTTCCACCGGAAGTAGATGCGAACGGGAATCCAAAAGATGACTTACCATTCTAGCCTATGAGTATATTCAATCTGAAAAATGAATACGATATACCAAAATTCAAGGCTTATGTAAACAAGCTGTTTCAGGAACATGCAGTTGTGGAGGTAAAGAAGAAACTACCTAACCGTACGCTCGCACAGAACAGTTATCTACATCTGCTTTTGGGGTATTTCGGTAGTGAATACGGTTGCAGCCTTGATGAAGCAAAGATCGACTTCTACAAAAGGACTTGCAACCGTGATTTGTTTGAGAGAAAGACGATCAATAAAAAGGGAAAGGAAGTAACCTACCTGAGAAGCTCTGCTGAGCTAACAACAGGTGAAATGACTTTGAGTATTGACCGTTTTCGTAACTGGAGCGCATCCGTGGCCGGAATCTATCTTCCGGCTGCCAACGAACAACAGATGCTTATCTACGCACAACAAGAAATCGAACGTAATAAAGAGTTTATATGATAGAAACAAGGAAAACAGAACAACGGTATGTAACATCTGACCCCGCAAAGATGCTTAATATGTATCTTGCAAAGGGCGTGTATAAAACATGGAATGAAAATTTTATAGACGAGGACACCCAAGAAACAATCACTATCGAAAGAAATGAGCTTCTTTTTACACGTGGCACGTTGATAGACCAAGACACTCTTGCACAAATTCGTTTCAGTATGGAAGCTGATGGTATTAAAGAAATAGAGGTCAGCAACCAAAAGCGAATGGCTTTTGAAAATGAGAATAAATGTCTATATCCTTATATTGCACAAGCCCAAATTGACGATAAGAAATACAAGTTTCTCCTTTATGCGACTGGACTGGAAAATGTAATTGCAATCTTAAAAGACTATATCGAATTAAACTATCAGTCGGGCTTTACTTTGACTATGGCAAAAGAGTTTGATTCATGCATTATCCTTACTGATAATTTGAAAGAGCGTAAAATTGATAGTGTTTCTGAGGAATATTTGGATGAAACGGACTCAGATGATACTGAGGAAGAGTCAAAGCCTAATGAAAAGAAATTTTACCAAATTGAAACGAAAGTAATCTTTGATGATGAAGAAGAAAGAACTCAAACCTTTGTTGTTCACACTTTCAACGTAGATAGGGCTATGATGCTTATTTCTCACTGGCTTAAAAACAAAGAGGAAGAATATGAGAAACAAGCCAAAGAAAAAGGGCATGAATACGAGAAGAAAGATATTCATACCTCTATTGAATCAGCCAAACCTATTCCAGTAGGTAGATTTATTCCCAGAGAGTTCTCTATGGCTTATGTCGATTAACTGACAGCCCGGAAAGACGGGCATCTGGTATCGTGGCGAAATTGGTAGACGCTATAAGTCGGATGGGTAGAGAGACAGAGTACAGTGTTATTCCACACCTAAAAGGAAGGGAGTTTCTCATGCAGGTTCGAATCCTGCCGGTACCACAAACTAAAATTATGAATTATGCCATATTATATCAAGAAACCTAAAAAGAAGAAAGAAAAGCCTTTGCCGTTATTTGACAAGGCAGGTATCAAAGTAAAGAAGAAGCCGGATTTAGTGGCCAAACTTGACAAAGTTTTCAGCCGCTATATCCGGCTTCGTGATTGTATGCCGAACGGATATTTCCGTTGTATCTCATGCGGTCAGATAAAACCATACGAACAGGCTGATTGCGGGCACTTCCATTCACGCCGCCACATGGCCACACGCTTTGACGAGGATAATGCCCATGCCGAGTGCCGGGCGTGCAACAGATTCAGTGCAGATCATCTGATACAATATGAAAAGAACCTGAAGGCTAAAATCGGTCAGCAGCGTTTCGACAAGCTGGCATGGAAAGCCGGACAAACAAAGAAATGGACTGATCTTGAGTTAATCGAACTAGCAAAGTATTATAAAGCTTTAGGAGACAAGCTGAGCAAGGAGAATGGCCTATGAATGAATTAAAGCCCGGAACATTCGTAATGATGGTAAAAAATGAGGACGGATCATTTTCTCCTGTTGGGATGAATAAGGAACAGGCATACATTGTGCTTGCTTTTTTAAGCCGTTTAAGTGAGGACGAACCGTTTATCGTAAAAGACAACGAGAAATATGTACAAGCTACGTGATTATCAACAAAAGGCTAGTGATGCAGCGGTAAATTTCTTTGCTAACAAAGCCAAGAAGAACAATGCCATCATGGTGCTGCCGACTGGGGCAGGGAAGAGTCTGGTAATAGCCGATATTGCTAGCCGCCTTGAAGGGCATACCCTGGTATTCCAACCCAGCAAAGAAATACTCGAACAGAACTATCTGAAGCTCTGTTCGTATGGTATTCTGGACTGTTCTATATATTCCGCATCATTTGGACGGAAAGAGATTTCAAGAATAACTTTCGCTACGATTGGCAGTGTGGTTAATCATCCAGAACTCTTTCAGCATTTCAGGAATATTATTATAGACGAATGCCATCTGGTTAACCCGAAAGAAGGAATGTATAAATCATTCCTTTCTATGCTAAAGTGTAAGGTGCTTGGACTCACAGCTACGCCTTACCGTCTTTCATCAAGCAGGGATTTCGGCAGCATGTTAAAGTTCATCACTCGCACACGCCCATGTGTGTTCTCTGAGGTAATTTATCAGGTTCAAATCTCCACTCTTTTGGATATGGGGTATTTGTCAAAGCTGAACTATTATGAAATGAACCCTTTAGGATGGAACGAACTTAACCTGAAGGTGAACACTACTGGAGCCGACTACACAGACAAGTCTGTCGTAAAGGAGTATGAACGTATCGACTTCTACGGATTTCTGGTAAGTATTGTGCAAAGGCTTATGAATCCGAAAAGCGGGATTAAGCGTAAAGGTATATTGGTGTTTACCCGTTTTCTAAAGGAAGCTGAACGTCTTACCTGGTCCATCCCAGGAACGGCCATCGTTTCGGGTGAAACTCCCAAGAAAGAACGTGAGCGTATTCTTGAGGCGTTCAAGGCTGGAGAAATTCCGGTGGTCGCCAATGTGGGTGTACTAACAACCGGATTTGACTATCCTGAGTTAGACACCATTGTTATGGCACGTCCTACAATGTCTTTGGCCCTATGGTATCAGATAGTTGGCCGCGCCATCCGTCCGCATCCGAGTAAAGAGGCCGGATGGATTGTAGACCTTTGCGGAAACAAAAAGCGATTTGGAGAAGTGAAGGATCTTCGCCTTGTTGATAGTGGAAATGGTAAATGGGCTGTATACTCTAATAACAGGCAGTTGACTAACGTAAGATTCTAAAACTATGGAAGAAGGATTTTTGAGGCTAAGCCGCAGGTTTTTCTCGAATGAAATGTGGAAAGTTGCCCGTGAGTTTTCGGAATGCGAAGCGTGGCTTGACTTGATTCAGTCAGCACGATTTGAGGCAACCGACGAGGCGTATAGCGAACTCATCGGAGGTCGGGAAATCTCTTATTCAAGAGGTCAATATCCAGCATCCATATCGTTTTTGATGAAACGTTGGAAATGGTCTGAAAAGAAAGTCAGGTATTTCCTTTCCAAATTGAAGAAAAAAGGGATGATTACAACTTCCAATCAGCAGGGAATGACAGTTATAACCTTGTGTAATTATGACGACTACAATCCTGTCAAGGACAAGCCAAAGGGCAATGATAAGGGCATAGATAACGATAAAGAAATCAGTGATTTAAAGGTAGCTATGGGCGAGCTAAGGGCAGAGCTAAGGGCAATGTCACAAAAAATGGCTGAAAAGATTGAAGATTTGGGGCAAGGTAGGGGCAATAAGAAAAAGAAAGATAAAGAAATTATTAATAATATTATTCCCCCCACACCCCCCAAGGGGGAGGGTCTTAATGTAAAAGCTCGTTCTCTTTTTGAAACCCATTACAGACAGTTGTTCGGAAGTGATTATTACTGGACGGCTAAAGATGCAGGGGCAATGTCCCAGTTGCTTCAGAAATTGAAGTTCCAGCGGGAGCAAAAGCAGATGGACGTTGCTGAGGAGTCAATCCTGTATGCTCTTCAATATCTGCTTTCATCAATAAAAGAGGGGTGGATATTCGAGAACTTCAGCGTAACGAACATTAATTCGAAGTTCAACGAAATAGTTTCCCAAGCCAAGAAAAAGGCTTATTCCAAAACTGATATTGGCGTAGTTCTGAAAGATAATTCTACTGAAAAATACAAAGACAAAGGATGGTAAAATGGAACAGATAGATTTCAGACAAACAATCGAAAGGCTGAAGGACACGGGCTTTTCACCTGTACCGAATACGGTAGAGATTTCCATTCCCGAGGCGAAAAAAGTCCTTTTGGCAGGTATAAAATACTTCACGGGGGAAAATGCCAGATGGCTTCCGGAGTATGAAGAGGTTGCAAGCTGGCTGGCCAGCAATGGAGGTCGTGGTCTGTTATGCTTCGGCAACTGTGGCCGCGGAAAAACATTGATTTGTGGAAAGATTCTTCCTCTGGTCCTGAATCATTATTGCCGGAAGGTGGTAAGCTGCTACGATGCACAGCAGATGAACGCTGAGCTGGACGTTGTGAAGCAAAAACACATCATCTACGTTGATGATATAGGGACGGAGAATTTAAGTGTCAAATACGGTGAGAAAAGACTTGCTTTCGCTGAGCTGGCTGACGAGGCTGAGAAGAAGGGAAAACTTCTTATCCTGACTACCAATCTTTCGATTGACGAACTGAGGGAAAAGTATGGTGAGAGAACTATCGACCGTTTGAGAGCTATAACCAGAACCGTACTATTCAGCGGTGAAAGCCTACGAATATGAAGATCACGATCTACTGGGTTACACGTGATTGGAATCTGATCAGAAAATTACGTGCCAAATATAAAATCCCCCAATATACAACTGTTAATGGTTTGACTGAGGCAGAGGTTGACGAACAAACATTAAGCAATCTCCGCAATGGTGAGCCAAAGTATTTGATTATCAGAAAAATTGAATAGTTAAATTAATAAATAGCATGAAAACAGAACTTCTTCAAAGGCAGCTTGATATGCTCAAAATAGAGTATCAGAAAGCGTTATCGCAAAACGACAGGACCGAAATAAAAAGGCTGTATGATGATATACATAATCTCGTCAAGGAAATAGAGGTAGCCAAAGGTGAGGAAATAATTCAGAAAGCCAAGGATTCCGGAATACTTGAGAAAACAAGCCGTATGATATGCCTTGTGCAACTGATGATGTGTGAAACCAACGATCTGTTGTCTGAGATAGAGGATAACTTTAAGGAAAGCAGGATAATGACAGACAGTATTGTCTATATGCAGAAAGAATACTATAAAGCAGCGGACTTGTACTTCAAGGAATTTGCTAAGATAGTTGATTTCAACAAGAAAGGTGACGATATGTTCAGTGATCTGGAGGGGTTCGACAACATGATACGCATATTTGCCGGTCTGAAGGATATGCCTAAGCCTGTATCCTTGATGGGCGGATGCAAACAGGCAGCAGGAAAGGCAAACGGACTCAGCCAGATGTGCCAAAAATGCCCTTTGACCTATAATCCTGAAACGCTTATCTGTCAGGCTTGTGATAAGTCGTTTAAGGAGGGCTTTCAGAAGGGAGCTAAATGGCTGGAAAAGAAAAGGATTGATAGAATAATGAACAAAGACAAGGAGGTACAAAATGATAACAGAAAATGATCCAATTCTTCCACGTAAAGTGGATTTGGAAAAGAATCCGTCTGGAACTGAATTGAAAATCGCCCAACATCGGGAACTGGAGAAACATGGAAAGTATGTTACTATCCCCGGTGACAAGACTCATACGAGGATTTTCGTCCGTAACGGTGAGGATGCGAGAAAAAAGATAGCTGCGTATCTTGATAGGATAAATAACCGACCTCAAAGATGGAACTGATATGATAAAGTTACTCTATATAGACCTTTTCTGCGGTGCTGGGGGAACCAGTACCGGAGTAGAAAACGCACGTTACGCAGATGAACAATGCGCTAAAGTAATAGCATGTGTAAACCACGATGCAAACGCCATCGCCAGCCATGCTGCCAACCACCCGGATGCGCTGCATTTTACAGAGGACATCAGAACACTGGAACTGTCCCCTTTGGTGGCTCATGTGGAACGGATGAAGAAAATTTATCCGGATGCATTGGTTGTGCTGTGGGCCAGCCTTGAATGTACGAATTTCAGTAAGGCCAAAGGCGGTCAGCCACGGGATGCTGACAGCCGGACACTGGCTGAACACCTGTTTCGCTATATAGAATCCATTAACCCTGACTATATACAGATAGAGAATGTCGAGGAGTTCATGAGCTGGGGAGATATGGACGAACATGGACATCCTATCAGCAAGGATAAGGGACGATGCTATGAGAAATGGAAACGGAACGTGAAGCGATATGGTTATGATTTTGACTGGCGAATCCTAAACGCTGCCGATTATGGTGCCTATACTACTCGCAAGCGGTTCTTCGGTATCTTTGCCAAACGTGGACTGCCGATTGTATTCCCAGAACCGACACACTGCAAGGATGGGAAAAACGATATGTTCGGACGATTGGAAAAGTGGAAGCCAGTCAAGGATGTACTGGACTTCTCAGATGAAGGAGAAAGTATCTTCTGCCGGAAGAAACCGCTAGCCGAGAAAACTCTTGAACGCATCTATGCTGGTCTGATTAAGTTTGTGGCCGGAGGGAAGGAGGCTTTCTTAGTGAAGTACAACTCCATGAGCCGAACGGGGAAATACCAGGCACCAAGCGTTGATGAGCCATGCCCGGTTGTTGCAACACAAGGAAGGCTTGCATTGGCCAAGGTGGACTTTCTTTCCAAGCAATTCAGCGGCCAACCAGATAGCAAGAACATATCTGTGGAAGGCCCTGCCGGAACAATTACCTGTAAAGACCACCACGCTTTCGTGTCGGCCTACTACGGAAACGGCCACAACCATTCTGTAGAACTTCCAGCCCCGACGGTTACGACTAAAGACAGGCTGGCATTGGTAAATTCTGTTTTCATAGATAACCAGTACGGTACCGGGAAACCGACATCCATTGAGCAACCGGTTGGTACAGTAACCACGGTACCTAAGTTCAATATGGTAAGTTGCATGCCGTGGATAATGAATACAGCTTTCTCGAATATTGGAAGCAGCATTGAGCAACCTTCTCAGACCATTACTGCAAACCGGAAATGGCACTACCTTATGAATCCGCAATTTGCTAGTGCTGGAGGATCTGTAAACAATCCTTGTTTCACATTGATTGCCCGGATGGACAAGATGCCTCCCTATCTGGTAGCCGCAGAGGGAGGTATCGGAATACAAGTTTCTCCTGAAGACAGTCCAATGACAAAAAAATTAAGGAATTTATGGCTCTCTATGGCATCATTGACATCAAGATGCGTATGCTACGGATTGCTGAATTGAAAAAGATTATGGGTTTCCCGGAAGACTATGTCTTGATCGGCACGCAATCGGACCAAAAAAAGTTTATTGGTAATGCCGTGGAAGTGAACATGGCACGTGTGCTTTGTGAGGCGATATGTAAGGAGATAATCAGAAAACGAAAGGTTGCATAAACAGCAAGAGGCTTAAAATATAAAGGCATAAAATATTAGTCATTTAGATAGAACCTTTTCATTTTAAGCCTCTTCATTCTGATTATTAATCAAAATGTAGAATACAATTTATTACATTATAAGGACTATTTTCATTGAATCCATATTGCCTTTTATATAGTGTTATGAATTGTCTAATATTATTTTGGAGTATATCTTCAAAGTAATCCCCAGACTCGTAATTTTCTTTTGTTGGATAAGACGAACGTCCAGTACATTGATGAATTTGACCGTTCATAGAGAATCGAATTTCGTAAATAGCCATATTAATAAATTTAAAGTTTTAGAATTCAAATATACAGAAATCTATTTATTTCTTTCTAATTTATCTGATAATTATATCAATGAAAGCAATATCAATCAAACAGCCGTGGGCGAGCCTAATCGCTCACGGTATCAAAATTGGATGTGGTATTGTATAAGTTTGTTGTAATATCTATTTTTGTGTGATTTTATAAATTGCAAAAAATGAAAGAAAATAATAAAAAAAAGCGTTTAATGGAAGTTTGTTTTAATATATTAAAAAATCAAACTATTGAATTAAAAAATGGAAATGAGACTATTGGGAAAATAAGTATAGAGAAAGAAAATTCTAATATAGGAGACAACATTCATAATTCTGTTGATTTGAAGCTGAAACATGAAAGGAGCAATGGTAAAGAAAAAGTCATAACCTTTTATAGCTTTGTTTCACACAATATATCTCTATTAGCTGAAGATATATTATCTTCTTATGATTATATCTTTGTTATAGATACAAATTATAAAAATGTGAATGAAAATTTAAAACTATGTGCATCGGCTATTGGAGTATTAGGAAGATGTGAACAAGGGCTTTTTTTAAGAAAGTTAATGAACCTAACATTTGAGTTATGGGATGATAATGATAATGATAATCCAGAAAGGCATGCTTGGAAATTATTTATAGAAAAGATATTACAGATACAAAAATTACATGATAAACAGATAGGCATAGTTGTTGATTCAGAGTTAGGACATATTAAAGAATTTAATAGTCGTGAGAGATATATTATTGATAGTTTTTACTTACCCCAAAATTTTAAGTTAATATATGCTAGCGCGGATAAGAATGATACTGTTTTAAATTGGGCAATAAAGCAATGTGATATAGCCGCTGGAGAGATTCTAAACTATATCATTTTAAACTATACGGAATAAAACTTTATATATTAAAAGTGGCATATACCCGGTCAATTGGAACTGAACTATTTTGAACTTTAATGGAATAAAAATAATCTTTAAACTTGTTCTTTTTGATAAAACTTACGAAGTTTGTAACAAGTATGAACTATGATAATTTGAACTAACATGGATATTCAGGAAATAGCAAACTCTTATGCTGAGGGAAAAGCAAATGAAGCTATAACAAAGGCCATTGCTCAGGCATATATAGATGGATATAAAGATGGTTATAAGAACGGAAAAGAAAATGTTAAAATAGAATGTAATGATACGGAATTTGTTGACCTTGGCTTGCCGAGCGGCACCTTATGGTCATCTGATTATTTAAAAGATTCCGAAGGTAAAATCTGTTATTTACCATATGTTGAAGCAGCAAAATATTCTATCCCAAGTATTGAACAATGGAATGAACTAAAAGAACTTTGCAGTTGGGATGTTTCTCTTTTATCTAACAACAGTAAAATATTCTATTGTATAGGGTTGAATGGAAATAGAATTTCATTTACTCAAACCGGATTTATACAATCAACTTCATGTATTAAGATAGAGGATGTAAAAATGTGGTTACAGGATAAGAGTGAAGATAATAAAAAACAGTCTGCTAGGGTAAACAGTGAATATATTTTCCCAAAAATTCTAAGGGAAACATTGTTATCATTTTGTGGCTTTAAATTACCAATTAGATTGGTACGTTAATTAATGTTTATAGAGTTTAAGAATCCACTGACAGCCCTTGTCAGTGCTTTTTGAATACCCGGTAACTGCTTTGTGGCGGTGACCGGGTATTTTATTTGAATATAGATACCAATAATGATGCAATGGCTATAATAGTATTAAAAATTAGAAGCCATTTATCGAAATTGGCCCCTTTACGTTGCTCTTCGCGGTATTTTTGTTGAGCAAGGATTTCCTTCTGATGCAACTCACGATATTTCTGTTGAGCGAGGATTTCTGACTTCTGAATTTGAAGAAAGTTGTATTGCTCTTCCATGAGAGCACGTCTTTTCTTCTCATCCAGATCTTTCATGTAATCAGAATTCCCTGAGAATCCCGAACCTATTTTAAAACCAAAATCATTCTTATAAGAATCAAATTCATTCATATAGATATAATCAAATTTTATTACGGGCATACAATATGTGTGCTAGAGAAATGATGTCAAAATGTCATAAATATAGAAAATTATGAACTTAAACAAATTGAGAGATAAAGCCTACCAGTGCGCAGTAGCTCACGGATGGCACGAAGAAAACCTGAGTGATGAACATTTCCTCTGTCTGGTCATATCCGAACTGATGGAAGCAGTCGAAGCAGACCGGAAAGGGAAACATGCGAAAGTTGCAATGTTCAAAGAATGGCAAGGGAATAGCCTTCCATTGACCGAAGAAACTAGGATAAGGAGATTCATGGAAGACTTTGAGGCATTTATCAAAGGAACTGTCGAGGAAGAACTTGCCGATACCTGCATCCGTCTGCTGGATTTGGCAGGATTGAGAGGGTATGATTTGGACAGATTGGATTACGAAGGAAGCGATACGGAAGACTATTCCGATATGAGCTTCACGGAGTCCATGTTTAGAATCTGCACCTATGTTACCGACAACTTCTACCGGGATGAACTATATATCCTCCTAAATGAGATATTCGCTTTCTGCAAAGACAGAAGTATCGACATTTTCTGGCATATCGAACAGAAGATGAAATACAATGAACTACGCCCATATAAGCACGGAGATAAAAGCTACTGACCATGAAACACATATTCTACGCCTTAATCATTCTGCAAGCCTTGTACGAGCTTGTGAAGCTATTCAGATGTAAATCCTTATATCGACATGCAAAAGTCTTTCAAGATTTGGATAAGACGTCAAAAAGCTGGTATCTGATGGCGCATCCGTGGCTTAATGTTGCATTACTCATGGATACCATCGGACTCTTATTGTTGGGGATGGGATTGTTTTCAAGTCAGTGGATATGTTTCCTCGTTGTCTTGGCCATGAGTTTCAGCCGTATTCAAAAATTGGGAGCATGGGCGATATTCCTGGATAGTCTGGTTACGGTCATCATCTACGTATTTGCCATCCTGAACGCATATCACTTGATATAACAAAAAAGGGAGCCAGCCCACACGATTAGAAGCCAACTCCCACACACGATTATGATGCAAATATACTAATTCATTCTAAAACTATCGTGTTATGACAAAAGAATTTTCATCAATCGTGGAGTTGAAATCTATACGTGAACAGAAATCAAGATTATCGGAAAGGGAGCAGGAGCTTTCATTACCGGTGCTGACTGATCTGTCGCTTATCCCGGAGATTTACGGTTGGTTCAAAGAAATCCTTTCTGGAATGGACTGCCCGCCTAATCCAGAGAGCGTCACCCAGCGGAAGAAGTTCCTTTTTATCGTACTGTTTCTATTTGCCCCCAGTGTGCTTGCTGGAGGAAGGCTGCCGAATGGTATCCGAGCGGAAATTTCCGGTGTGTTCCCCGATGTTTCTCCGTGTGTGATTTCAAACAATATCGCCGATGTTTCCTTTATCTACCAGCAGTATAAGGATTTCCGACAGGATATAGAGTATCTTTACTACCAAATCGTAGAAAGATTGAAATCTAAAGGACTAATCAAGTAACCCCGTACCGGAAGGTTCGGGGTATTTTTATGAAACATTTTGCTAATTGTTCGTTCTCGGTTTAAGCAATTTTAGGCTAAAAATCACCATGTTGGTAACTTTGTATCTAAGAGATAATAACAGCTATCCTCACGGCTGAAAAGTATAAACCCTGCCATCGGTAAGAAGTGAGGAGCTTGCCTTTGGTGGGGTAATTTTTTAATCTAAGATTCACTGAGACATGAAAACAAATCAAGAAATGGTAAGGCAAATGGGAAATTTAGAAGTTATTCAACGCACCGTTGATGGCTATTTCAATGCTACCAGGCTTGTAAAGTTATGGAACGAACGAAACTCCTCAAACAAAGAATTGAAAAAATATTTTGAAAATGAATCAACTAAGGAACTGATTACCACTATTGTTGAAAAGGAGAATCTAAATGGGCAGAATTCTCCCTATTTAACATCTCGTGGTAAATGCGGGGGAACCTGGGTTCATCCTGTATTGTTTATTGATTTGGCAATGTGGTTGAATGCTTCGTTCAAATATGATGTAATCAAATTCGTTTCTGACCAAATGATTCGTTACCGAAATGATGCTGGGGACGCTTATAAGGAACTCTCTTCTGCCATCATGAAAATCGTTCCCAAAGACTTTATGCCTAAAGCTATGCAGAAGGTCGGTGAAGCCTTGAACTGGGTTATTTTCAATAGTCATGAAAAGATGCTGCGTAACAAACATGGTGAGGAGAAAAAACAACGTGAACTCTGGGAGCTCGAAAAGAAGGTTGCTGATTTGGTAAATGAAGGTTTCTTGACCGATTATGAAAGCCTTATCTCATATCTGAGGCATCAATACCAAAAAAGAAACTATCCAAAGGTTTTTGCTAATGCTGGATAAAATATTAGAGAAGTAGCAAAGCCGGAGCTTTATGCTTCCGGCTTCAGTCTCTTTATTTTTAATAATTTACGTTTTTCTTTTTGGGACATAGGTTTTGATAACAGCATCTTATGGGAAAGAATATATTTGTTTGCAATAGGTTTAAACTTTATTACTTTAACATCAATCTTATCACCAATTTGTAATGTGGTTTTTGTAAGTATTTTAGTTCGTCCCCAATTTAGATGGTGTTTGTTCAAGTAGCCAACGAATCTAGAATTGAATTCCACCATTGCTCCATGAGGCTTAATAGAAATGATTTTTCCATTATATTTGTGTCCAATAACAGGTATATCTATTTGCTCATCTAGTTTTTCTGCTTTTTTTTATATCATCTAATTGTTCTATGAATTTTTTAAACCCATAGTTATATTGAGAATATTCCTTTATAAGTTCACTTTTTTTAAGATTCTTCAATACCTTATCGTAAACTCTCTGAGCATTAGGAGAATTTTTATCTTTGTCAGGAATCCCTAATTGAATTTTGGCCAATTGTTGATTAAGTTTATTAATACACCCAGTTGTACTACATTTTCTTTTGTCTGTATAATATATTGGTAGCAACCAACACTCTGTTTCATTAAAACAAATTGCAAATACAATTTTCTCTTTATATTTCGCAATCTTTTCTGTAGGAATGTTCTTAAATATACGGGCAATTACTTCATCATATAATTCTGAGTCTGATTTTATTGAACCATCTTCTTTTCTAATTTTTACATCATATCCGTCTTCTTCACAAGTATCTGTATCAATTTGAATCATGATATAATCATTAGTAAATAGTATTTCATCAAAATTTGCCTCTGTACAATAATTGAGGACATTAAGCCAACCTCCAAATCCAACTTGTTTACCTCCATCACTAATTTTAGGCTGTTTAGGGTTTACAACGATTTCGTCTCCTAAATATCTTTCCGTTAAATATCTTATAATACGATATTCTGAAGGGCCTTCACATATTAATCCGAAAGAGATCATAATTCTATAGCTTAAAAATTTTCAGGTAATCCTCCTAAATATCCTTTTAACCAAGCTTCAGACAAGGGGAGATTAATTTCTTGAGTTTTATATTCAACTCTATTTACCTTGGTATATCCATCTATACTTCTTCTAACAACAAATAAGCGTTCATCATCATTGGCAATATTCAATCCATCAAGGACAGCAGGACTATGAGTCGTTACAATTACTTGTTTGTTATGTTTTTTGGCTAACGAGATTAATCGTTTCGTAATTTCCCTACATAATTTGGGATTAAATGATGACTCTATATTATCTATTGCAAAAAATGCAGGAGTTTCACTTGAGATAAATAGTGTTAGATAAAATAGCAGATATAAAAATCCCTCATTCGTGCTTCGTTGGTCAAAATAGCGGATGGTATCTTCGACATATCGATCTTTTATCTTTAACGAGAATTCATTAGATAATTGTTCACTTGGAATCTCTAAATCATCAAACCAGTCTAAGACCAAAAGATTTTCTTTTATCTCTTGTATTATTTCTACTCCATTTTCTTTTTGAGAAATTTCCTTTAAATATGCAAATAACCCTTCTCCATTCCTACCCAATGGATGTATAGCATTTTCTGCATCAAATTTACGTAAAACAGATTCTTCTATTGAGAATATTAAAAAACTTAAATGATCAGATATTTCTTTTGAAACTTTCGCACCCTTATTTATTATTTCGT
>OLYA01000525.1_pt1 | contig 20197 bp, 17 predicted proteins | sample 1674361 | NCBI WGS metagenome assembly OLYA01 (sample SAMEA103958165, study PRJEB25191) | human gut metagenome | biome: human-associated habitat [ENVO:00009003]; feature: intestine environment [ENVO:2100002]; material: feces | place: Germany | collected 2013/2015
AAACCCGGCAGACGCTCAGGCGTCTGCCGGGTTTGTCATGTCGGGGAGATAGTCTGCGAGCTTTGCGCCCGGCACCGGCCGGATGTCCGCTCCGGCCAGCGCGGGGCAGAGGTCGGGCAGGCACGCCGGATCTGCGATGAGCGCATCTTTCTGCGCGCGCGTCAGGCGCTTGATGCGCGCCTCGAGCTGCCGGGCGGTCGTGGCGGTGTCGGTCGTCAGCAGAAGCGCCAGCGCCGTGACCGGGTGGCTGCGCGTGTACTTCGCGCAGCCGGGCAGACGCTCCACGTGCTGCCGCAGGCGGCGCGCAATGTCCGGCGTCATGCCCGTGTAGAGCGAACCGTCTGCGCAGCGCAGAAGATAGACATAGTGGCGCTTATCCATAAAAACGTCTCCGTTTCCCGTGTAAAATGCGTGAAAAGAGCATAGCACAAAATTGTCAATTTTTCAAACGCGCTTCTTTGCTGCATTGTGCAAAAACGCGAATTGGGCCGAAAATATTCATCCGTATTTTGAATATTCGCGTGTTTTGTGAATATTCAAGGGAGAAATCCGAATATTCATGCACGAAAATGCTTGACAGCCTCACGCTCGCGTGCTATCATACGACCATACCAAACGGGGCGCGAGCCCCAATCTATTTTGTTTGAGGAAGAGGCTAATAAAATGAAGAAATTTGTTGCACTGCTTCTGGCAGTCCTCATGGTCGCATCTCTGTGCGCCTGTGGCCAGAAGGATACCCAGACGGGCTCGGACATCAAGACCGTGACCGCCGGCAAGCTCACCATGTCCACCAACGCGCAGTTCCCGCCGTACGAGTCCGTTGCGGACGACGGCAAGGGCTACGAGGGCACCGGCTTTGAAGGCATCGACATCGAGATCGCTTACGCTCTGGCGCAGAAGCTGGGCCTGGAGCTGGTCGTCGACGATATGGACTTTGACTCTGCTCTGAGCGCCGTCCAGACCGGCAAGAGCGACATCGTTGCCGCCGGCGTGACCGTCACGCCCGAGCGTCAGAACACCATGAGCTTCACCGACAGCTACGCCAACGGCGTGCAGGTCGTCATCGTGAAGGAAGGCTCCGACATCAAGAGCATTGATGATCTCGAAGGCAAGCAGATCGGCACCCAGCGCGGCACCACCGGTTATAGCTATTGCATCGATGATTACGGCGAGGACAGCGTGGTTCCCTTTGATGACGGCGCGACCGCCGTGCAGAACCTGCTCGCCGGTAAGGTCGACTGCGTCGTGATCGACAAAGCGCCGGCTCAGGAGTACGTCAAGGCAAACGCCGGTCTGACCATTCTGGACACCGAGTACGCCAACGAGGATTACGCCATCGGCATGGCTAAGGACAACACCGCGCTGCAGGAAGCCCTGAACAAGGCGCTGGCCGAGCTCAAGGCGGACGGCACCATCCAGTCCATCATCGACAAGTATATTTCCGCGAAGTAATCGCATCCAAAATGCAAACCACGTAAAGGGCGGCCAACTGCCGCCCTTTGCGCGTAGAAAGAAAGAGGTATCTACATGGGTAATTGGGCGCAGCTTTACGCCGACCTGACGGCGCAGCTGCAGGCCGGGCAGGCCCTCGGCTTCTGGGACAACGCCTTCGTCGGCTTTTACCAGAGCTTTGTGGCCGCCGGACGCTGGAGACTGTATCTGAACGGCCTGCTCACCACGCTCGAAGCGACGATCCTGGCGCTGCTGCTGGGCGTCGTGCTCGGCGTCGTCGTCGCGGTCATCCGCACGGCGCACGACCAGCAGCGCGCCGGGCACAAGAATGTGATCCTCGGCGTGTTCAACGCCATCTGCAAGATCTATACGACCATCATCCGCGGCACGCCCATGATGGTGCAGCTGCTGATCATGAGCCTCGTGATCTTCGCCAGCAGCCGCAACTATACCATGATCGGCATTCTGGCCCTTGGCATCAACTCTGGCGCTTACGTCTCGGAGATCGTTCGCAGCGGCCTCATGTCGGTCGACCCCGGCCAGATGGAGGCCGGCCGCAGCCTGGGCATGAACTACTTCACGACCATGCGCTTCATCGTCATCCCGCAGGCCATCAAAAACATCCTGCCGGCCCTCGGCAACGAGTTCATCACCCTGCTCAAGGATACGTCCCTCATCACCGTCATCGGTGGCAAGGAGATGACGTATGCGGCCAAGGCGGTCATCGCCAAGACGTATCAGGGCCTGTTCCCGCTGTTCGGCATCGCGCTGATGTACCTGCTGCTGGTCATGCTGTTTTCCAAGCTGCTCGGTGTGCTTGAAAGGAGGCTGCGTCAAAGTGATCGACGTTAAACATCTGTCCAAATCGTTCGGCGACCACCTCGTGCTCGATGATATTTCCGAGCACGTCAGCCCCGGCGAGAACGTGGTCATCATCGGCCCCTCCGGCTCCGGCAAGTCGACGTTCCTGCGCTGCCTGAACCTGCTCGAGCAGCCGACAGCCGGTACCATCACCTTTGCCGGCACGGAGATCACCGACCCGAAGGTGAATATCGACGCCATGCGCCGCCAGATGGGCATGGTGTTCCAGCACTTCAACCTGTTTCCGAACATGACCGTGCGCAAGAACATCACGCTCGCGCCCGTGCAGACGAAGCTCATGTCGCAGGCGGAGGCGGATGCAGAGGCGGACAAGCTCCTTGCCCGCGTTGGTCTGGCCGACCGGGGCGACAGCTATCCGTCCGCGCTCTCCGGCGGCCAGAAGCAGCGCATCGCCATCGTGCGTTCGCTCGCCATGCACCCGAAGGTCATGCTTTTTGACGAGCCGACGAGCGCACTCGACCCCGAGATGGTCGGCGAAGTGCTCGATGTCATGAAGGAGCTGGCGCATGAGGGCATGACGATGGTCGTCGTCACGCACGAGATGGGCTTCGCCCGCGAGGTCGGCAGCCGCGTGCTGTTCATGGCCGACGGTAAGCTCGTCGAGCAGGGAACACCTGAGCAGATTTTTGAGCACCCCCAGAATCCCCGTCTGCAGGATTTCTTGGGGAAGGTCCTGTAAAAAATCCGGCCCGCTGCAAAAAAGCAGCGGGCCGGTTTTGTATGAAGCACGGGCGCGGGAGCGCCCCAAGGCATCCCCGGAGGAGGGCTTCGATGTGCGCACGCGTTCATGCCTCCGATCGTCGCGGATGAACATGAGGATGAAGCTGATGAGCAGCAATCCGCAGCAGACCCAGATGGCGCGGATGTCGGTGAACTCCGTCACGAGACTGTAGGTATAGGCGTCCTGAAAGCCGCCGGAGAGCGTGACGAAGACCGCTGCGCGGAAGGTATCGGACATCTGCCCGTGAAAATGATGACTGTGCTGCATACCGCACCTCGTTTGAGTTAGACTTGCGCCGCAAGTCCGGCGCAAACGACCCATATTACATGCGATAACCGAAAAAACGTAAACCCTTTCTGCAAAAACCGCTTGACTCGCACTCGCCGAAAAGAACGTGTTTGAGGGCGACGTGACAGGATAAGGATGGATCTGAAAAATTCGTGACCGAGATTACCATCCCGGTGCGGCCTGCCGGATAGACGGAAAATTTTTGCCGGGGGTGTTGTTTTATGCCGGGTTTCGTTGTATACTGGGAGTCAGAATAACAGCGGAAAAACCGCATAATGGAGGTAAGATACCATGTTTACAAAGCTGATCGACGCACTGAAGGCTACTCGCCGCACCATCGTCTTTACCGAAGGCCCCGACGCCCGTATTCTCGAAGCGGCTGACCGCCTCATCAAGGACGATCTGATGAACGTCATCCTCATCGGCAATGTCGACGAGGTCAAGGCCGCAGCCGAAAAGGGCGGCTTCGACATTGCCAAGGCCGAGATCATCGATCCGGCCACCTATGCCGGCATGGACGAGATGGTCGCAAAGATGGTCGAGCTGCGCAAGGGCAAGATGTCCGAGGAAGACTGCCGCAAGGCACTCGCCAAGGGCAACTATTTCGGCACCATGCTCGTCAAGATGGGCAAGGCCGACGCACTGCTCGGCGGCGCGACCTATTCCACTGCCGACACTGTCCGTCCGGCGCTGCAGCTGGTCAAGACGAAGAAGGGCGCACATCTGGTGTCCTCCTCCTTCATTCTCTTCCGCAAGGACAAGGACGGCAATGACGAGAAGTACTGCATGGGCGACTGCGCCATCAACATCGACTATCAGGATACCGTCGACAAGGCGACCGGCGAGGTGACCTTCACGGCAGCGCAGAAGCTGGCTGAGGTCGCGGTCGAGTCTGCCCGCACGGCAGAGTTCTTCGGCATCGACCCGAAGGTCGCGCTGCTGTCCTTCTCGACGAAGGGCTCCGGCAAGGGCGGCACGGTCCAGCTCAGCCACGACGCCACCATCGAGGCGCAGAAGCTTGCACCCGAGCTGGCCATCGACGGCGAAATGCAGTTTGACGCGGCTGTTTCCCCGGTCGTCGGCCAGCTGAAGTTCCCCGGCAGCAAGGTAGCAGGCTATGCCAACACGTTCATCTTCCCGTGCATCGAAGCCGGCAACATCGGCTACAAGATCGCCCAGCGCCTCGGCGGCTTTGAGGCCTACGGCCCCATCCTGCAGGGTCTGAACGCCCCCATCAACGACCTCTCCCGCGGCTGCAACGCCGACGAGGTCTACAAGATGGCCATCATCACCGCTGGTATGGCGTAAGCTGTAATTTTATAGAATTTGCGTAAATTCGAACAGAATCTGTAGGGGCGGACGACACTGTCCGCCCGCAGAACGCAGTGCTTTTTCGAAAATCTGCGGCGAATTTGCCACATTTTTGAGGCCGACAGAGTCGTCGGCCCCTACGCACTCCGTCAAAGCCAAAACGCGAGCTTCACTTGCGTTTTGGAGCGGAAGAAGGAAGCCGACAGGATAAGCAGCCTTGCTTTGCAAGGATGCGTTCCGAAAGGCTTTCTTCTGACGCGGTGTCCTGCGCCACCTGAAAAACTTCGTGGGGATACTGCCGCAAGGCAGCATCCCCACATCTTTGCCTTGGAGTATTATTTCTTATGAAACTGACTGATTATCTGGGCGATAAGCCCTTCTGGCGCGTGACCGTGAAGCTGGCGGTTCCAGTCGCGCTGCAAAACGTATTGACAAGCTCGTTCCAGCTGGTCGACACGCTGATGGTGTCGCAGCTGGGCGACGTGACGCTCTCCGCCGTCGGCATGGCGGCCCAGTGGGGCTGGCTGTGCGGGCTTCTGGGCTTTGGCCTGTGCTCGGGCATGAGCGTGTTTATCTCGCAATATTGGGGCGTCAAGGACCTCAAGGGCATCCGGCGCGTGATGGGCATCGGCCTGATGCTGGCGATGTTCGTTTCGCTCGGCTTTCTGGCCGTCGCGCTGGCGGCGCCCACATGGGTGCTGGGCCTGTTCAATCAAGACCCCGCCGTCGTGGAAACCGGCTGCCGGTATCTGCGCATCGTCTGCTTCTCCTATCCTGCCGTCGCGCTGACGTATCTGCTGTCTAACGTCCTGCGCGGTACAGAGCGCGTCCGCCTGCCGCTCTATGTCTCTATCGTCACGACCATCGCCAACGCCTTTGCGGACTATGGCCTGATCTTCGGCGCGTTCGGCCTGCCGCGGCTCGGCGTAGAGGGCGCGGCCATCGCAACGTGCATTTCGTCCTGGCTGGGGCCGGTGCTGATTCTGATCTTCTCTGCGTTTGAGAAAAACCTGCTGGTCGGCCCGGTGCGGGAGCTGCTTGACTTCAACCTGAAGCAGCTCGGCGAGTTCTGCGCCCGCGCACTGCCCGTCATGTCGAACGAAGGCCTGTGGGCGCTCGGTATGCTCATGCTCAACCGCATTTATGCCAACATGGGCTATGAATATTACGCGGGCATGACCATCTTCAAGACGTTTTCCGAGCTGGCCTTCGCGTTCTATGTCGGCCTCGGCAACGCCTGCGTCATCATGGTCGGCAAATCCATCGGCAGCGGCAAAATTCAGCGCGGCGTGTCCGACGCCCGGCGCTTTTCCGTGCTGGTGCCGCTGATGGGCCTCGTTGTGGGCCTGACGATGATCGCCGCGCGGCACCCGCTCGTGTCCCTGTTCGCCATGGGCGACAATCTTTCGGCCACGACCATCTCAACGGCCTACGCCGTGACGATCTTCTGCTCGCTGGAATACTGCTTCCGCAATATCTCCTATGTGCAGGTCGTGGGCGTGTTCCGCTCCGGCGGCGATACGCTGACGGGCATGATCTTCGACCTTGCAAGTCTCTGGGTCGTCGCCATCCCGCTGGCGCTGCTGGGTACGCGGGTGCTGCACGTGTCGTTCCTCGGCGTCGTGATCCTCGCGTATCTGGGCGAGGACATCCCGAAGAGCATCCTGTGTCTGCTCCACTTCAGATCCATGCGCTGGCTCAAGCCCGTCACCGAAGAGGGACGCGCGGGGCTGAAGGCGTATAGAGAGGAAGAATAGCCGCCGTACCAAAGGCTCCCCTTGTTCCAAAGGGGAGCCTTTGCCGCTTCATAGAAGATGGGAATGCTGCAGCGCACTGCCGGCTCTGCCTGCTTTTCCCTGCCCATGTCCCGACTGTATCCGCGCGGCGAATCTGCCACACTAAGGGCAGAACTTTCGGAAGAGGGGATGCAGATGAAAAAACAGCTGCGGGGGCTTTTCTGCGCAGCGGCGCTGGCAGCGGTGCTGGCGCTTCCTGCGCGGGCAGCGGAGCAGACGCACCGCGCCTATCTTTGCGGCTACCCGGATGGAAGCATCCAGCCGGGTGCGCCCGTCACGCGGGCGCAGCTTGCCTGCGCGCTCGTGCGGCTGGCGGAGGAGCCGCTGCCGGAGCCGGAGCGCGTGACGTTTTTTGATGTGCCGGGCGACCACTGGGCCTGCGCGCAGATCGGGAAGCTCACGGGCCTGGGACTGCTGCCGTTCGGAGACGGCGGCTGGTTCCTGCCGTCTGCCGCAGTCAGCTGGCGGGAGCTGTGCGGCGTGCTGGACACGCTGGCGGACTCGGAGACGGGCCGCGAGATATTTCCGGCGCTGACTGGTGCGTGGGAAGAGAAAGCGGTTTTTGAAGCGGGGCAGGGGAGCGCCGCAGGCAGCGCAGCGGTCAGCCGGGCGGAGCTTGCGCGCGCAATGAACAGTTTGCTCTCCCGCAGTCCGGACAGGGAAGATGTGCAGCTGCGTGCCGCCGCGTGGTACTGGGACAATCAGGACGAGACGGCGTGGTATTACGCCGATCTGATCGAGGCGTCGGTCGACCATACCTGCCGCGTCCCGGTCGCGGCGGAGCAGTGGACGGGCATCGGCTAGATATTGTTCCGCAATCGCAAACGGCGTGCAAAATGCTCAAAAATGGGGCGCGAAGTTTGTAAAAAATGGCGGGCAGAAAATTTGACAGGAGCATTGAATTTTTTTTGCCCGCCATTTATAATGAAACTACAATCTAAGATTGGTAGCTGTAAGGAAGTGTTTCGCACACGGGCTGCAACTATCACTCGGCTTGCACGGCAGAGTGTTTCAGATGAAGATCTGAAGCACTTTTGTTATATGCACCGGTGAGCATCACGAAAAGGAGGAACCCCCATGAACTTACTCACAAACGGACGCGTCATCACCCGGGACGAGGGCGGCAAGGGCTATTACGAAAAAGGCGCCGTCGCCTATGAAGGCACCAAAATCGTCGAGGTCGGCGAAGAAGCCGCGCTGCGCGCAAAATACCCGCAGGCCGAGATCATCGACGCCAAGGGCGGCGTCATCATGCCCGCATTCATCAACGCGCATACCCACATCTATTCCGCGCTGGCACGCGGCCTGTCCATCGTCGGCAACAATCCCACGAACTTCTATGAGGTCCTCGACGGTACGTGGTGGGCCATGGATCGCAAGCTGACGCTCGAAGGCTCCCGCGCCTCCGCAGATGCCCTGTACATCGACTGCATCAAGCAGGGCGTCACGACTATTTTCGACCATCACGCGGCCTACTGCGAGATCCCCGGCTCCCTGTTCCAGATCGGCGAGAGCGCCAAGAAGTTCGGCATCCGCTCCTGTCTGTGCTACGAGGTCTCCGACCGTGACGGCGAGGAGAAGTGTCTGCAGGCCATCAAGGAGAACGCCGACTGGATCACCTACTGCGAACAGCAGAAGGACCCGATGCTCGCCGCCATGTTCGGCGGCCACGCGCTGTTCACCATCTCCGACAAGACCTTCGATCGTATGGTCGAGGCCAACAATGGCCGCACCGGCTATCACATCCACGTCTCCGAGGGCATGAACGACGTCTATGACAGCCTGCAGAACTACGGCCGCCGCCCCGTGCAGCGTCTGCACGACCACGGCATCCTGGGCGACAAGACTATTCTCGGCCACTGCATCCATGTGAACCCGGCTGAGATCGAACTCATCCAGAACACCCACACCATGGTCGTCAACAACCCCGAATCCAATATGTCCAACGCCGTCGGCGTCTGCCCGGTGCTGCCGCTTTCCAGGGCGGGCATCCTGCTCGGCCTCGGCACCGACGCATGGACAAACGATATGATCGAATCGCTCAAGGCCGCGCTCTGCGTCCAGCGCCTGAACGCCTGCCTGCCGAACGTCGCGTGGTGCGAAGTAACCGGCATGCTGTTTAAGAACAACGCGAAGATCGGCGCAAAGTATTTCCCGGACGAGCTGGGCGTGCTCAAGGCCGGCGCCGCCGCCGATATCATCGTCATGGATTACAAGCCGTTCACCCCGTTCTCGGATGAGAATATCGATGGCCATATCCTCTTCGGCATGACCGGCAAGCTCTGCCGCACGACCATTGCCAACGGCAAGCTTCTGATGAAGGACCGCGAGCTCATCGGCATCGACGAGGAAGCCGAAAACGCCCACATCCTCGAAGCCGCCAAGAAGCTCTGGGGCGCACTGAACCACAGAGAATATTAAGCCACCTTCTGCGTTTTGTAGGGGCCGATGCCCACATCGGCCCGTGCAGAATATACCTGTTTTTGCGGAAATCTACGGCGAATTCGCAACTTCTCAACGGGCCGATGTGGGCATCGGCCCCTACAGTGAAGAACAGGAGGGTTCCCAATGTACGAAGCCACCCGTCAGAGAGTCTGCAAGTGGCTCCTGCTTGCCGTGCTTGTGTTCTCTACGCTCGACGCCGCGCTGTTTGCCCTCTTCGATATCGGAACGGAGCGGCTCGGCCTGCGCTGTCTCAATTCGTTCTTTGAATTCTACCTGCCGGAGCTGTTTCCGGGGAAGCTGACCGTGTATATTGCCGCGTTTGCCGGACTGGCCGCGCTGGCCGGCTGGGTCCTGCTGCTCTGCGGAAAACGCGCGGGAGTAACCGTAATCTTTGCCGTTTCAGTCCTTCCGTTTTTCAAAAGTATTCTGATCTTCCTGACCAGCATTCTGGCCCTGTTCAGCGCAGCGGATCTCGGCGCGCAGGCGCTGGCATTCGCAAAGGATTTCGTGACATTCGTCACAGCCGGACTGCCCATCGTATTGATGCTGTTCTGGAAGGGCCGCGGCTATTAAAACTTAGGAGGTAATCACATGTCTGAAAAAATGTATCCGATCCCGTTCAAGTCTCTGATGAACTGGATCGTCACCGAATACGCCCGTGAGGGTGAGATCTTCGGCGTGCATACGCCGTATTATGCCACCGGCAAGACGCTCCCCATCTTCGGCGAGACGATCGAGACACCGTTCGGCCCGGCAGCAGGCCCCAACAGCCAGCTGGCGCAGAACATCATCGCCGCCTATTTTGCAGGCGCCCGCTTCTTCGAGGTCAAGACGGTGCAGAAAATGGACGGCGAAGAACTGGCCCGCTGCGTGCCGCGTCCGTGTATTCTGGCTGCCGACGAGGGCTACAACCAGGAATGGTCGACCGAGCTCGAAGTCCCGCAGGCGCAGAACGAGTATATCAAGGCCTGGTGCGCGCTCAAGGTCCTGTCCAAGGTCTACGGCCTCGGCTCCCCGGACGGCTTCGTGTTCAATATGTCCGTCGGCTACGATCTCGAGGGCATAAAGGGCGAAAAGGTCAACAGCTACATCGACAATATGATGGACGCGTCGAACACCGCGCAGTTCAAAGAGTGCCTCGCCGTTCTGACCGAGCTGTTCCCGGAGGAAAAGGACTTTATCGCCGCCATCTCCCCGCGCGTCAGCCGCAGCGTCACGGTTTCCACGCTCCACGGCTGTCCTCCGCAGGAGATCGAGCGCATCGCATCCTATCTCCTGACCGAAAAGGGCCTGCACACCTTCGTCAAGTGCAACCCAACCATCCTCGGCTACAAGACCGCCCGCACCATCCTCGACTCCATGGGCTATGACTACATCGTCTTCGACGAGCACCACTTCAACGAGGATCTGCAGTGGGCCGATGCCGTGCCGATGTTCGAGCGCCTGCAGGCGCTGGCAGACTCCAGGGGCCTGGAATTCGGCCTCAAGCTCTCCAACACCTTCCCCGTCGACACCACCCGGAACGAGCTGCCCGGCACCGAAATGTATATGTCCGGCCGCAGCCTCTTCCCGCTGACCATCGAGATGTGCAGCCGCATCAGCCGTCAGTTTAACGGCAAAATGCGCATTTCCTTCGCGGGCGGCGCGGAATTCTTCAACTGTGACAAGCTGTTTGCCGCAGGCATCTGGCCCATCACCGTCGCGACCACCATCCTGAAGCCCGGCGGATACAACCGTCTGGCCCAGATGGTCGAAAAGACGGAAAAGCTGCCGTATCACGCGTTCAATGGCACGGATTCCGCCGCGATCAGCGATATGTCCGCCGCCAGCCACAGCGACTTCCATCACCTCAAGCCCATCAAGCCCCTGCCTGCCCGCAAGAGTGAGGACAAGGTGCCCCTCATCGACTGCTTCACCGCACCCTGCAAGGGCGGCTGCCCCATCCATCAGGACATTCCGGAGTACATGGAGCTTGTCCGCCGCGGACTGTACGGCCCGGCGCTGAAGCTGATCACGGAAAAGAACCCGCTGCCGTTCCTGACCGGCACGATCTGCGCGCACCGCTGCCAGAACAAGTGCTCGCGCAACTTCTATGACGAATCCGTCCACATCCGCGACACCAAGCTCGTCGCAGCGGAGCACGGCTACGGCGCGCTCATGGCGTCCATGAAGCCGATCGCGAAGCTGCCCGGCAAGAAGGCCGCGATCATCGGCGGCGGCCCGACCGGCATTGCAGCTGCCTACTTCCTCGCCCGCGGCGGAGTGGAAACCACGATCTTCGAGCGCGAAGCGAAGCTCGGCGGCGTGCCGCGCTATGTCATTCCCGCGTTCCGCATCTCCGACGAAGCGCTTGACAAGGATGTTGCCCTCATGGAGCGCCTTGGCGTCGAAGTCAAGTGCGGCGCACCGGCTCCGAGCGTGGAAGAACTCAAGAAGATGGGCTACACCCACATCCTGATGGCCACCGGCGCATGGCAGGCGGGCGAACTCGGCATCCCCGGCAATGTCAAGGGCGTCATCGGCTGGATGAAGGAAATGAAGCAGCAGGTCAAGCCGTGCCTTGAGGGCCATGTGGTCGTCGTCGGCGCAGGCAACACCGCCATGGACGCAGCCCGCGTCGCCAAGCGCATGGGCGCGGCCTCCTCCACCATCGTTTACCGCCGCACGAAGAAGGAAATGCCCGCCGATGAGCATGAGCTGAAGCTTGCCATCGACGAGGGCGTGAAGCTGGTCGAGCTGGCGGCTCCCGTCGAGCAGAAGGACGGCAAGCTGGTCTGCAATCAGATGAAGCTCGGCGAGCCCGATGCATCCGGCCGCCGCAGCCCCGTCGCCACCGGCGAAACGTTTGAGATTCCGTGCGATCTCGTGATCTCCGCCATCGGCGAGAAGGTCGACGCGAAGCTCATGGCCGAAAACGGCATCGAAATGGGCCGCAAGGGCCCGGCCTTCCAGACCAACGTGGAAAACGTCTGGTCGGCAGGCGATGCGCACCGCGGCCCGGCCACCGTCGTCGAGGGCATTGCGGACGCCGCCGCGTTTGCGGAGGCCGTTATCGGCAAGGCGCACACGTATGAAATTCCCGAGCAGGCTTATCCTGCCAAGGCTGATGCGATTGCCAAGAAGGGCATCCTGAAGATGGCCTCCTGCGCCTGCTGTGAGGGCGGCCGCTGCCTCGACTGCAATACCGTCTGCGAAAACTGCGTCGATTCCTGCCCGAACCGCGCGAACGTCGTGGTCAAGCTGGCCGATGGCCGCCATGAGATCGTCCACGTCGACAAGATGTGCAACGAGTGCGGCAACTGCACGCAGTTCTGTCCGTATGCCTCCGAGCCGTGCCACGACAAGTTCACGCTCTTCCAGACCGAAAAGGACATGAACGAGAGCGAGAACAGGGGCGTCCTGTTCCTCGGCGGCGACAAGATCCGCGTCCGTCTGGAAAAAGACGAAGTCCTCGACCTGTCCCAGCCGAACGAGCTGCCGCAGGATATTGAGACTCTGATCCTTACCCTCCGCGGCAAGTACAGCTATCTCTACACCGAATAAGATAAGCCGCAGTGTGCCCTTCTCCGACCCGGAGAAGGGCACACTTGCGTTGGCGTGCAAAACTCCGTCTTGACAAGGTGCAAGATGCGATTTATAATCATCGATACGTATTGGATGATTTTTATTCAAAACGAAAACAGAACAGCACAGACAGCCAGACGCGAAGACGCAGCGCAGCCCGGATAAACCGGATTGTGCTGCATTTATTTTTTATCAGGAGTTATATGAGAATGAAGCAAATTGTGGTATACGTCCACGGAAAGGGCGGCTCGGCGGAGGAAGCGGAGCACTATAAGTTCCTGTTCCCGGACAGCGAGGTGATCGGCTTTGATTACCGTGCGCAGGCCCCGTGGGAGGCCAGGGAGGAATTTCCACAGTTTTTTGCTGCCCAGCGCGCACGCTGCGGGCGGCTCACGCTGATCGCGAACAGCATCGGCGCGTTTTTTCGCTGCTTTCGCTGGATGAGACGCTGGTCGACGCGGCGGATCTGATCTCTCCGGTCGTGGACATGGAGAAGCTGATCTGCAATATGATGAAGTGGGCGAACGTGACCGAGCGGGAGCATAAAGACTGAAAAACACATGCGTGCGTGAAAAGTCTTCTTGTTCGGCTTTTTGCGTGGTTTACAGCAATTACCTTGCTTTTTTTCGCTCCGCGTAGTATAGTATGCTAAAATACCTGCTCTGCTTTCAGGAGGTTCGGCTATGGCACTCAAAGAGAATTACCGGGAATTGCTGATCGATGCGGTCGTCCGTGTTGCTGCGCGCGATGGTCTTGACCGCACAACGACCAAGCTGATCGCGGCGGAGGTTCCGTGCAACGAGGTCTATATCTACCGCAATTTCGGCAGCAAGGACGCGCTGCTTCAGGCCGCGTTCAGCCGCACTGACCTGCGCTTCGTGCAGACGGTTCTGAAAAATCTGGACGTGATGGACGCGCCCGGCCAGCCGCTGGAGCAGCGCTGCCGCGCGCTGTGGGAGCCGGTGTGGCGATTTTGCCTGGCCCAGCCGGACGACATTCGGTTCTATCTGCGCTATTATTATTCCGCGCAGTTCCTTGCCAGCGCCCACGAGCTGCACCACCGCAATTACCAGCAGCTTCAGGCCCGCCTCAGCCGCTACTTCATCTCCTCGCACGACAGCTGGCTGCTGATGGCGCATATATTTGAGACGATCCTCAGCTTTGTCTCGCACGTGCTCTGCGGCGATCTGCAGGATACGCCCGAACTGGACGAGCAGGTCTTCAGCCTCATCTTCCGCACGCTGCAGCCCTATATGCTGCCGTAAATATCCGCAAATCTCGAAAAAAACACTTGACTTTTCCGGAACTTCTGCTATAATAAACCTGCAATTTGAGTTGCGGGTGTAGCTCATCCGGTAGAGCGCCACCTTGCCAAGGTGGAGGTAGCGAGTTCGAGCCTCGTCACCCGCTCCAAACGCTGCGAACAGTTTCGTTCGCAGCGTTTTTTCGTCTGTTCGGACGTGGACGATCTTCGCGCAGACCCGATGCGCCGCGGCCCGTATGATCCTTTAGGCTGGCTTTAGGTGCGTCTGCTATGCTGGGGCCATAAAGGAGGTCATGTTCTGTGCTTGATTCGATCATTACCTCGGAAATAACGCCGGCGATCTTTCTGCTGCGCTGCGGCACGGCGAGGGCTACGGCTTCTATTCCTCCAGCTTCAAATTCCTTGTGACTGCGCAGGAAAACGGGCAGTATCAGGCCATCTTCCTCGACTGCTACCAGCAGCTGCGCGCCGTGCGGACGCTGGCAGTCTGGTCGGGCGTGTCCTACGCGGTCTGCATACCGAGATCCGAGTCGCGCTCGAACCGCTCCGGCGCGGCGTCCGCCTTACGGTGGAAAACGAATGAGTCCAGCCGCCGGACGGGCCGCTGGACCGCCTGTTTGACCGCTTCTACCGGCCGGACGCCTCCCGCACCGCTGCGACCGGCGGCTTCGGCATCGGCCTCTCCATCGCCAAGAGCATCGCAGAAGCCCACCACGGCACCATCCGCGCCAGCGTGCAGGAAAGCCGCATCACATTTGCCGCAGAGCTGAAATGAGTGCGGGAGCATGATAGATGATCTCGCTCAAAGCCGCCTCTTGCCGCACTGCGCGCGGTAAGGGGCGGTGGTGTAAAACGAACACCCCGTATGTCTGACATACGGGGTGTTTTGCGGATTTACGGAAGTGTTCGGATGCAGTCCTTCAGGAACTGCATAAATGCTTCGCGGTCGAGCTTCAGCAGCACGAGCGCGTTTTTCCGCTCGAATTTTTTGTCGCTCTGCAGATCGGTGACGGTCTTGCCGAGCGTAAGCTCGGCCTGCGTTTCCACGAAAACGCCCGCCATTTTTCCCTCGAACAGCTCCGGGTGTGCCAGATACAGGACAGGGCAGGAATCATGCTGCGCGACGCCTGTGAGTCCAACGGTCTGCACCGCGCTCCACGCGCAGGCAAACAGCTCGCGTACCAGGCTGCCGCAGCGATTGCCGTATCCGGCCATTTCGTCCCAGTCTGCGGGGCGAAGCTCGGCCTGCATCGTAACGTCAAGACCGCACATGACGAGCGGCACGCCGGATTTGAACACGATCTGCGCCGCGTCCGGGTCGTCGTAAATGTTGAACTCCGCCGCAGGCGTCACATTGCCGCCGACGGCTGCGCCGCCCATCAGGGCGATGGAGTGCAGCAGAGTTTTCAGCTCCGGGTATTTTGTCAGCGCGATGGCCACGTTTGTCAGCGGCCCGGTCGCGACCAGACGCAATTCGCCCGGCATCCGCTTCGCCGCTTCATAAAGCGCGTCCCACGCGGGCGTGGTTTCAGGCGCACAGTCCGGCAGGGGCAGCTCGACATCTCCGAGGCCGTTTTCGCCATGGAACTTGCCGGCCACGTGCGGTTCCCGCACAAGGGGGCGCTCCGCGCCGGGATAGACCGGATAATCGGCGCCCAGCAGATGCACGATGCGCCGTGTGTTCGGGAAGGTGTTGTAGAGGGGGCTGTTGCCCGCCACGGCGGACAGCGCGACGACCGAAAGCTCCGGCAGCGCGTGGGCCAGCATGATCGCAACGGAATCGTCCGTGCCGGTGTCGCAGTCGATCCAGACTGGAATCTGTTTGGTTGTCATGCCTCTGCCTCCCCGTAGAATTTGATGGCTTCGACCAGCAGATCGGCGAAGCGGTCCCGGTCAACGTCCATCAGCACGTCCGCATTCGGCGCGTGCCCGGAGAAGCCGAGCAGATCGCCCACGGTCGTGCCGCGGCAGTATTCGCCCGCTGTTTCGATCTGGACATACATGGGCCGGATGGTGAAAATTTCGGGATGGATGAGCGCCATGACCGCGCACGGGTCGTGCATCGGCGCACCAGCGTAGCCGATGGAGCGGTGGAACTTGTAGAAAAACTCCAGCCACTGCGCGACGATATCGCTGACCGGATTACCAAGTGCGCGCACGCGCTCAAAATCCTCCGGCATGATCAGCGCCTTTTCCGTCACGTCCAGACCGGCCATTGTGATGGGGACGCCGGATGTGAATACGATCCGTGCTGCCTCCGGGTCGACGAGAATGTTGAATTCCGCCGCAGGCGTCCAGTTGCCGGTGGCGATGCCGCCGCCCATCAGGGAAATGCGGGCGATTTTGCATTTCAGCTCCGGGTGCGCCAGCAGCAGCGCCGCAACGTTCGTCTGCGGGCCGGTCGCCACGATGGTGACAGGCTCCGGCGATTCACGCAGCACCTTCGCCATCAGCTCCGGCGCGGAAAGCGCAGAGGCTTCAAACGCAGGCTCCGGCAGCGCCGGGCCGTCAAGGCCCGATTCGCCGTGGACAGACGGCGCGTTCATCACGTCGTTCAGAAGCGGATGCGGGCAGCCCTTCCCGACCGGCGCGTGCAGGCCGATGAGCGTGCAGACGCGCAGTGCGTTATAGGTCGTTTTTTCAATCGTCTGGTTGCCGCAGCAGGACGTTACGGCAAGGATCCCGAGTTCCCGGCTGGCCCGCGCCAGGACCCACGCAATGGCGTCGTCATGGCCAGGGTCGCCGTCGAGAATGACGGGGATCTTTTTGTGTTCGGACATAAAGCCCTCCTTATTTGAGCGCGGCAGCCGAGTGCAGCTTCTTCGCGCGGCTGCGCCGCACGAGGGAGAAGATCACAAGGCCGATGATGGTAACGGCGTAGGGGATGGGGGAGGCGAGGTTCGAGTCGAGGCCGACGGCGGAGAATTTGATGCCCAGCGCCTGCGCAAAGCCGAACACGAGCGAGGACAGCATACCGCCGAGGCATTCACCGCCGCCCATGGCCTGTGCAGCCAGCGCGATAAAGCCGCGTCCTGCGACCATGTCAAGGGACCATCCGGCCGCGTAGTACATCGACATGAACGCGCCGCCGAAGCCGCACATGAGGCCGGAGAAGCCGATGGCGATGTACTTGATCTTCAGCACGGAAACGCCGACGGAGCTGGCCGCGTTCGGGTTTTCGCCGACCGCGCGGATATTGAGACCGAGGCTCGTCTTATACAGCATCACGCTCGTGAGCGCGCAGCAGATGAACGCGATCCACGTCAGCAGGTTGTGTCCCGAAATGATGCTGCCCAGGAAGGGGATCTTGTCGATCAGCGGAATGTTGATGTTCGGGATCAGCAGATTTGAGGTGATCAAACCGGTGGAGGACGCCATGGATGTGCCCTCGGACAGGTTCGTGATGACCTTGCACAAAAACAGCGTGCCGCCGGAGCCCATCATGTTGACGGCGATGCCGACAAGCGTGATATCGGTCTTGAGCTGGAAGGCGAAGAAGCCCATCATCAGGCTCATGAGAACGCCGATGGCCAGCGCGGCAAGCAATCCCCAGACCCAGCTGTGCGCATAATAGGACACGAGCGAGCCGGTCAGCGCGGAGAACATCATCAGGCCTTCCAGACCGATGTTGCAGAAGCCCGCCTTTTCAACCACGATGGCCGCCAGCGTTGCGAACAGGATGGGCGCGGAAATGCGGATGATGGAGAAGAAGAACTCCGGCGTCAGCAGCATTTTCAGAAAATCAAGCACGCTCGGCACCTCCCTTCTGCGCTTCGAGCGCAGCCTTCGCGGCAAGCTCCTCCTGCGCCGTCTTGACGACCAGCTTCTGCCGGTATTTGGACAGGAACTGCTCGGCGGCGAAGAACAGGAAAATGACGCCCTGAATGATATCGATCAGCTGCGACGGTACGTTTGCATACGTCGCCATCAGCTCGCAGCCCTTTGTGAGATACGCCATGAAGAACGACGCGAACGGTACGAACCACGGATTGTTGCCCGCGAGGATCGCAATGGTGATGCCCGTCCAGCCGTAGCCGGGAAGCGAGCTCCACGAGAACGTCGGGTACCGGCCAAGCATCTCGATGCCGCCGCCGATACCGGCCAGGAAGCCACCCAGCACCTGCGACAGCACGATCACGGTCGCGACCTTCATGCCAGAATATTTGGCAAACGCCTGATTGATGCCGATCATGCGGATGGTGTAGCCCCAGCGGGTGTTGAACATGAAAAGGCCAATCAGCACGACGCAGGCGATCGCAATGACAAAGCCCCAGGAGAGCTTCGAGCCGTTGTCAATGAGCGGCGCGATCCTGGACGTCTCCAGAAATTCATACGACTGGATCTGGCCCTTGGTCTTGTCGGCAAGATACGTGTTCATCAGGTATTTGATGAGATACATGATGATGTAGTTGAGCATCAGCGAGCAGACCATTTCGCTCACATTCAGCTTGGTCTTTAAAAGCGCGGGCAGCAGCATGATCGCGGCAACAGCCAGACCGCCGGCCAGAACGCCCACGACCGGATGCAAAAACGCCGCCATCGGCACATAGACCGCGACCATGCCGGTCGTGAACGCGCCGAGCATGATGCCGCCCTCCGCGCCGAGGTTGAACTGGTTGGCGGAGAACATGACGCAGACGGAAAGGCCGGTGAAGATGATGGGGATCATCGAGGCCAGAATGTCGGTCAGGCGCTTGAAATCAAAGGTGGTGCCGCTGCGTCCCATGCGGAACAGCGGGCCGACGAGCAGCTGCTTTAATGCGTCGCCGGTGGCGGAAAGCTTCTCGGAGAAGCTGCTTCCGTCTGCCGACAGGAAGATCAGCAGCGTCGCCACGAGCAGCGCGATGAGAATGGCGAGCAGACCGCGGATCACGGAGAACAGGATCTGACGTTTCTTAGTCATGGCAAACCCTCCTGATTTCCTCTTCGCTCTGGGTCTTGAGCCCGAGCATATATTCGCCCATCACATCGTCGGTGAGGGTGGAGGTGTCTTCAAAATACGCGGCAATTTTGCCGCCGTGCATGACGATCAGACTGTCGGACAGCTCCATGACCTCCGCCAGATCTGCCGAGATCAGCAGCACCGCAATGCCGGAGCGAGACAGCTCGACGAGCTTTTTGCGGATGAATTCCGTCGCGCCGACGTCAATGCCGCGCGTCGGCTGGTCGGCAAGAATGAGCACCGGATTGCCGGAGAACTCACGCGCGACGACGACCTTCTGAATGTTGCCGCCGGAGAGCATACCGACCTGCTGCTTGCGGGATTTGCACAAAACGGCGTAGTCCTCGATCAGCTTGTCCGCCTCGTCGTGAATGGCCTTCATGTTGAAAAGCGGGCCATGGTTCAGTCGCTTTTCCGCCGAACGGTCGGAAATGAGATTTTCCTCGATGGACGCGCTGCCCGCAATGCCATAGAGCATACGGTCCTCCGGGATGAGGGCGACGCCCTTGTCGCGCAGCTTCTGCTGCGAAAGGCCGAGAAGATTCTCCGACTGCATCGTCACCGTGCCCGCGTTCGGCGTCAGGAAGCCGAAGAGCATATCGACCAGCTCCTTCTGGCCGTTGCCCTCGACGCCCGCAATGCCGAGAATTTCACCCCGGCGCACGTCGAAGGAGATCTTGTCCAGCATCTTCTTGTGCCACTCGTTGACGTATTCGACGTCGCGCACGCGCAGCACAACATCCGTCGGCTGCGCCTTGTCCTTCTGCACATTCAGAATGACATCGCGGCCGACCATCAGACGCGAAATTTCCTCCTTCGTCACGTCGCACGTGTTGTAAACGCCCATCGAGCGCCCGCCGCGCATGATCGTCAGCCGGTCGGTGATCTCCATGATCTCGTTCAGCTTGTGCGAAATAAAGACGATGGTATAGCCCTGCTCCTTTAAATGCCGCAGCTCCTTGAACAGCTCGACCGTCTCCTGCGTGGTCAGAACGGCCGTCGGCTCGTCGAGGATCAGGATCTTTGCGCCGCGCACGAGCGCCTTGAGGATCTCGACTTTCTGCTTCATGCCGACCGGGATGTCCATGACCTTGGCCTCAGGTTCGACGTGCAGGTTGTATTTTTCCGCGTATTCCTTTGTGATGGCGACGGCCTTCGCGTGGTCGATGAACAGTCCCTTGCGCGGAGCCATGCCGAGCACCATGTTTTCCGCAACGGTCAGGCTCGGCACGAGCATGAAATGCTGGTGTACCATGCCGATCCCGTGGGAAATGGCGACGGTGGGGGACGAGAGCGTCAGCTTTTCGCCGTGCACCCAGATCTCGCCGCTCGTCGACTGCTCCAGACCGAACAGCATCTTCATGAGCGTGGACTTGCCGGCGCCGTTTTCACCCATCAGCGCGTGGATCTCGCCCCTGCGGAGGTTAAAATCCACACCCTGATTGGCCGCGACGCCGTTGGGATACACCTTCGTGATCCCTTTCATCTGGACGACATAGTCCTCGTCCAAACGGCCGGTTTTTTCGTCTGGC
>OLYA01000529.1_pt1 | contig 20116 bp, 7 predicted proteins | sample 1674361 | NCBI WGS metagenome assembly OLYA01 (sample SAMEA103958165, study PRJEB25191) | human gut metagenome | biome: human-associated habitat [ENVO:00009003]; feature: intestine environment [ENVO:2100002]; material: feces | place: Germany | collected 2013/2015
CGAAATGCCAAGCTCCGTGAGCGCGACGATCACCTGACAGACTGACTCGCTGTTTTCTTCGTCCCATGAGAGATATGCGCCGTTCGGCTCCTGCAAGGCTGACAGCGCCGCAAGGCCGCGCTGAACAGCGTCCTCCACGTCCTGCCGATCGCGGTATTTGGCAAGCGCCTGAAGCGCCATGGCCGTCATATCCGCATCCGGCGTGCCGCCCGTGAGCGCCCAGCCGCCGTCCGGGATCTCCCGCCGCAGGAGCTCTCCGACGTAAAGCTCCCGCGTCGCCTGCGTTTCCGCCTCCGGCGCTTCCGGGATCTCATAACCGCCGCTGTCCAGCGCCAGCAGCGCAAAGATCGCGCCGTTGACGCCCTGCCGCACCGTTTCGTCGAAGTCTCCCAGCGGCAGCAGCAGGTTGAATCCGGCAGCATCGGCGGGGTTCTTCCCAATAGCCGTAAGCGCAAGGATCACGCGGGAATACTCCGTGTTTTTCTTCCGACTCAGAACGCCATCGACGGATACAATGTAATCCTCGACGTTTTTGTAATAGGTGTCAAAGTATTTCTGCGGCACCTTGAGGCCGGATCGTGCCAGTCCAAACACGAGCCAGTCTCCGCCAACCGCAGCGCACGTTGGCTCCGGTATCTGCGCTTGCAGATACCGGGCCGTTTTTTCAATCGGGGTTTCTTCCTTGCCGCAGGCCGCAAGCGAAACGAGCATCGCAAGCAGCAGAAGCAGCGCCGATAATCGTTTGATGTGGGTTCCTTTCATACGCGCCGCCTCACGGGTTCTTGACCGTCTCGGATTGGCAAAGCGGCGCATTTGTCATACCGTTCAGCAAAAACAGCTTGATCGCCGCGCCATCGGGCAGTGCCATTTCGCCCGTTTCCGTCAGAATCCCTGTACCCACCAGCTTGCCGTCTGCGGTATACACTGCCGCGATCAGCTTTGCATCCGTGGGGAAGGTTCCTGAGATAGCCAGCTTACCGCTCTGTGCGCTGAAGCTCCAGTTCAGGCTCTCTCCGATCTTTCCGGTCGATGTGTTGCTTCCCACGGTAATATCAAACGAAATTTCTTTGGTTGTGGTACCCACACCGGGTTTCATCGTGTTGTCCTGCGTATTTTGCTGATTGTGGTACATCGTCTGACCCTTGCAGTAGACCAGCGTGACGGATTTGTCTTCCGCTGTCAGAGATTTATCCGCATCCTTCATCTTCATCAGCTTTGTCACGTCGCGCGTCACGCCGTTTGCATACGTTGCGGTCACCTTGAGTCCTGTGGTATCAAATTTATCGCCCGCCTCATAGTGCGTCTTTGTCGGGGGCGATTCTACCGTCAGCGTCTCGACCGCGCTGCCGTAGGCCATGAGATACCCGGAGTCGTTTTTAAAGTAGAGCGTGCCGTTTTCGTCGACGATCGGGCTGCAAATACAATACTGTGCCTGTTCGCCTGCCGGTGTAAAGAGCGCATAGGCAGTCGTGTAGGTTCGCTCGGTTTTACCCTCCACGACACGTTCGAGCGTCGTATAGTCTGCTTTTGTCTGTCCCTCTTTATCGCGCAGGACGCGGAGTGTGCCGGGCGTGTAGTTATCCAGGAAGTAAATGTAGTTGTAATTGTCGTAGCCTGTGGTGAGAAGGCCGCTCGTCTGCGGATAGCCCTGCGTGTCCGCACGGTACGCAATGGACATCGCGCCGCTGAGGTCAATTACTGTAATGCTATGGCCGGAGTATTCCGTGAACTGTCCGCTGCCGCAGACACCGATATAGGCGCGGCCATTTGCAATGACGGGCGTAGACGTACTCATACCGCCGATAGGCAGCTCCGCACGGTCTGTCAGCCTCCATGCGCCGTCCGTATCCTTCTGTACCCGCACACGGTAGAAATAGCTGCCCTTGGAATCAAAGTAGAAGGCATTTGTGGCTTCATCGTAGCAGATGGTGCTTCGGATGTCGCCCGCAAAGCCTGTCATGGAATCCAGCAGCTTGCCGCTCATCGGGTCCAGCAGCAGGACATTGGCTGTCTTGCTTGTATAGCCGCTTTTGCCATCATCTGTACCAACAAGCACATAGTCCCTGCATACATATGCACCGGCCCAATAGAAGCCGCCCTTCTGCACATACCGCCACGTCGGGGCCTTCGCTTCCTTTGCTTCGCCGGGGTCTTCGTCGGTCAGAGAGATGCAGACAAAGCTGGCGTTCTTTATCTCGCTGTTCCAGAAGCCTGTATAGGCATAACCGTCTGATACGGTGATCGGGCAATTTGGCTGTCCGCCGAGCGGATCTGTGTAAAGCCAGAGAGATTCCAACGTATCTGCGTTGAATGCCTGAATCCGTCCATTGGAAAGCCCGACAAGGATCATGCCCTCGGCATACGTCGAATTATTGATCGCAAAGCTGGACGTACCTGCCATTGTACCCTCGCATAGAACTGCGCCGGTGTCCTTGTCGATCTTTAGAATTCTCGTTCCGGCATAAGCGATCAGATTACCACCGACCAGAATCGGATTGCCGACTGCACCTTCACTGTAGCCATCGCCGACTTTGCTTGCCCAATAGAGCGTGCCGCTCTCCGCCGCAAACGGGATTTTTGCCCTCGTTACGCCATTATTTGTGTTGGCTGTGCCGGTCATATTGCCGTTTGCGTCATACGCCGTGCCGCGGAAATCCGCCCATCCGGACGGAATGTTCGGATCAATGTCCGGATTCTTGTCTGCGGTTTTCAGCTGCAGAGAAATGACGGTATTGTCGGCAACAGGATATGACTGTTCCGGCTCAAAGCGTTCCGTCTTATCTGTCTGCTGCATCGTGCCAAAATGCAGGGTCATGCTCCCGTTGTCGCCGGCTTCCAGCTGGATCGCTCCGCTTCGCCCGGCAAAGCCGTATTTTGTCAGACTATAGAGATAGGTGAACCCCGTCGAGAACGCATATCTGCCTTCGCTGTCCGGCCAGAGACGCACACCGCTGGCTTTTTCATAGATGTAAAGCATCGCCCCCTCCGGCGCAAGAGAAAACTTCACCGCGGTACCTGCCGCCTTGTTGACGGTAACGGTATAGTCGGTCGCGTCGTTAAGGTTCGCCTGATCCTTTACTGTGATCGTGATACTCTGCGTATCAGCCGCTCCGCTGAGTGCGACGGAAACCGCTTCGCCCGCCTGCACACTTTCATTGTTGACCAGCAGCGCGTAGCCGCTGTCCGTTTCGCCGTACCGGGGGCCGTTTCTTGTTCCAAGCGTCAGCTCCAGCGCTGTCGCCATCTCCGGAACCGTAATGATATATGCTTTCTGCGAGGAAAGGAAGCCGGTTCCGTTTTCTCCATAATGGAGGATCACCGGACTGCCGCCGTAGGTGATCGTCATACTGTTCAAGGACAGCCCACGCTTCAGCGTCACAACATAGTCCGCAGAATAGGTAATGTTTTTTGTGCCGCTGGCAGTACCTGCTTTGGATGCTGTGAACGTCAGCGTATTTCCATAGACGTTTCCAAACAGGATCGCATCGGTAAGCTCTTTTCCCTCTGCGCTTGTTCTCGCAACGTCCTGCACAGTTTGCCATGTGCCGTCCGTGTTTGTATCTGTGATAGAGCAGTAGCGAAGCGTACATGCTGCGCCGTCTGCCGGATCTGCCCAGACCGCAAGCCGTCCCTGATTGTCCGGAACGACCGCCGTATAGCTGTGCGTTTCTGGCGTAAACTTCTGTCCAAAATCAAGCGCTTCGATTGGAAGCGACGATCTCAGGCCGACATAGAGCGCACTCAGGCTCGGAATCTGCGCCTGCGGAATGGAGACGGTGAATTCTGCATTCTCATCATTCAGCGTAAACGTTTCTTCCGCATGATAATAGGTGTCCTTCGTCGCATAGTAGGTATATTCTTCACCGTTTACCAGCGTATAAATGTATTTGTTCCCAGCTTCTCGGCGCGACTGTAGGATCTCTCCGTTTCCGTTTTTCATGACGATGTCCATGTTCCCATCCGCCAGCGTCACCGTCACCTTTTTCCCTTCGCCGCGCTGGACGATGAGCGTATATTCCGTCCGATAGCGCCCGCTTGTCACGAGAACAGGGATATTTTGCGTTTCCTTCGTCTGATCGACCGGCACAGAAACATATGCGTCTGTCAGCTGCGTCCCGTTCACATACACGGAATAGGACTGCACCGTCGGCGTCGGATAGATCTTGAGGCTTTCTTCCGTGTTGAGTACCTTATAGGTATAGGTAAACGTCTGATTGGAAAAGCGCTCGTTTGCCGCCGGTTTATTTCCGGACGCGCCCTCCATCCGCAGCGCAGACAGCGTCGGCTTTCGGCCCAGCCGCAGCGTGAGCTCCTCATGCAGCATATAGCTGCCGGACTCGGCGCTCACCCGGAACAAGATCTCATTTCCGTTTGCGCCGCGCGTCAGCACACCATATAGCGGCTCCCGCTTCGATCCATCTGTAACGCGGCTGCTGATCTCGGTACCTGCCGTATTTGTATAAATCGCAGAAATGGCAGCGCCGTCTGGAACAGAATCGGTCAGCGTCACATACGGATATAGCGGGCCGGTGAAGGTGTCGAGGATAGCGGCTGCAAAAGCGTGCGCACCATCGCCCGCCAGCTCAAGCGGTTTATAATTTGTTTCCTTATAGCCGCTGACCTCCGAAATCGCGAAGGCTTCTTCGTTGATCCATTCTGCAGTTGGGATCGACGGAAGGCCGCTGATCGTCAGCGCCGTTCTATTGACTGTCAGTTCGCCCGTGACCGACTTGTTATCCCTGCGAATGCAAAACGTATAATTGCCGTTCGGCAGGCGCAGTTTTCCGCTTGTCTCGGCATAAAACTGCTTTCCAAATGAGTTTGCCGCCGAAATGGTATAATCGGTGCCGGTAAACTGTGAAAACGAGACCTCGTATGTCGTCTGCTGCCCCGTTTCATAGTCCGTGATTGCCTTTGTGATTTCTTCGGCATAGCTTTTTGCTGTGTCGCTGTCAATACCGAGGTAATTGTCATACGCTTTCTGGTAAGCCGCCGACGCAGCGCTTCGCACGTCGGCGTCTTCCGTCAGATAGTCCGCCATGACCTGCATCAAGGTTTGCAGACCGGCAGACGGGGTACTGTTCGAGGCTTCACTAAATCTGAAATGTGTCACCGTGTTGGCAGCGCTGTCAATGGAAACGCCATCCGGCGTACTGCCATAGGTATAGTTGCCGTTGACGCCCTCAATCGCCGAAATAAACTGATTGCTGCCATTCGTTGTAAAGCTGTATTTGCTGGCGTTCAGCGCTTCGCGGATGGTCTGCCCATCCGTAAAGGCGATCCGTGTCGGCGCAATGAGCAGCTTATTTGCCGTTTCGGCGGAAAAATAGAAGTATCCGCTTGCGTTGACCGCCTGCGTGGAAATTTCGGCTTCTTCCGTGACGATCTCCTCCGCAGGCGCGGCGTCCACGGTATTCTCCGCTTCGACCGGCTCTGCGTCCGCTGCCAGCACGCCGAACGGCAAACAGGACAGGAGCATTGCCAGCAGAAGCAATGCGGCAGTCATTCGTTTCAGTTTCATAGGGTTACCTCCCATCAGTAGAGACAATTCAGCCATTTCAGCCGCAGCTTGCGAAGCGGCTTGCAGCGTGTTTTCAGGTTTTCCATCGTCGTGTCGTGGAACGCCCGCATTTCTGTGAGCTGCTCCGGTGAGATCGCACGGCTGGAAAACAGCGCCTGTGCGTTATACATGGTCATATCGTGCAGCTTCGCGGCGTACTCCTCTCCAAGCTGCTCCTTTGCCGTTTCACAGAGCTCCAGCATGGAACCTGTGCCGCGCTTGAAGCCCATTGCTGCCAGCAGTGCCGCGCAGTCTGTAAACAGGCAGGCGGCTGCGGCGGATGGATCCTCCTGCGTGAACGTTTCGTTCCGTTTTTTTAGGATGACCGCATGGCGGATGAAGACAGCCGCAAGCAATAGAAGAAGCAGTGCCACAATGAGGATGATCCAGAACGCGGGCTTGTGGAGAAGTCCGGTTCTCTGGCCGCCGTCCGGGGTGTTGTCCTCCGAATTGTCCGGCTCTGCGTTCTCCTGCTCCAGCTCCTGACCCTCTGTTACGCGCGGGCCGTCGCCGTTGCCTTCCTTGCCTGCGCCGACCGGCTTGATGCCGCTCTCGGTCTGCTCGGCGGAGAGGTCTTCAAGGCCCGGTGTCAGCGCCAGGGGCAGCCAGCCGATGCCGTCCTGATACACCTCGACCCATGCGCCTGCGGCGCTTGCATCTACGCTTGTCGGTTCATTCTCAGTGGTTTTTACTGTATACCCCTCGACATAGCGGGCAGGGATGCCGTAATAGCGGAGCGCCAGCGCGGCAACAGTCGCGTACTGATACGTTGTGCCGTCCGCGGTATCCGCCAGCGGCAGCGCGATATCACCGCTTCCGTCGAAGCAGCTCTCCAAAAAGGCCAGCGCAGCCGTCTGCGCCTGCTCTTTCGTCGGGCTGTCTGCCGGGCCGTAGCTTTCACAGCATTGATCCAGCACTGCGCCAAGCTGCGCGCGGAACTCCGCAGGCACGGTCAGCGCGTAGGAATATACAAATTCGCGGTATGCGCTTTCCGTTTGCAGATACGCGCTTACGCTGTCCGACGTGTCATTTTGCAAAAAGTCCAGCAGCTCCGGCAGCAGCGTCTGTGCATCCGAAACCGTCTCATAGGAATATCCGCGCTCACCGCGCAGACCGCTTGTTTCAACTGTGGACGGCTGGATCCTGTTTTTTGCCAGACCTGCGCGTTCCGGCAGCACCGTACACGGCTCATAGCGATACAGGCTGCACCCGGCAAGGTTCTGGACACTGACGCTGCCGGACTGATAATTGCCCATCAGCCGCGCAGCCGTTGCCAACTGGCTCTGCGGATAGAAGCCGGACTGATGCAGCCAGTAAAAGAGGTCTTTTTCCTCTGCGGCGGTTTCCGCGTCCAGCGCAGACCATACGCCGTTTTCGTAGCTGTCACCGACGAAGCCGCGCAGATAGAGCGTCTGCGCCGTATCCGCCGTGACAGACAAAATCGTATCTGTGCTTTCTGTCTTTGTAGCCGGCTCGGACAGATTGCCCTCCGGCAGGACTTCTCCCGCTTTTTCATAGCGCCAGTAGTGCAAAGCGTTCTTCGCATTTTCCGAAAGGGACTGCATCGTGCCTGTTTGCAGAGAAATTGCGGCTACGCCCGCCACGATCACGCCCACGAGCAGGAAGCTCGCTGCAGAGACAGCGTTTTTATGTTTCTGCCACGAAAGGAGCAGGATGCTGATTCCAGCAGCAAAGAGCAGCAGGATATCTGGCTGCACAAAGGCTGCCGCTACACTCAGGGCTGCCATCAAAACCGCTGTCAATGTCGGTACGCGCGAGAGCGCGACACTCGCCATCGCAAGCAGAATACCTGCCACGATCCCGGCCAGCCAAAGGCCGGTGCTGTCCGTTTCGGCAAGCGGCAGGAGCATGCCTTTTTCCGCTGCCCAGAGGTCCCGCAGCGTGTTCCACGCCGCGCCGAAACCGCTCAGAAGCGGGTTCCGCGCGAACAGGACAACGAGAAGCAATGCCGCCAACAGAATAGGAAACATCAGCTTCGTCTTTTTGAAATGCCGGATGGCTGCAGCAGCGATGCAGGTCAAAGCGCCTGCGCCCAGCAACCAGAGCATTGCAGCAAAGCCGCTTATCGTGTAACCAATCGCGGCAAGCGCGAGGAAAATCAGGACGCTGGCAAGCAGATCAAAGAGCGTACTTTTTTGATCGCTGCTTTCCTGGTAAACGCCGGCACGCAGGCCGGTCAGATTCTTTTGTTTCATATCCGGCCCTCCTTACAGTTCCAGCTCGGAGAGCTGCGCGGCGTAGTCTTTCTCATTGAACCGCTCACCGCAGACAAGCGCGGTCAGGCGGCCAATCGAAGAAAGCTGCTCTGTTTCTGCCTGCTGTTCGCCGGAAACATAAATCAGGTGAGACCAGCTTCCGGCAGGTACTTCTTGGAGAAGCAGCGATGCGCCGCTGACGCCCGTCGCCGCTTTTGCCGTAAACAGGCGCGGCAGCAGGCCAATCAGGTCGTCCATGTCGCGGATCTGCTGGAACACACAGCGGCCGGTGTTGCCCTCGTTCCAGCCGACCGTGAACTGGACGGACTGGGAAAGGAGGTTCCGGCAGACGGAAACGACGATCTCGGCTTCCGCATCCGTTCTTTCGCACATCGGATTTTCTTCCGTGCGCTCCCAAAAGACAGCGGCAGAGCGCGTGATCGGCAGCGACGGATCTTTGACGATCAGCTTGCCATACTTGTGACTGAGTTTCCAGTGAATCTGCCGCTGGCTGTCGCCGGGAACGTAGTCACGGATCTGGAACATCTCTGAAAGGTCATAGCCGGGACGCTCGTTGGAATAATCCTCGGTATCGTCAATATGCGCCGCGGCAGGAGAGATCACCAGCGTCTGCAGGAAGGTATCCGGCTGCACGACGCAGGCCCCGTGCGCGTCAAGCTGTGTTTTCACGCCGATGAGACCGAAGCAGTCATACAAACGGGCGGATTCTACGGTCAAACGGATTCTGCCGCACCACGGGCTTTGCAGAGAAATCTTCATCGACCGCTTGCTTTTCGGCCAGATGCCGCCGCTCACGTTTACGATCTGCGTCTCTTCGTTCAACTGGTTCTCCAGCCGTACACGGCAGGTGATCTGGCAGACCGGCAACCATATGGGGTTCTGCACGGCCAACTCCGCCGTTCCGCTCTCACCTTTGCGGAGATTCACAGGCAGCCCGACCGCCAGCTTCAGCTTTTTCGCCGCGTACAGGTTGACCGGCAGACACAAAAGCGGCAGCAGCACCATGCAGGCGGCGAGGCCGAGCGCGATGGGGCTGGCTGTCTGGACGGTGAGAGCAAGAAGCCCTATCGTCAGCAGCAGCCAGACGAATTTTCGTACTATTTTCATTTTTTCAGCACCGGCATATCCGTTGTCTTGAGGATCTCGGCCAGAACGGATTCCGGCTTTTCCTCCATCATGCGGGCCTTGCTGTTGAGCATCAGTCTATGGGCACAGACATCCGGGAAGATTGCCGCGACGTCCTCCGGCATGACGAAGTCACGTCCATTGAGATACGCATACGCCTTTGCCATCCGGCAGACCGCCAGCGCACCGCGCGGGCTGACGCCGAGCGCAGCCTGCGGATGGCTGCGGGTCTTCTCCACCAATGTGGTCACATAGTCCAGAACGGCGTCGCGCATATCGACTTTTCGCACGTCCTGAACCAGTCCCAGCAGTTCTTCCTTGTTGACCACGGCATAGGCCCGGTCAAGGGGGTTATCCACATGGCGGTCGCGGAGAATATTGACGCTGCTCTTGTGGTCGGGGTAGCCCATGCTGACACGAATCAGAAAACGGTCAAGCTGGGAGTTCGGCAGCATCGTCGTACCGGCAGAACCAACCGGGTTCTGCGTGGCAAGGACGATGAAGGGATTCGGCAAATCATACGTCTTGCCGTCCACTGTGACCTTGTGCTCCTCCATGGCCTCCAGCAGCGCGGACTGCGTCTTGCTGGAGGTACGGTTAATTTCGTCCGCCAGCAGCAGATTCGTCATGATCGCGCCGGGCTTGTAGACGAACTCGTCCGCTTTTTTATCATAGACCGAGAAGCCGATGATGTCTGACGGCACGGTGTCCGACGTGAACTGCACACGGCGCGTCTCCAAGCCCAGAACCTTTGCAAAGGCCATGGCTGTCGTGGTCTTGCCGACGCCCGGCACGTCCTCCATGAGAACGTGGCCCTGCGCCAGAATGGCCATTAAAATCTTCTCGACAATCTCATTCTTGCCGACGATAACGGACTCGATCTCCTGTAAAATCTCGTTGATTTTTGTATTCATAGCAAGCTGCTCCTATTCGTTATTTTTTATGTCGTTATCCTTCTCCGCCGGTGTCTCCGCTGCCGTCGTCTCCGCTGTCAGAGCCTCCGCCGGGATCGCCGCCAGCGCCGCCGCTGCCGGAATCATCTCCACCGTCGTCACCACCGGGGGTATTTCCGCCGTCATCGCCGCCGGGATTTCCACCGTCATCACCGCCCGGATTCGGGCCGGGAGACGCGGGTTCCGGTTCGCCGCAGGCACAGAAGCCATTGGCGTAGGTGTGCGCTTCGTTTTCGGTCAGGACTTTCTGACAGACGCTGCATATCACTTTATGCGTGCCGTCGCCATTGTTCACATATTGCTTATGTTCCTCACAGACGTGACTGCCGTACCCGCAGACCGAGCAGGCACCGTTTTCGCCCTTCTGGTCGTGCACCTGTTTGACAGACAATCTGCAATCTTTGCAATAGAGCGTATGTCCGTCCGCATCTACTTCGGAGCCATCCCAGCGGAATTCACCGATACCATTGCAGGCGCTCATATGCAGCATCTTGCACTTATCGCATACCCAGTCGTATTCGCCTTCTACGTAGTGGTGCTCCGCTTCATTGATATGCGTACCGCAGTTTTTGCACTTCTGATAATGTTTTGCACCGTCAGAATACCAAACGTCCCCAATTTCATGCTCCAGCGGTTCAGGTTCTTCTGTCTCCCGCTTTGCATGGCAATCCTGGCATTCATCCGTTCGGATACCGCCGTGTTCACAGCTTGCTGTGTTGCTGATTTCCTTCCAGATATGCGGTTCTTCCTTTTTGTATCCGCAGTCGTGCTGGCATGTGATGATGTGTACCTCGGAATTTTCTTCGCTCGTGTATTGAAGCACATGCGGCGCGGGATCGCCAACATTCTTTCCGCAGTCCCCGCAGACCAGCGCGCAGGTTCCGTTCTCCTGATCAACATACTTCTGGTGATTCTTCGGGTGCGTACAGGGATTCTCCAAGCCGCAGCGCTTGCAGATCTGTTTTGTTATACCGTCCGTTGTAACAGCTTGCAGATCGTGGTGCGGTTCTTCGGACCAGCGCCCGCCGCCGTAGTAGGTCACGCAGTAGCCGACAGAGTTTCCGCGCCCCTGTCCATTTCCGATATCCCAGCCATAGGCCAGCGTATAGCGCAGCGTCAGTGTATCTCCCGGCTTTAGGTCGGCCTTATCCATGCCGTAGGACGGATAAGTTCCGTTAATTTCATATTCCCAGCCGGAACCTTCCGTGAAATCCAATTCGCCGAGACTGCTGCTTGCGTCATTCAGGCTCAGGCTGTTGCGGTAGATGCAGCGCCAGAGGATGTCCAGATTCGTACCTTCGCCAAACTGCGCGTCAATTCTGGCAAAGTTCTCCTCCTCCGTACCGCTCCATGAGCCGCTGATCGCATTGGCGCGCATACCAAGGCCGCTTGTATCGTCCAAACTTCTCAGGTAGAAATCAGGGCCGAACGGATCGTTGCACTCCGCGCGCCAGCCGAGGCTTCGTTCAGCCGTTCCGAATGGCTCCGGCGCCGTATAGCCCCAGACCGCTTTTGCAACTGCGCAGGACGCCGGTTCGCCGGCAAGGACATCACAGGTGATGGACGAAGAACCGAGTCCGACGACGCCCATGTCGATCACGATCGTCGCCTCGCCGAGCTTTTCGCCGCTGCTTGCGCGTTCGCCGCGAAGCAGGATCGTTTTCTCGCCTTTATTGCCGAATGCATCCTCGGCACTGATCACAAGCGTATGCTCGTTTGTGTCTCCCTTTTCCGGATTACTCGGCGTCACCTTGAACTGCTGCCAGCTTCCGCCCGCAACGCCGGTAAAGATGCACGCTTCATCATCCATCTTTACACTCAGCTTGGTGTCCGTGCCGGTATACAGGATATACGTTTTGTTCTGCTCGGCATCCTCGCTCCAAGCGCGGAGCTTAAAGGTCAGCATCTGTCCGTTTGCGACGCTTTCGACACCCTCCAGATCGCACTCGATCTTTACCTCCTGATCACCGCGGTGCTTATACGGGACGCTGATGATAAACGTGTATTCTTCGCCCGCGCCGGAGGCTTTGATGGTAAACGTATTTTCGCCCGTTTTGCCATCCTCGGCCAGAAGCAGCGTCACGCTGCCGGTGGGCGCTGTGAGCGTTTTTGTGCTGAAATCGCCTGATTGATAGCAGGTGACGGAGGTGATCTCAATGCCCGACGTGTCCTCGCCCGTGAGCCGCAGCTCGTAGCCAAGCAGCCCGTCCGTCAGCTGATCGTCATAGACATCTTCCGCATGGACGGTCTTCCTGTTTTCGCATTTCAGGACACACGGCTTCGCCGTGCCATCTTCCATAACGGTATACGCCATTTCAAGCGAAACGTCGCTCTGGTAGCGGATGGTGACCGTAAATGTGACGGTACGATCCTTGATCTTCGCAGTCACGAGAGCCGTATAGGTCGCACCGCTTTCCGTGGCATCCAGCTGCACGGAGCCGCTGTCCGTGCTCATGGCCGCCCCGTTGAAGCTGGCGCTTGTGATCTGCGCGTCCTGTGCGCTCCGACCAGTCAGACCGAGCTTATACAAAAGCTCACTGTTATTGATCTGGTTATGCTTGATGGTCAGCGCCGCGCGCTTGTCCGCATCGCAGAGAACGTTCTGCGCCGTGACGGACTTTTCGTACCATGTAAATTGCAGCTGGAGATCGAGACCATCCTCATACGTTACGACGAACGTATAGCTGATGGTCTGCCCCAGCACCTCGGCGGTCACGGCGAGATAATAGGTTTCCGTGTCCTTGCCTTCTGCGGCGGCCATCTGGATCTCGCCGGATTCCGAGAGCGTTCCGCTTTCGCCGTCCGTCGCCCAGTATTCCGCCGTGCGGATCGTTGCATCATCCGCGTTTTCGCCGAGGAATTGCAGCGCGTATGCGAAATTTCCGTCTGTCAGCGTGTCGCTCTTGACCGTGCGATTGACCGAGCCGTTGGCCGGGCAGGTGGCCTGACCGTTGGGTTGCCATGTAAGCTGCAAATCGAGGTCAATGCCGCTTTCCAGCCGCAGAACGAACGCGAAATTCACGTCTGTCTCCACGGTTTCGCCCTTCTGGTTCTTTTGCGTCGCATGAGCTTGTACGGTCAAGATATAGTTCTGGAACTCTGCGCCGTCCGGCAGCGTCATGTCCAGCACGCCGCGTGTATCCGCTTTCTGTGATACGCCGTTGCCCACGGCGACCTGCACATCGGTGATCTTGGCATCTTCCGCGTCGAGGCCGGTGAGATTCAGTTCATAGCGCAGTCTGCCGCGGTCGAGCTGGGCCAGTAAGACACGCTTGCCGACAGAGTCTCCGGGTGCGCAGACCATGGAGCTTGCCTGTGAGCCGTACTTGTACCACGTCAGCAGCGCACCGAGGTCAAGTTCTGTTTCCGGCAGATCCTCGTCTGTTTCGCCGGTGTCTCCGGCTTCCTCGCCCTCGTCGCCCTTGTTGGAATCCGTGTTCGTACCGATGGCGGCATCGGCTAGGACTTCCTGCTGGGGCTTCGATTCCGGCTGCTGCTCCGGCTGGGTATCCTGTCCCTGCTCCGTCTGGTTTTCCGTTTCCTCCGAATCGAACTGCTCCTGCTCGCCGGTCAGCTCGCTGTCGGCGCTGCCGCCGGAACCGGCTGCGCCGGTGCTCTCGGCTTCGCCGTTTCCGGCGTGGCCGGGCGCTTGTCCCGCTTGCAGGACGGTGATCTCCTGCGGCGCGGCTTGCAGGATGGGATTATCCGGCTCGGCCGACCGCATACCCATGAGCGGCAGACAGATACTCAGCAGCAGCGCGCAGACGAGCACGCCGCAGCCGGCCTGCTGCGCCCATGGGAACCTTTCAAAGAATTTTTTCATGTGTGTTCGCCCTCCGGGAAAAGGGCTTCCCCCTTAAAAAAGTCTGCATTTTGTGCAGCTTATTCGTACTTTTAAGAAGTACCCTTAAACGCACGAATAAGCCGCACGGTTCCCCACGCTTTCGCGTGGGGAACCGCCCAGCTTGGGGTGGTTATCCAATATTCAATTCAGAACGTTGGACTGCGTGTTTCATTTTGCGATTTTTTCCATGAAGCGCATGAGAATGGTCGCGACCTGTGCGCGGGTGGCGGAGCCCTGCGGGTTCAGCTTGCCGTTCGAGCCCTGAAGGAGTCCTTCGGCGACTGCCCACTGCATGGCCTCTGCCGCATATCCGCTGACCTTGTCCGCATCGGAGAATGCAGTCAGGGCGGCGGACTTGCTCACGTTGTAGCCCTTCTGCTTCGCGTTGCGGTACAGGATCGTTGCCAGCTGCTCACGGGTGATGACGCCCGGCATGTTGGTGCCGTCCGAAATGCCGTTGTCCATGGCCCACTTCTGGCCTGCCGCGTACCACGGCGTACCATTCGTGTTCACGCCCTCGACACGGGCGAGGATCGTGACGATCATGCCGCGCGTCGTATTCGCGTTCGGGCTGAAAGCATTGGAGGACGTGCCGTTCATGAGGCCCTTTTCATGGACATAATTCACAGCTTCCTCGTACCAGCTTCCAGCCGGAACATCAGTGAACGAAGAGCCCGTGGTGGGCTTGTCGTTCTTCGGCTTGCTCGGCGTGACGGGGCGAACCGGCGTATCGCTGCCTTCCGTCAGCAGGTGATAGATTCTTTCCGCCTCGGCCAGCTTGTCCAGCAGCTCCTGCGGGAAGGTCTTCAGCTGATCCGCCGACAGTCTGGATACAGCTGCCTTCGCCGCATTGATCGCGTCGCCGCTATTGATGGTCACGGTACCGATGGCGTTGATCTTCTTGACAGCGTCGTTCCAGATCAGCGTATCGGCAGCCTCGATCAGCTCGTCCATCTTTCTGGTTTCCGCGACGGAGAGGCTCTCATACAGGTCAGAATTCTTCTTGATCTCCTCGTATGTACGCTGGGCGCTGCGGATCTCCTCCACATCGTCGAGCGTTGCCTCAGCCGGTCTGGGAAGCGACTTGACCGTCGCCTTGAACTCCTTGAGCTTCCGGTAGCTCTGTACCTTCTCAAGCAGCTTTTCCAGATTCTCGACAGCGTCCTTATCAACCTTAGCCTGCTGCTCGGATTGCAGCTGCTTGTACGCAGCCTCTGCCGCAGCGATCTGCTTTTCGTACTTTTCGTAGTTGGTAAAGTCGATGGTGTCGGCCTGCGGGAGCTGCTTCAGCTGATCTTCGACCACCTTGTAGCTGCCGCTGGCAGAGATCACTCTGACCACATACCACGTGCCGTCGTTCGACTGCGTGTTGCCGGCCTGATTGTTCATGGTGGGCCAGCCCTTGATGCCGCAGCCGATGTAGATCGTGTCGCCCGCGACGACGGGGATGGACTCGGTGCGCTTGTAGAAGCTGCTGCCCTCGGTGTTGGACGTGACCTTCTCGTTCAGGAACGTCTTCACGAGGAAGTTCTTGTTCGCCGCCGTCGGGGTCACCGTCAGGTTCGAGCTGTCGCCGTCGATGACGAGCGTGTAGGCGTAGGTGCCGCCGCGCTTACCGGGTTCAAACGTGGTGGTCAGGCGCGGATCGCCATCGCCGTCGAACGTCAGCGATTTGAGCGTCGTGTCAGAGTTGCTCCACGTGCCGCCGACATCTTCGCCAAGACCCACGGAGGTGTACTTGATGCTGATGATATCGCCGTCCGCCAGCTTGCCGTTCTCCACGGTGAAGTTGGCAAAGCCCTCGTTGGTGAACCAGTCGTTGAGCGTACCCATCCAGCCGGACTGCTGGCCGCCGGTGAATTCGGCAAGGCTGTAATCGCCGTCGGTAATGGTGGAAAGATAGGTGATGTCGAAATCATACTTCTCGTCGCCATTGCCGCCGGTGCCGAGCCATGTGCAGCTCGCTTCCGTGAGCGCACGGAGCAGAACGGTCATCATGGTGTCGTTTTCGCCAAGCGGGTAATTCTTCCGTTCGAGCCAGTACTGATCCTCAGGTCTGTAGAAGTGTTCGAGCGCGGCTTTGTTCTCGCCCTCGGCGCTGCTGCCGTCGTTCGTGTAGTTCTGGACGCTGACGGTCACAGTACCGACCTGCACGCCGGGCGTAAAGGCATTGCCGTTCGTGACGTCGTTGACCTTCTTCACAATACTCGCCTGTTCCGTATTCCCAGCCCTTGATCTCGGCGCCGGTATTAACGTCGTTGGCAGCGTTGGCCATGTTCTTGAGCGCTTCTCTGCGCTTCGCAGCGACCTGCTCGACCGTTTTCGCGCTGTTGATTGCAGTCAGACCCTTGTTATACGCTTTCAAGATCTCCGCGTACTGCGTGTGATCTTTGCCGTAGCCGTCGAGCGCGGTCTTGAGGGCGGTCTTTGCGCTGTCCTTTGCAGCGGTGATCTCACTCTCGGAGCCGCCGACGGGAACCCACGTCACCGTGGCCACCACGTTGTCATACGGCATGGTGAAGTACTTGAAGCTCCGGAGGATACGGCTGGCCTTGACGTCCGTGCCGTAGTCCGACCAGTCGAAGGTATCAAGGCTGCGGTCGGCGATGTCTTCCTCGGCGAGACCGGAGAACGTGATGCCGCGAAGCTCGTACTCGTTGTCATTGACGTAGAAGTGCGGAACCTCGGTGGTGTTCGTGCCCTTGACCCAGTGGTCTTCGATGCGCCACGCAGCGCCGGTGTCAGTGATGGCGTAGTTGTTGTCCGGAACGAGATACGGGAAGTTTGTCTGCACGCTCGCATCCGTCAGCGGACGGCCATTCTTGTCGTCCTTGCGCGCGCCGCGAATCTGGAAGTAGGTGGCGTAGGTCGGGTTCGCGCAGAAGTAGACGTCCGTACCAACGTCGACCGTCGTCACTTCCTCGTAATTGACCTTCGTCTGGCTTGTGTTCACCTTGTTGAAGGTAAACAGCCCCGCCATCATCGTGCCGCCGGTGGTGCCGTTCGTGCCGTCGACGACGCGGTGCTCCTGAAGCCACTTGATCATGGCTTCCAGACCGCCCTTGTCTTCTTCCGGCACAGCAGAGAGGTCATACGCCACCGTCAGCGTGTAGTTCTTCGCGCCGCCAGCTGCCAGTCCCTCGCGCGCGGCGAGAATCTCGTTGTAACGCTTCGTTTCCTGCACGCTGAGCTCGTCGCGCTGATACTGCGTCATCGCGTTGTAGTAGCTCTCGAGCTGGTCGATCAGCTTGACAGCCGACGCGTCGAGCTTCGTCAGATCTTCGGGGAAGCGCTTCATGAGCGCCCGGAAATCGGCGAGGTTCTTCGCGTTCGTGTCCGCGGCCTTTCTCTGGAGCGTCTCGATGCCGGACTTCGCGGTCAGCTGCGCCGCGTAAGCGGAAGCAGCGTCCTCCGCCGCGTCGATGCCGTCCATGCCGGTCTGGTAGAGCGTTTCGATCGTCTGCCAATCGGCCTCCGTGAAGCACTCCTGCGGATAATCCGGGTTTTCATACGTCTTTTTGAGTTCTGCCCGCAGATCGTTCTTGATCTTCGTGAGGTCTGCCTGTGATTCATCGACCTCGGCGTAGATCAGGATCGCGCCGCCGTTGACGAACGCCGCATCGTCGCTGTCGAGGTTATAGACGTTGATGAGCTGCCAGCCCGGCTGATAGACGGTCATGGTAAGCGTGCCGTCCGCGCCGGTCTTGAGCTTCGTGTCGGTCAAAATCTCGGCGTTGACCACCGATTCATAGTCGTCCACGATCATGCTGCGGAAGACGTATGCACCCGCGGTGGGCTTTGCTTCGTCGTCTGTCATGTGGGCGGGCATGGCTGCCTTTGAGGTCGCCGTCAGCGTGAACGGCACGCCGACGACCGCCTTGTACGCGCCGGTGGTCTCGTCCTTCTGAAGATCCGTCGTCAGCGTCTGATAGCGGATCTTGTCGGTCACGCGGCCAAGCGCCATCGGCCAGAGGTCTTCGCTGATGTTGACCATCGTCGGCATCTTCACGCGCACAACGGTCACTTCGTCGCCGTCGTGGAGCTTAAATGCCTGATACTCGCTGGCTTGCGGGTAGTCCAGAAAATACTCGCCCGAACCAGACCCGAAAGCCAGCGTGCCGTTGACGTAGACCATCAGCTGGCTCATGGAGTTGACCCACCAGACATTCCGATTCTTGAAGCTGTTCGTCAGAAGCTCTCCGATGGTCGTTCCTGTTGGAACAGTCAGCTTCTGGGTACGAGGGATGACACGATGCGCAAGACCTGTCGGCTGCTTGGCAGACAGTTCATCGCTCAGCGAAACGCGCACGGTGATCGTATCCGCCTTCGGAACAAGACTGAAATACGCCTTGCGGACTTTGTTGAACGCCTGCGACTGGAGATCCACCTCGTCCACGCCCATGGTGCTGGTGAACGTGCCGTGCTCCTTCGCAGTGTTCAGCGCGTCGGCCCGCGCCGAGACGTAGGCCTGCCAGCTCTCCGGCGTATAGTCGGCCTCTTTCAGCGTGTCGTAATAGCCCGCGTAGAGCGCGATACCGGCAAGTGCGTTCTCGCTGCCGGTTTTAAGCGTGCTCCAGACACGAGTTTGCAGATTCTTCGCCGCGTCTTGAAGCTCTTTTACCAGCGCGTCCACAGCCTCCTGCGGATGCTTGGTGGAGCTGTTTTCCTCCGTTGCTGTGACGTTTCCTTCCGCGTCCTTCGTGAACAGACTGTCATACAGATTCTGTGCGTCCGTTCTCTTGCGGTAGAACGCAGCCCAGCTGTTAACGGAGTAATCTTTCTCGTCGTAGTTACTGTAGCGCGGCAGCGTCTCATGAAGTCCTGTCGGGTTGACTTGAGACGTTGGGATCAGGTTTGCGATAGCTTTGGATAATTCGCTGTTGGGATCGCCTTGATCCAGCGTTTTTGCTGCCGCATCCACAGTATCCTGTGCTGCTGATTTATTGTCGTACACAGCTTGCGCCGCGCCCACGATTACCTGCATTTCGTTCCAAAATCCGGTTTTGCTCCCCGTTTTGCCGTTGTAGCGGTCATCAGAAGTATAGTATCCGGAGGTTGGAACTGCGGCGAGTGCTTTTTCCAGCTTGGATTTATCGACATTTGCATCAGCTGCCTGATAGCACAGGATAGCAATACAATCACCATTTGAAGCAAATGCACGAATCATATAGAATGAATAATTCTTCCATTTTGCAAATGATGTTTCTTGGGCTAATGGTGGGTCGTAAATCAAAACCGGCGAATTATAAGATACGTCTTTCAGCGTGAACGTAAGCGCGTTTCCATTATAGCTATAATCGTCCGGTTCCAAATCTGGCGCGTCATAGTCATCATCGCCGAGAGGCGTAATTGCATAAGGAGGAGCATCCGTAGAAAACCCTCCTTCTATCTCGATGGTAACATTTTCTGCTTCCTTGGAAACTTCGACGATATAATAATAGCCGCCATAAACGCCGTTTTCCTTAAATCCCAGCATGCTATCCTTTAACGTTCCACCGGTGCTTGTAACGCTGGCAGTTGGAATTGTATTAACAGCAAAGGCTGGCGCAATGCAACCGAAAAGCATTGCTACGCACAGCATGATAAAAATAGGCAAGCGGACAAATTTGCCGGCCTGCTTTAAGAGTCTTGAATTCATGTTCATTTTTTCTGGAGATTCAGGTAGGTAACGTACGGCGCAGCTTCACCATTCTGAACAATGATCTGTACCTTCGTTCCCGTGTGTGTTGGCGTAATCGTGGCAGAAGTAGTTGCAATGCCATTGATGTAGACATAGCCAGTACCAGTTACATTCACGGTATAATCACCGCTTTTTTTGCTGAGAGGCAGATTGCCGCCATTCGTTGTCGTTACTGTGCTTCCGTCCACACTGATTGTCGGGGTGGCCGCCGTTTCCGTCGTGCTGCCCGTGCAGGCTGCAACGCCGCAGACCTCGGTGGAAATCTCGCCGAAGATGCCGTTCATCTGCGCCATGCCGGTGTAGATACGCACATATCGGATCGAGTCCAGATTGGCCGGCGTGCCGTCAGGGTTGACCGCCCAAGCAATGTCGATGGGGTCGCCGCCGCTCGTGCCCGCAACCTTGGTATCATAGTCGCTGCTGCTGGTGAAGGTCTGATACGGGTTGTAGGCGATGGTGCCGCCGAGCGTCTTGTTCGGATGCACGTCGCAGTAGCCGAAGCCGATCTGATCCGTCTTGCCCGTGCCGGGGTAGTCGGTCAGGAGCGTGCCGGTGAAGGTCAGGGTATTGGTGACGCCATTGCTGGCCAGCGTTCTGCTGACGAACGAGAACTCGTCTAGCTTGGCCATCGCCGCGCGGGAGCCGGATGCGGTGAAGTAGTTCGCGATCGAAAAGACGCCTGCGGAGATCGTCTTCGTCCTGCCCAACAACAAGAAC